>Ga0115567_10004540_pt1 | contig 13529 bp, 10 predicted proteins | sample COGITO_mtgs_1204_2_FD_88679 | JGI IMG/M metagenome (GOLD analysis project Ga0115567, IMG submission 88679) | Pelagic marine microbial communities from North Sea - COGITO_mtgs_120412 | ecosystem: Environmental > Aquatic > Marine > Epipelagic | place: Germany:Helgoland, sampling site Kabeltonne...
GGAAAGGAAGGGAGCGGAGGTCAGGAGAAGGGCTCAAGGACGAACGGAAAATATCCTCCCGGCCGCCACGTTTTAGGGGTTTTTTTGAATACTGGGCGCGGGGGGGGGCGCGTCGCGCGCGCTCGATACTCACCCCGGTGACCCCGCCGGCGCTCACGGGCTGCCTACCGGTGCGTAACGCGACCGACCTGCGAGGAGAGGGGTGCGGAAGGGGCGCGTGAGCGGATCGCGCGCGCGAGAGTGGGTCGAACGAAGGGCGTGGGCGGTGTTGGAAGCTGCTTGACCCGTCACCGGCGCACGGTTGGAGAAATATGGGCACCGCCGAAGCGCGCTTTCCTCGCGCGTCGCGGGGACGATGACGCACCTGAGCCACTGCAGGAGCTCGGACGGTTTGATATCATGCGCGAGGTCGTCGTTCGCGGCGTTTCCGTCGTTCGCGGCGTCCGCGGTCCCCGCGCTGGCGCCGGGAGAAACCGGCACTGTCGCGCCAGCCTCGCCCATCTTGCCAGTCCCAGTGTTCAAGGGCGAATTGCAGCCCGGCGTTGCGTATCAATACTCGAGTTCACGACGCAGCGCGAGTGCGGCCCGACCTCGCGCGCGGACTATAGCGCGGAAAGGTACTCGCGGCGACTTTGTGCGCGTGGAAACCGCGCGCCGTCGAGTATCGCGCGCTCTGGGACCCCGGCACAGGGCGTAAGAACAGAATCGCCTTGCACGGCCTTTTCCACGGCCCCTCTCTCCAGTCTAAATGCCCTGCCAGAGAGAGTCTGACCAATCAGGACTCTCAGCCCGATCTCACTCGACGTCGACGGTTTTTATCCTCAACCCGCCTCGGAGAACACACGAGACGCGCGCATCGGTCCGGCGAGACCCAGCACGCACACGCCAGGTTCGAGCACACGCGCCGCACGCAGCGACGCCGAGTCGAATCGACGTTTAACCAGCGGAAGAAGGTCGCCACAAAGAGGCGAAGCTTCCATCTCGAAGGAGAGGAAAGTGGGCATCAGCGGGACGTCGGTGTAGAGAAGAGAGTACGTGAGGAGCCATGTTCGCTGTGATGGGAAGGACCGCGGCCGTGCCCGTGAGGTCCGTGGGGCGCGTCGCCGTCGGGGCGAGCAGGATGACGGTCGCGAGGGCGCCGTCCGTGGCGGGTGGCCGGCCCGCGGCGAGGTCGATGCGCCTCATCGGAGACGACGATCGCGCGCGCTCGGTCGTCGCGAGGGCCGCCGACGACGAGCCCGCGGCGGCGTCCGCGCCCGCCGCCGGGGAGCCCGAGTTCGCGTTCGAGCCCAAGAAGAAGATCCGCCCACGCCGCGACGGTTCCAAGACGAAGCGCGCGAAGATCAAGGTGGAGGGCATGGCCATCGAAGCCGCCAAGGGCACCGCGCCCGTCACCCTGCAGTCCGCGTCCGAGGAGGCGTACATCCTCTTCCTCTTCGCCTACATCGTCGTCATCTTCGGTGCGGGCCTGTTCCTGGCCGTCTCCGCCTTCGGCATCCTCCCGGAGAACGTGGACAACTGGGTCACCGAGACGCTCTACCCGGCGTACTCCCCAATCGTCATCGGGTTCCTCCTGTTCTCCTCCGTCTACGGCCTCGTCAAGACCAGGAACGACCCGGACTCGGCGTCCGGCAGGTGATGGCGATATGTGGTGTAGCGTACTTTACGATGTCTAATATTACGATTCTTTGCCTATGATACGGTTTGCCGGTTCGTGTCTCCTTCAGTTGGCGTCGTCTTCACCGCCACGACCCGACGAAGGAACCCTCCTCTAGAACCCTCCTCTTCCTCCCCGCCGCTACGGTGAAAGACGCTCAGAAGTGGTGCACCGAGGACGCCACCGCATCCTTGAAGAACTCGGCCATCTTCGCCTTCTCCTCCGGGTCGAGGAACATGTTCACCCCCCTCTCCGTGCCCCTGTACGCGGCGGTCAGGAACACCAGCGCGTACAGCATCGCCTTGCCCATGCGCACGCTCTTCTCCTTGTCCAGGTGGTTGAATATCTCCGTCACGTCCGCGAGGTGCTGGTTCCTGCCGATCTGCCTCACGTGCCAGGCGATGAGCGGTCCGTTCACCAGGACCATGCTCCACGAGCCGCACAGCAGCATCAACCCGGCCGCGGCGGCGTGCGCGATGATCTCGGGCATCACCAATTTGTTGATTCGACCCGCGCAGTCGTGGGGGTTTATCAGGTCAGCCTGCAGGTCCGACAGGCATATGAGGGCGTAGAGATTGATCCCCATCACCGCGCCCAACACCAGGAAGGCGAGGATCCACAAAAAGAGCACCGCCATGTCTCCAGCCTCGTCGCTCTCTCGTCACTGCCGACCTCCAACTTTTTTCAAGCTCTCACGGGTCCGCGAAGCATTAGATTTTTACGAGTTATCGATCTGGTCTGTGCCCCACGTCTCCCACTTCGGGTGACGCTCACGCGCCTCCAGGAAGGACAGAAATGATGCGTCGCGCCGCGCAAGTGATGTGCAGGGCCGCCATGGCGCGCCCTGCCGCCGCGCCCATGGAATCGTTGCACCGCAACGCCGCCGCCCCGGTGAGTGTGACACCCCGGCTAAATCCGCAGCACGTGCCCTAAGAAAGATTATTCCGCGGGGGGGTCGCGGGTTCTACGCGGGGGGGGCACGACGCCCGGTTTTCGACGCGCCCGTCGACACCTAGGGCATCGTCTCTCGTGTTCCCTTCGCGCGTTCGACGCGTGCCTCGGACCCCCCGCGCCTTCCCCGCGCCGATCGTTCGACCGGGGGAGTTTGCAAATCCCCCCTCCTCGGGTCCCTCAACGGCCAGCCCAGCTGGCACACCGTCTCTCTGTCAGCCCCTCGCCTGTTTTTTCTGTGCTGCTTGGACCCGCCGCTGACCGCTTTCTTCCCTTTCCTTCGATGACAGATCTACGCGGCGAGGCGCGCGATGGGCGATAAGGCTCCGGTCTCCACCGACTGGGAGCACGCCACCGGTCTCGAGCTGCAGGAGCTCCAGGCTGCGGCTGAGGGGAAGGACTTCTTCGACCACTACGACTTCCTCAAGCAGCCCAACGGCACGAAGGAGGCGCCCGTGGTGGTGACGAGCTCGATGCCCTACCGGGTGGTGGGTGCGACCGACCCGGATGACGATACCATCGTTCACTGGGGGCGTGTGGAGGCTGGCAAGCCCCCGGTGAAGATCGGCAGCGAGTGGTTCGTGCACAAGGCTGAGGAGCCGCACTGAGGGCGACGATTAAAACAAGCACGGCGCCGGGAGTTGTAACTTGATTTTGTCGTCTGTGCGGGTCGAACGTTCGCGGGGTCGCCGTTCCTTAGAGGGGCGGTATCGGCCGCGCGCGCGGGTCCACGAGGATGCCTGTAATGCAAAATTCATCACCATCTGAACTAGTCTCTCCCCTCGACGTGCGCAAAGATAAAAAAATCCCGCCTCGGGGTCATATGGCGATTCAGTCTGCGCGCGTCTTGGAAGCTCTCTTTTGGTTCACGCGGGATAGAGGTGGACACAAGGCGAACGGGGCGCGCGGAGACGTCGGTTAAGAACGCACGGTTAGCTTAGATCGAGATTGAAACGTTTCGCTAGTAAACCTACTGGACCTCGGCGCTGGCTGCCGCTTTCACGCGATCAGCCCGCGAGCGGAGGGGATTTTTTCCCAACCCCTCCGCTGGTCGACCCCTGGTCAACCCCTAGTCGACGAAGCGGGCCCATGCGTCCCTTTCGGTGACGCACGCGGCCGCTCCGGTCGACGTTCCACTCGTTTTTCAATCCCTCGATCGCCACGCTCCGCGCGCGACCAAACCCAATAAAGCCCTACACCACCCCTTGGTTCAAGGACACGCCGGACCCTAAACCTAATGAAACCATCGTCGCTTAGGCAACGAGGGTCGACGCGGTGGCGGAGTCGTACTTCCAGTTGGGCGCGAGCTTCTTGGCGAGCTTGTAGTAGCGGGCCAGGCGGTGGATGCGGGACTCGATGAGAATGAGGCGGAACTTGGAGTCCATGTCCTTGCGGTTACGCTCCATGTGCTTGCGCACGGACACAGCCTTCTTGATGAGGCAGTAAAGATCCTCGGGGAGGGTGGGCGCGAGGCCCTGGCCCTTCAGGATGCGGAGGATCTTGGAGTTGGTGACGGAGGACACCTGGGCAACGCCGTGGTTATCACGGAGAAGCACGCCAATCTGGGAAGGGGTGAGGCCCTTCTTGGCCATCTTGGCGATGATGTCGTTCACCTCCTGGGAGGTGATCTTGAGCCAAGAGGGAGAGGAGCGCTTGTAGGGCAGAGCGGAACCGCTCATGCCCTTGCCGGGAGTGTGCATGCGACCCATGGTTGTCGGGTTTGATTAACAAAGAACCGAACGGTACTTCGTTGGCACTGACGTGTACGTCGTGCGCCGCGTAAAGAGGGTGAGACGGCGCGTCAATCGCCGGCTTTTTGCCAGTTTTAGGGTCTGGCGGCTCGCGAAAAAATAAGTTCATTTGACGAGAGTTCGAACCTTCGTTCTTGAGTTATTTTTTTCGTGAACGGGAACCAGAAATCCAAGGTTTAATTTGCGCCACTTCAACTTCGAAAAATCGGGAGGACGTTCGTTCACTTTTCCAACATCGTCGGGCTCCAGCAGGTACACACGGCCCAAGACAACACCTCGAGTAGAGGGGTCCTCACGATGGTGAGCCCCGCACCGAGGCGGTCCCCGCGCAACTCCAGCGGGACTGCGGCGATGTCATCCGAGGAGACGGTGCGTCCCCCATCTTCCAACCGTGAAGCGAGATAGCCCCGCGCGTCCAGTCCCCACAGCAAGTCCCTTCTCGTTCAAAATCTAATCTCACCCAACCCTCGTGACGACAGGCCGTGGCGAAGACGGCATCGACGCCTTCGGACCAAACCAAGGGCAGCACCGCCACCAAGACGTCAAGTCGCCGGAGGAGCGCCGCGTCCGCCGCACCCGTCGCGGCCGAGAAGCCCGCGACGACGAAGCGCAGGAGGACCGATTCGGGCCCGGTGCTCACCTCCGAGAACGTCGTTGCCATGACGACGGGGCGCTCGACCCGACGCGCGTCCACCGCCGCAGCCGCCGCCGCTCCCAAGACTACGCCAGCCGCCAAGAAGTCGCCCGCCAAGACGTCCTCGGCCAAGAAATCGCCCGCGGCGACGAAGCCCGCCGAGTCCCCGTCGCGGGCAAAGACAAAGTCCAAGTCCCCGGCGTCGGCGGCGAGGAAGTCCGCGGCCAAGTCCCCGAGATCGCCGTCGTCCGAGGACATGCCCCCGCCCCCGCCCCGGCTCACTCCGCATCCCATCGCGGACGAGACGGACGAGGACGAGGACGCCACCGTCCCCATCCCCTCGATGATGCACGCGCAATCGCCGGGGCGGGGACTTGACGCACGCGCCATCGCCGCCGAGCTCGCGTCCCCGCTGCAGGAGATCCAGGGTGGCGTCAGGGTCAGGCCCGGTGACCTGGACGCCGACCTGGTCAACTCGTACGAGAGTGTCAACCTGGTGAGGTCCGATCTGATCCGGGAGTTCGAGGCGAGGGGCGAGAAGCTCGTCGCTCTCCAGAGGGACAACGAGGCGGTGGCCAAATCTCTCGCAGACGCCGAGGAGGCCAAGGCGAGGGCCGAGGCTGAGTGCGCCCGATGGAAGGCGGCGAAGGACGAGATGGAGCGTCAGAGGAAGGTATACGTCGAGGAGAAGGCCGCGACGTCCGCCGCGCACGACTCGGCGCTCGAATCAGCCGCCGTCCGAGCCGCCGAGCTCGAGGCTGAGCTGGCGGGTGCAAACTCGAGGTGCGCCGCGCTGGAGAGCGAAAGGGCCGAGCGCGAGGCGACCGCGAAGGCTGCGGAGGCTTCGGCGATGGAATCTTACGCCGCATCGGGCGCTAAGGATGCGGGTAAGGCTGCGGAGCTTCTTCGGAGGATCGCCGAGCTGGAGGCTGAGGCGGCTGAGTCTGACGCCAACCTCAGGGAGGCGAAGCTCGCAAACGCAACCGCCGAGTCCGTCAAGGTTGAGCTCGAGCAGCGCCTGGCGCAGAGCGAGAAGGCCTTCGGAGAGATGGAAGCCATGGTCGCCGATGCAGAGAGGACCGTGAGCGAGGAGCGCGCGGCTGCGGCCCAGGCGAGGGCCGAGGCTGCGTCCATGGGGGGAGCCGCCGCGGGTGTCGGCGCGAGGGTCCAGGAGCTGGAACTCTCCCTCTCCGCCATGCGCGACGCCGCCAAGAGGGACGCCGAGCTCGTCAAGAAGGCCAAGGGCCTGGAGGCTCGCGCATCGGCGTCAACCGCGGCGGAGGAACGCGCCGCGTCCGCGGAGGCCAGGGCGGCACGCGCGGAGACCAGGGCTAAGGAGATGGAGGCGGCGGCGACGTCGGACCGCGCCGTCGTCACGGAGCGCGAGCAGTGGAAAGCCTCTATCGCCAGGGTGCCCGGCTGCACCGCCGCGTCGGATCTCGCCGACCGCGTGGTGCGTCTCGAGCGCGAACTCGCCGAGGCTGTGGGCCACGACGGCGAGGTTGCCGCCCAGGCAGCGGCGGCGACCACCTCGCTCGTAGCGGAGCGGCGGCGCGCGGGGGAGGCGGAGTCCGAGCGCGACATCGCGCGGTCAAAGTTGGCGGATGCTTCGGCGGCGGCGGCGAGGGCGACGGCGCGCGTCGAGCTGCTGAACAGGGAGAAGGACAGCCTGAACCGCGTGATCAAGTCGTACGAGACCGAGTCCGCGAACAAGACCCCGTCCGCGACACCCGCCGCGCCCGACCTTCGACTCCGCGAGCTGGAGCAGTCGCTCAACGCGGCGCACGTAAGGGTCGGCGAGCTCGAAGGGGAGCTTCGATCCGTCACCGCCGCCGCGTCCGGGGAGAGGGACGCGACCTCGCAGGCGCAGCAGGTCGTGCACGAGCTCAGGACGGAGGTTGACGAGCTCCGTCGCGCCAACGAGAGCGCGGCGAAGGAGATTGCGGCGCTCGAAGCCAGGGTGGGTCGCGGCGAGTACAACCCCACCACGACTAAGATTTTCCACTTCAAGGAGAACCCGGCGGCGATCGCGAACGAGGCCAAGGCTGAGAAGGAGCTCGCGGTGGTACGCGCCGAGTGTGAGGCTCTGCGCGAGACCGTCGCGCGCATGGTTGCCGAACACGAGCAGCAGCAGCAGATGCACATGGCCATGGTCGGCGGCCTCACCCCTGGCTCGGAGCACCTCATGCCCCCGCCCATGACGCCGGGGATGCCGCCGCCCCTGGTCCCGCCCCCCAACATCATGGCCACCCCCGCGCCCACCATGTTCAACCGCGCGATGGGCACGATGCAAACCCCGGGCCCCAGCGTCGCGGAGGCTGAGCTCACCGTGCTCAAGCGCCGGGTGGCTGAGCTGGAGAAGCGCGAGCAGCGATACATGACCGTGTTCAAGCAGAAGATATCCACGTTCAGGGAGGCGTGCTACCTGATCTTCGGGTTCAAGGTTGACATGGGCGAGGACCGCGGCACGGGTCAGCCCACGTTCACGCTCAGGAGCATGTACGCCACTAAGGATGACGAGAGCATGGTGTTCAGGGTGAACCCCCCCAAGGTTGGAGCCACCGGGAACGAAACCGGCGGCACGGTGGAGCTGCTGCCCACGCCCTACACGAGCACGGACGAGTTGCGGCGGATGATCGACATGTACGTCGGCAAGTGGAGCAGCGTGCCCGGTTTCGTGGCCAATCTCACCATCGAGCTGTTCAACAAGCAAACCGCGGCGTAGTGCCACCTTTTAGTAGAGAAGTAAATAAAACCAGTTTTTACGAACCGTCGTTCACTCAAACACGCGCGAACGTTTGTACGATGACGGCGGCGTGTCGCATCGCGGCGTCCGTCGCGGGCGTCCGCGCGATGCCACCGAGGCGTTCCGTCGTGCGCACCGTCGGGATACCCCGCTCGGTCGGTGGAGCGCGCACGTGTGCCCTCAAGGATCAATCGACGCGTCGCGCCCTATTTCAAGTCGTCCTCGCGGCTTCGTCCGACGCGACGCCCGATCCTCCGTCGGATCAGGCGGCTGAGTCCCCCGCGGTGGCCGAGGTTATCGAGGAAAAGCCCCCGAAGCTGGCCCCGTTCGTCCCTCCCCCGATCGCCGCCCCAGTCCTCGTCGGCGACAAGCTAAGGGCCCGCGACATAATCAAGGAGACGATCCGGATGTCCTCCCGCGACCTTCTTCCCTCCGTCGCGCTCATCTGCGTCGCCGGCGCGGCGGCTCAGGTCCTCAACCTCGGCGGTACATTCTTCCTCGCACTCATCCAGCTGCACGATGTCGAAGTCGTCGCCGCGCTGTTCCTCATGACGGTTCAGTTTTGGAAGCTCTGCTGCGAGATCATGGCGAGGATCGCGGTGATGAGAAATGCCCGCGACGTCGACGCGGGCGATGCGACAAAGTTCCAACGCGTGAAGCTCGCGGAGGCGTGGGGCGCGATCACTGGCGGGTACGAGGGCTGGAGGGACGTCCTGTTCATCGACGGCAGGCGGATGCTGAGCATAGCGTGGAACTCCGTCCTCACCATACCGGTCCCGTACCTGGGCGTGGTGAAGATACTGGACTACGCGCTGTGCGTCCCGGTGTACCTGTTCGAGGGTAAGCTGGGTAAGGAAAATTTGAAACGATCGGAGGAGCTCATGCTGGGATATAGGCTCACCTTACTGCGCGCCGCGTTCGGGCTCGGGGGTATACTCGCCGCGGCGTTCGGTCTGTCCGTGGGTGCGTTCATGGTCATCTGCCCCACGCTCCCGCAGCTGCTGATGCCGGCCGAACCCGAGCCCGGCTCCGCAGCCGCTAAGGCGTCGCAGTGGATCGAGGGGGCGGTCGGGTCCGCGGGGGACGTCGCCGCCGGGTCAACCGCGGAGGCTGCCGTCGATGCGGCGGTGGTTGGAGCCGCGGACATAGGTGAGGCCGCCAAGGGACTCTTCGACGGCACGTCCTTCGATCGGGTGTGGGAGGTTGGGAGTATGACGGAGAAGATGAGCACGATCGCGCTGCTGTCGTGCGCCGTGATTGGGTCGTTCGTGTTCACCATCGTGCTGCGTCATTTGCTGTACGTGATGCACAGGGAGGTTTCGGCGAGGTGGAAGCCGCCAGCGCCGCCAGATCCGGTAGAGGCGGGTAAGAAGGGCGGCCTCCTCTCCAAGCTCATGTTTTGGAAAAAGAAATCTGGGGACGAGTCCGCGGAGGACGCGGGCACCGAAGAGGATAAGGGGGGCGAACAGGTCGCTCCAAAGCCCGCCCCTGCGTGATGCCACTTCGCAGCGCGCGCGCACGTGTAATTCGATTAGTTTTCTCGTTAAATATCGCTGGTAACGCGCGCTATTACGAGGCATCGGGCCCTGCGCCCCGACCTCGTCCACCCTTTCTACCTCTTCCACCCCTACCTCCGGCCTTCCCCCGGCCTCCTTCGATGCTAACCTCGCGCACACCTCGCTCTATAGAGTCCACTGGATTCGGTGCAGGTGGAGCAAACGGTGTGGACGATGCGGCGGCACGCTTCAGCCAGTCCAAGCCGCCGCCTCCACCGCCCGCTGCACCAGCTCTGTCCCCTCGACCGGCGGCAGCGGTGTTAGCGGATCGTCCCCCTGAGCCCGACTTTGCGCCTCCACGCCCACGCCCGCCAGTGTTGGATCGCCCACCTCTCTTATCACCCACGCTACGCCCGCCCGCGCCGCCCCTTCCTCCCCCGCCGCCCCTTCCTCCCCGGCCGCGCTCACCGTCGTCCCCCGCGGTTGGAGTCGGGACGAGGCTCGTCAGGACGGCGGACGCGATGTCGATTCCTTCCCCGTCGCCTTCACCCACGAGTCCGCCCTTGGACCTCTGCCGCTCCATGGCTTCCTCGAACCTCACCCTCTGCACCCGCAGCGCGGACATCTCATCCTCCGTCAGCGCGTCGTCGTCGTCGCCGCCGGTTGTCGCCGAATGGGTCGCCTCGGTGTGGGTCGCCTCGGTGACCCGCCGCGCGTCTTCGTCGTCGATGACGGAGCGACACACCGGGCAGGTGTGAACCGTCCGCCTCTCGGCCTCCTCGCTGCCGATGGGGTGCGCGGGTCCCCTGGAGGAAGCCTCCTCCTCCGCGGCGCGGATCCGCCACCGCCACCACTCGGCGAAGCACGACGTGTGGAAGCAGTGGAAGCACTTCCCCAGCTTCATGAACGTCTCCGCCCCTTCTTGCACCACCGACGGGTCCGGACACACGGGCGTGAGGCAAAACGCGCAATCGCCGTCGGGGTGGTTCAGCTCCGTCAACGTCTCGAACGCCGTCTCGCACAGCAGCGCGAGCACGGGGTCCCCTACACACTCGTCGGCGGCATCGCGCAGGCGACCCATCACCGTCGCCTGGCGTGTGTCGTCCAGGCCCTTGGCGTCGGTCAGGGCCAACGAGGGAGCGCCGGCGGGGTAGTCGTTGTCGAGGACGATGCGGAGCGTCACACGCGCGTACTGCCGGGTCTCGTCGTCGAGTGTCCGCGGGGTGACGTCCAGCGCGACCGTCGTGTGCACATGGGTGGACCCACCGGATGACGCCGTCCCTGCGCGGGTCACCCTGAGCCCCTCGGGATACAGCGCCTCAAGTGCCTCGAGCTCCTCCTCGATTTCGTCCATCGGCCGCCGCAGCCGCCGCGACCGGCTCGTTCGTCGTCAGGCGGGCGCGTCGTTGTGTCGCCAACAGCGTCCCACAGCCAAAGTCAATCGCCAAAAAGCACGTTGCGCGAAAATGGGCCCAGCTCTCAGGCTAACCTGTTTGTCTGTACGTGCCACCCTGCGTGCCACCGGATACGATAAAGCAAATGGACGATTCAGCCGCCGGTCCATCATCGACGCGCGCAACGAGCCGCCGCCAACATCGGACGGCCTCGAGCGCACGCTAAGGACTCTTTTAACGAGTCGTACAACCAAACGCGAGGCTTCGACGACCTTTGAGACCACGCGAACATGGCGTCGGCCGCGTCCCTCTCCTTCAGCAGCGGCGTGGCGGGCGCATCTCGTGTCCGCGCCGTTGCCGCGAGGCGGTCCGCCGCGACGCGCGCCGGCCTGAAGGTCCGCGCGCACGGACCCGGCGGTGGCGTTCATCTCGACCCGAACGAATCCGTCGCTCCCAGCCAGGCCCCCAAGGGCGTCGCGGGCGCGCTCCTCGACCGCGACGACGCCGCCGACGAGGGTCGCAAGAACGTGTACGTGGAGACCTACGGGTGCCAGATGAACGTCAACGACAGCGAGGTGATGCTCTCTGTCCTCAAGGACCGCGGATACGACGAGACCACGGAAATGCACGATGCCGATGTCATCCTCGTCAACACCTGCGCCATCAGGGACAAGGCCGAGGCCAAGATCTGGCAGAGGCTCGCGTACTTCAAGTCTCTTCGCAGGAAGAAGAAGAAATCGGAGAAGCCCGTGGTCGGCGTCCTCGGCTGCATGGCCGAGAGGCTCAAGACCCAGCTGCTGGAGGCTGACCAGCTCGCGGACCTCGTCGCGGGCCCAGACGCGTACAGAGACCTCCCCAACCTCATCGAGGCGGTCGCGGGCACCGGCGAGAAGGCCATGAACGTTCAACTGTCCGTGGAGGAGACCTACGCCGATATCATCCCCGTGCGCAAGGAGGGAGCTCACGCGGCGTTCGTGACCATCATGCGCGGTTGCGACAACGCATGCGCTTTCTGCATCGTACCCTACACGCGCGGCAGGGAACGATCCAGGGACCCGGCGTCCATCGAGTACGAGGTCCGCTTGTTGTCCGAGCAGGGCGTCAAGGAGGTGACGCTGCTGGGACAGAACGTCAACTCCTACGCGTACAGCGGCGCCGCGGGTGAGGGTGAGACTGACTTCCTCTCTATGCTCGCGAACGGCGAGGGCGTGGTGGGCGAAGAGGCGGGCGAGGAGGAGGGCATGAGCGCGGAGGTTGCGGCGGCGACGGCGGCGGGTGGATCCCCGTTCTCGGGGTACGCCGCGGGTTTCTCCTCCCGCTACAAGCCCGAGGGAAGGCGCGAGGGTGCGCTGCAGTTCGCCGCGCTGCTCGACCGCGTCGCGGCGATCGACCCCGAGATGCGCGTCAGGTTCACCTCCCCCCACCCCAAGGATTTCCCCGACGAGGTCCTCGAGGTGATCGCCAGGCGACCCAACGTGTGCAACTGCCTGCACATGCCCGCGCAGAGCGGCTCCACCGCCAACCTCGAGCGCATGGCCCGCGGCTACACCAGGGAGGCGTACCTCACCCTCATCGATAGGGTCAAGGAGATCATCCCCGGCTGCGCCATCACCACCGACATCATCTCGGGTTTCTGCGGCGAAACTGAGGAGGACCACGAGGACACGGTGAGCCTGATGAAGAAGGTTGGGTACGAGCAGGCGTTCATGTTCGCCTACTCGGAGCGCGACGGGACCTCCGCGGCGCGTCACCTGGATGACGACGTGCCCGAGGACGTCAAGCAGCGCAGGCTCGCCGAGGTCATCGACGCGTTCAGGACCACCGCGGGGGAGAGGCAGAAGACGGAGGTTGGCCGGGTGCACCTCGTGCTCGTGGAGGGACCGAGCAAGAAGAACGAGAGGGAGCTGACGGGCAAGACGGACAGTTCCAAGTGGGCCATCTTCGCCGACACCCCCGTGGGCATCTACGGCGGGGACGAGGACGAGGAGAAGACCGGGAGCGAGAAGGGCCTGGCGACGCCCAGGGCGGGTGAGTACGTGGCGGTGCGCATCACGGGTTGCTCCACCGGGACCCTGTTCGGGGAGTGCCTCGGACGGACCACGCTCGTCGCGTTCAACGATATTCACGGGGCTTCGTGGACGGAGGCGAAGGAAACGAGCGCGGTCGCCGCCGCGCGATGAGCCATGTAATAAGGACACCAGCAGATTGGAAAAACAAATCTTCGTGTGCCTGATTTTTCACGCCGGCCATTTCAAGCCTGTTTTCGCGCCCGATTCGTCACACATCGAGTGCGAAGATCTCGTCTGTCTCCGTTGTTCCGCGTCCCGTTCCTGTGTTCGCGCATCATGGTGAGTGCGCGCTCGAGTTTTGCGGCCAAGATCGCTCATGCGCACCTTCATCCCCGCCCCTTCGCCTCCGGCCGAGATCGCCGATGCCGAAATAGCTGACTCATGTCCCTCACGTGACCTTCGACCACAGGCTGACAACAGGCACACAATTATCCTGGTGCAGACGACGGCCAACAAGAAGTCCCGTACGTTCATGGACTTTGAGAAGGTCAGCATGGCCATGAACGGTGAGTGCCCGACCCTACCGGCGATCTCCCGCGGCTCCCGGGAATTATTAATTGGGCACCCGAATCAATTCCTGACCAGTCCCCCTTCCGTTCCGTTCCCACAACAGGCGTGTGCACGATGTTCGAGAAGCGTCTGAAGGAGATGTACCCTCACATGAAGGACATCACGTACGACATCGCTGATCTGTACAACTACGTCGACGCGCTCGCGGACCTTAGCGCCATGGTGTACGATCCCAAACTAAACGCGTACCAACCTTACAACAAGGAGTGGGTCAAGAAGAAATGCTTAGCGCACCTGAAGAAGCAGGCGGGACAGTGAACA
>Ga0115567_10004542_pt1 | contig 13527 bp, 12 predicted proteins | sample COGITO_mtgs_1204_2_FD_88679 | JGI IMG/M metagenome (GOLD analysis project Ga0115567, IMG submission 88679) | Pelagic marine microbial communities from North Sea - COGITO_mtgs_120412 | ecosystem: Environmental > Aquatic > Marine > Epipelagic | place: Germany:Helgoland, sampling site Kabeltonne...
ACCCATGTCAGCTTGCCCATGGCCGTCCCGGACGAGCGCCCTGCAACGCGTCCGCCGCCGCCACCACCACCCATGCCAAGTCCGCCGCCTTCGGAGCGCTGCAAAAGCACCGCGCCGATCAGCGAGAGAGCCAAAAGCAGATGGATGATGAGAACGACGTTTTCCATTGAGCGGCCTGCCGAATAGGGAAATCAGAAAATCTGATCCGGTATCTATGGAATTTCATGGCCCCCCGCAACCCGCCATTCGGCCTCCGGCGTGCCTTACTCGCTGATGTCGTCCATGTCCGACTGGCCTGAAAGGCGGCGGCGGATGTGGCTCCAGCTGAGGCCGATGCCAAGGACCAGCGACAGCGCGGCAATGGCCAGCCAGACGACCTGGGACGTGCCGCGCAGCGCCAGCAGCCCATAGTCGTAAAGCACCCAGAGCCCCGCCGCCGTGATGGCCAGCACCATCGTCATGCCGAAGCCTCCGATCGAGCGCAGCGTGGCGCGCAGGTAGACGACATAGACTACGATCAGAACCAGGCCGGCCAGCACCACCAGCGGCAATTGCTCGCTATAGCTCTGGCGCGCCCATTGCACATAGTTCCAGGGCGTCGGATTGAACGTGACGCTCAGAAGCACGAAGGCGATCAGCCAGCGCAGCGCGAATCCCATCAGTGTCTCCTTTTGCCGGTGCCCTTCTGGCAGAGGCGCATGGTGCGGTGCCGCTGTCCAGAGGCGCGCGCGCCATTTAGAGGTTTCGCCCCCTTGGGCGCGCCGTTATACGGACGCGGGTTTATCCGCAATGACAAGAGGTCCGGCATGGCAAACGTGGTCGTCGTAGGCGCCCAGTGGGGCGACGAAGGCAAGGGCAAGATCGTCGACTGGCTGAGCGAGCGGGCGGACGTGATCGCGCGCTTTCAGGGCGGTCACAACGCCGGTCACACGCTGGTCGTGGATGGCAAGGTCTACAAGCTGAACGCGTTGCCGTCGGGCGTGGTGCGCGGTGGCAAGCTGTCGGTGATCGGCAACGGCGTGGTTCTGGACCCTTGGCACCTGGTGAACGAGATCGCCAAGATCCGTGAGCAGGGCGTCGAGATCAGCCCCGAAACGCTGATGATCGCCGAGAACACGCCGCTGATCCTGCCGATCCACGGCGAGCTGGACCGCGCCCGCGAAGAGGCGGCGAGCAAGGGCACGAAGATCGGCACCACGGGGCGCGGCATCGGCCCGGCCTATGAGGACAAGGTCGGGCGCCGCTCGGTCCGGGTGGCGGATCTGGGCGATCACGCGACGCTGGAGGCGCGCGTGGACCGCGCGCTGCAGCATCACGACCCGCTGCGCAAGGGCCTCGGGATCGAGGCGATCGACCGCGATGCGCTGATTCAGCAGCTGAAGGATATCGCGCCGGAGATTCTGCAATATGCCGCGCCCGTCTGGAAGGTGCTGAACGATCAGCGCAAGGCGGGCAAGCGCATCCTGTTCGAGGGGGCGCAGGGCGCGCTTCTGGATATCGATTTCGGCACATATCCCTTCGTGACGTCCTCGAACGTGATTGCGGGGCAGGCGGCCACGGGCGTGGGCGTGGGGCCGAACGCGATCAACTACGTGCTGGGCATCGTCAAGGCCTACACGACCCGCGTCGGCGAAGGCCCGTTCCCGACCGAGTTGGACGATGCGGACGGCCAGCGGCTGGGCGAGCGGGGCCGCGAATTCGGCACCGTGACCGGGCGCAAGCGGCGCTGCGGCTGGTTCGATGCGGCCCTCGTGCGCCAGACCTGCGCGACATCGGGCGTCAAGGGTATCGCGCTGACCAAGCTGGACGTGCTGGACGGGTTCGAAACCCTGCACATCTGCACCGGCTATGAGCTGGACGGCAAGACGCTGGATTATCTGCCGACGGCAGCCGACCAGCAGACCCGCTGCAAGCCGATCTACGAGGAGATGCCCGGCTGGAGCGAGTCCACGGAAGGCGCGCGCAGCTGGGCCGACCTGCCTGCAGGCGCGATCAAATACGTGCGCCGGGTCGAGGAATTGATCGACTGCCCCGTCGCGCTACTCTCTACCTCGCCCGAACGGGAGGACACCATACTGGTGACCGATCCCTTCGCGGACTGACATCGGGGAGGCTAGGCATGGCGGAGACGCGTTTGAGCTACAAGGCACGGCGGCGCTGGTCGCTGGTGATCCTGCTGATCGGTCTGCCCGCCTATATCGTGGCGGCGATCAGCCTGATCGCGTGGCTTCCAGACTTGCCGGGATTTGTGACCTTCGCCGTCTACGTCGTTCTGGGATTTGCCTGGATGGTGCCGTTGAAATTTGTGTTTCTGGGTATCGGTCAGGCTGATCCCGATGCGCCCGATCCCCAGGATGGCGCGCGGTGACGCGGGCGCATTTGAGTATTTTCGCCAAGATGAAGCGGCGCGTCCGCGCGTGACAGCGGGGACGGACCTGGCAGGCGAGGCTTTCGTGACGCCTGCCTGGTGCGTTTTGATGGCGCGCTACAATGCGTGGCAAAACGATGTGGCCGTGACGGCGGCAGGCGGGCTGGACGCCGCAGCGCGGCAGGCAGATCGGGGCGTCTTCTTCGGCTCGATCTCGCGCACCTTCAGCCATCTGCTCTGGGGCGATCTGATCTGGCTCAGCCGGTTTGACGGCGGCGCGCCGCCGGGTGGCGGCATTTCCGGCAGCGGGGATTTCTGCACCGATTGGGAGGCGTTTCGCGTCCTGCGGAGCGAGACCGATCTCAGGGTTCGGGGCTGGGCAGGCGGTCTGACCGCTGATGCGCTGAAGGGGAACCTGGACTGGTATTCCGGCGCGCTCAAGGTGCAGATGTCCCGGCCACTTGGGCTGTGCATTGCGCATTTCTTCAATCACCAGACGCATCATCGGGGCCAGATCCACGCGATGCTGACGATGGCGGGCGCGGTGACGTGCGACAGCGATCTTTTTGCGATGCCTGGCCGGGACGCGTCCTGATCTGAGCCGCGCCTCATGGGAAATCGTGGGACACGCCTGGGATCGGCCCATTGGATTTGAAGCCAGAGGGTGCAGATTCGTCCGAATCCTTCGGATCAAGCGAGCGCTGGCGTGTCGAATCCGGGCTGAGAGGGGTGGAGTAGACCGCAAAATTAGTCACTCTGCACGCGCGCAACGCAAATATTGGGAAATTACGGGAAAAAGTTAGGCCAGCCTTTGTGACGCTAAATATGGTGTCTTTATTCCAGATCACATCTAATTGAAGCGTTGCATCACATACCCGTGTCACATGATCTTGTTTTGTGCCCCTGTGGATAACTACATACTGTGCCTTTGATGCTCATTTTTTTCTTGCGTCCCATAAATTCCCATGCCATCCCTATAAGCGTGATGAGGACGGGACGACGACAAGGGACACCAAACGATCCCGAATAAAATAACCAAAGTCAGGTTTCATACAGGCAACCGCCTTCATCCGAAACGAAGAGATCCGGCGCGCAGCGAGCAGACATCCCCCCAGGTGGCGCGCGTAGCTGGACACCCCGCATAGCGGGACGAGGGCGACGGACCGAGCAGTGGCAGCAGCTCGATCCGTCGTTTTCGTTTAAAGCACCCGGGAAAGCACTCGGGGACGAAAAAACAGACAAGGCGAGGGGCCTTAGGACGTGGCACGCAGGTTCAGAGGCGAAAGCCGTCACAAGGTGGATGCGAAGGGCAGGGTCTCGATCCCCGCCCTTTTTCGCCGTGTGATCGAGGCCTCGGACCCGAACTGGAAAGAGGGCCTCGCGCCCGAGCTGATCATTGTCTATGGCGATCATCGGCGCAATTACCTGGAATGCTACACGGTCGAGGCGATCGGCGAAGTCGATGACAAGATCGACGCATTGCCGCGCGGGTCCAAGGACCGCAAGATCCTGCAGCGCCTCTTTCACGGCCAGTCTTTTCCCACCACCGTCGACGAGACCGGGCGCCTTGTGCTGCCCGCCAAGTTGCGCGCCAAGATCGGGCTGGATGGCGAGGCGTTCTTTATCGCCGCCGGTGACACGTTCCAGATCTGGAAGCCCGAGACATACGACACGCTCGAGGCTGCCGAGACCGAAGAGTGGCTGGACGAGCAGCCGGACGATTTTGATCCGCTGATCCTTCTGGACGGCGCCAAGGGGGAATAGGCGATGTCCGATGTTGCCTCCGCCAATGATGCCCCCCACATTCCCGTCCTTATTGCGCCGCTGATCGCGGCCGCGTCTCCCATTGCAGGCACGTGGCTGGACGGCACGCTGGGCGCGGGCGGCTATGCGCGCGCGCTGCTAGGGGCCGGCGCGGCCAAGGTGATCGGGGTCGACCGCGATCCGGCGGCGCTGAAGCTGGCCGAGGCGTGGGCCGCGCCCTATGGTGCGCGGGTCGCGCTGGTCGAGGGGGTATTCTCGAAGCTGGACGCCTACGCCGAGGGGCTGGACGGTGTGGTTCTGGATCTGGGCGTCAGCTCGATGCAGCTGGACCAGCCGGGGCGTGGATTTTCGTTCATGCGCGACGGGCCTCTGGACATGCGGATGAGCCAGGATGGCCCGTCCGCCGCCGATCTGGTCAATGGCGTGGGTGAGGCCGAACTGGCCGATATCCTCTACCTTTATGGCGAGGAACGCGCGAGCCGCCGCATTGCCAAGTCGATTGTGCGCGAGCGGGCGATAGAGCCGATTGCAACAACGCTGCATCTGGCCGGGATCGTCGAGAAATGCCTGCCCCGCTCAAAGCCCGGTCAGGCGCATCCCGCGACGCGCAGCTTTCAGGCGATCCGCATCGCCGTGAACGACGAATACGGCGAGCTGATCGGCGGGCTGGAGGCGGCCGAGCGCGCACTGCGCCCCGGCGGCGCGCTGGCGGTCGTCACCTTTCATTCGATCGAGGACCGCATGGTGAAACGCTTCTTGCAGGATCGAAGCGACGGGGGCGGGGGCGGCAGCCGTCACGCGCCTGTTCAGGCCGAGCAGCCGCGCCAGTTCACGCAGGCCAGTCGCAAGGCGATCACGGCGGACAAGGCGGAGCTGGCCGCAAATCCGCGCAGTCGCAGCGCCAAGCTGCGCGTGGCGATCCGCACCGATGCCGCACCGGGCGCGACGGACCGCAAGGCGCTGGGCATGCCGTTGCTCAAAGGAGGGAAGTGATGCGCAGTTTTTTCTATGTCATGAGTGCATTGGCGGTCATAGGTCTGGCCTACTGGGCCTATCACGAAAACTACCGCACGCAGGCCGCCATCAGCCACGCCGAACGGCTGGAAGGGCAGATCGCCACCGCGCGCCAGCGTTTGCGCGTGCTGAACGCTGAATGGGCCTATCTGAACCGGCCCGCACGCCTGCGCGAGCTGGCCGACATCAACTTTGACCGTCTGGGCCTCATGCCGCTTGAGGCGCAGCAATTCGGGCGCATCGACGATGTGGAATACCCGCCCGAGACCGATCTGCGCATCGATTTCTCGGGTTCGGTCGAGATCAGCAATCAACCCAAGCTGGAGGCCGCAGAATGATCCGCACGCCCCTGCGCCCGCTGGCGCGCATCCTGCCCGCCCGCGCCAAGGGCGAGAACCCCGACGCCATCGAGCGCGAGAATATCCGCCTGCGCCACGAGGCGATGCGTGACAAGGCGCGGCGCCGCGCCGAGGGGCGGCTTCTGGTGCTGGGGGCCACGTTCTTTGTGGCGTTTGGCGTGATCGGCCTGCGCATGGGCGTGCTGGCCCAGACCGAGCCTGCCGAGCCGCGCACCAGCGCGGCGGGCGCTGGCATCCTTGCGCAGCGCGCCGATATCGTCGACCGCTCGGGGCGTATCCTGGCCACCAATTTCGACACGCACAGCCTTTATGCCCAGCCCCAGCAGATGATCGAGCCGGAAAAGACGGCCAGGGCGCTGGTCCAGATCTTTCCCGATCTCAAAGAGGAGCGTCTGCTCAAGGACTTCTCGGGCAAGCGTAAATTCTTGTGGGTGAAGAAGAAAATCAGCCCCGAGCAGATGCAGGCGGTCCATGACATCGGCGAGCCGGGGCTTCTCTTTGGCCCGCGCGAGATGCGCCTTTATCCCAACGGCACGCTGGCCGCGCATGTCCTGGGCGGCGCAGGATTTGGCCGCGAGGGCGTGCATGCCGCCGAGGTGATCGGCGTGGCAGGCATCGAGAAGTATTATGACGAACGCCTGCGCGATCCGGCGCAAAATCACGAACCGCTGACGCTGTCGCTGGATCTGCCGGTGCAGGCCGCGATCGAGCGTGTGCTGGCGGGCGGCATGAGCATCATGAACGCCAAGGGTGCCGCCGCCATCTTGATGGATGTGCAGACGGGCGAGGTGATTTCGATCGCGTCGCTGCCCGATTTCGATCCCAACGACCGGCCGCGCCCCCTCGTGCAGGGCAAGGCCGCCGATAGTCCGCTGTTCAACCGCGCGGTGCAGGGCGTCTACGAGCTGGGCTCGACCTTCAAGATATTCACCACCGCGCAGGCGATGGAGCTGGGGCTGGTCAGCCCGTCGACCATCATCGACGCGACGCCGCCCTTTCGCGTGGGCGGGCATTCCATCGGCGAATTCAACCGCAAGAACTATGGCAAGATCAGCGTCTCGGACGTGATCATCCACAGCTCGAACCGGGGCACCGGGCGCATCGCCCTGCAGATCGGGCCCGAGCGCCAGCAGGACTTCCTGAAATCGCTGGGCTTTTTCAAGCCGGTGGATTTCGAGATGATCGAGGCCAGTGGCGGGCAGCCCCTGATACCCAAGCGCTGGACCGATCTGTCGACCGTGACGATCTCCTACGGCCACGGCCTGTCCTCCAGCCCGCTGCATCTGGCGGCGGGCTATGCGGCGATTGCCAATGGCGGGCGCTATGTCAAACCGACCTTGCTGAAACAGGACGGGCCGCAGGCGGGCGTGCGCGTCATGTCCGCCGCCGTGGCCGCCGAATCGCGCAAGATGCTGCGCGCGGTCGTGGTTAGCGGCACCGCGTCCATGGGCGAAGTTCCGGGCTATGCGGTGGGCGGCAAGACCGGCACGGCGGACAAGCCCAAGGAGAACGGCGGCGGCTATTACGACGACAAGGTGATCGCAACCTTCGCGTCGATGTTTCCGGCGGACGATCCCAAATACGTGCTGATCGTCACGCTGGACGAGCCGGTCGAAACCTCGGGCGTCAAGCCGCGCCGCACCGCCGGCTGGACGGCTGTGCCCGTGGCCTCGGAAATCGTCGCGCGCGTTGCACCCCTGCTGGGTCTGCGGCCCGAGATTGAACAGACGCCATTGGCTGCTATAACGCTGACATCGATGGCAGACGGCGACTGAGCGAGGCGACTATGAGCGGCGGGCAGGCAAGGACATTGGCGCAGCTGGGCCTTGCGGCCACGGGCGGCGCGCAGGCCGAGGTGACGGGGCTTGCGATCGACAGCCGCAAGGTGCGCGACGGCACGCTTTTTGCGGCGTTGCCGGGCACCCGCGTGCATGGCGCGGATTTCATCCAATACGCTTTGCGGCAGGGCGCATCGGCCATTCTGACCGACGCCGCAGGCGCGCGCATCGCGAGGGATGTGCTGGCCGGCTCGGGCGCTGCGCTGGTCGTGACCGAGGATGCGCGCGCGGCGCTCTCATGCGCGGCCGCGCTCTGGTTCGGGACGCAGCCCGAGGTCATGGTGGCCGTCACCGGGACCAACGGCAAGACCTCGGTCGCCAGCTTTGCCCGGCAGATCTGGCAGGCGATGGGACTCGAGGCGATCAACGTCGGCACCACCGGCGTCGAGGGCAGCTATGCCGCGCCACTGGCGCATACCACGCCCGATGCCATCACGCTCCACAAGGTGCTGGCGGACGCCGCACGCGCGGGCATCACCCACGCAGCGATGGAGGCGTCGAGCCATGGCCTTGACCAGCGCCGCCTTGACGGGGTGCAACTGGTGGCCGCCGCATTTACCAACTTCTCGCAAGATCATCTGGACTACCACCACACTTTCGAGGCGTATTTCGAGGCCAAGGCCGCGCTTTTCACGCGCGTCCTGCCCGAGGGCGGCGTCGCGGTGATCAACATGGATGACGCGCGCGGGACCGAGATGGCGGCTCTGGCCGAGGCGCGCGGGCAGGACGTGCTGCGCGTCGGGCGCCACAACACGGCGCAATTGCGCCTGCTCAGCCAGCGGTTCCAGCCTACGGGGCAAAGCCTGCGGTTCTCATGGCTGGACGATATCCACCAGGTCGATCTGCCGCTGATCGGCGGCTTTCAGGGCGAGAACCTGCTGGTTGCGGCAGGCCTTGTGATCGGCGCGGGCGCAGATGCCGCACGCGTCTTTCAGGTCCTGCCCGAGATGGAGACCGTCCGGGGCCGCATGCAACTGGCTGCAACGCGCCGCAATGGCGCGGCTGTCTTCGTCGATTTCGCGCATACGCCCGATGCCGTCAGCACCGCGATTGACGCGCTGCGCCCGCATGTCATGGGCCGCCTTGTCGCCATCATCGGCGCGGGCGGCGACCGCGATCCGGGCAAGCGGCCCCTGATGGGACAGGCCGCCGCCGCGCGCGCCGACCTTGTGATCGTCACCGACGACAACCCGCGCAGCGAAGATCCCGCAGCGATCCGCGCCGCCGTCATGCAAGGCTGCCCCGGTGCCTCGAACGTGGGCGACCGCGCCGAGGCGATCCTGCGCGGCGTCGATGCGCTGGGGCCCGGCGATGCACTCCTGATTCTTGGCAAGGGGCATGAGACCGGCCAGACCGTGGGCAGCGACGTCCTGCCCTTCGACGATGCCGAGCAGGCCAGCGTGGCCGTCATGGCGCTGGATTCCGCGGAAGCGGGGGAGGGCGCGTGAGCCTCTGGACGGCGGCGGACGCCGCATGCGCCACCGGGGGCCGCGCGCAGGGCGACTGGCAGGCAGACGGGGTTTCCATCGACACGCGCACGCTGCGCCCTGGCGATCTCTTCGTTGCGCTGAACGCCGCGCGCGACGGGCACGACTTCGTCGTGCAGGCGCTGGAGGCGGGCGCCGCAGCTGCGATGGTCAGCCACCTCCCCGATGGCGTCACTGAGGATGCGCCGCTGCTTGTCGTTCGGGACGTTTCGGAGGCGCTGGGCGCTCTGGGCCGGGCGGGGCGCGCCCGCAGCCGGGCCCGCGTCGTCGCCGTCACGGGGTCGGTCGGCAAGACTTCGACCAAGGAAATGCTGCGCGATGTCCTCTCGGGGCAGGGCCGCACCCACGCCGCCGAGGCCAGCTACAACAATCATTGGGGCGTGCCGCTGACCCTCGCGCGGATGCCCGTAGACACTGAATTCGCGGTGATCGAGATCGGGATGAACGCCCCCGGCGAGATCGCGCCGCTGGCTCGCATGACGCGCCCGCATGTCGCCATGATCACCACTGTCGCCGCCGCGCATCTGGAGGCGTTCGAGAATATCGAAGGGATCGCGCATGAAAAGGCGTCGATCTTCGAGGGGCTGGAGCCGGGCGGCACGGCCATCGTCAACGCCGACCTGCCGACCACGCCGATCCTGCTGGAGGCGGCGCAGAGGGTCGGCGCGCACGTCCTGACCTTCGGCACCGCCAGCGACATGTACCGGCTGGACGCGGCCCAGCTTGCCGATGATCGCACCATCGTGACCGCGACGCTGCAAGGCGCGCCGGTGATTTTCAAGATCAGCTCGGCGGGGCGGCATTTTGCGATGAACGGTCTTGCGGTGCTGGCCGCCGTCGAGGCGCTGGGCGCCGACGCGGGCCTTGCCGCGCCGGATCTGGCGCGCTGGCACCCGCCGGCGGGGCGCGGCACGCGCGAGGTGCTGGAGCTGGACAGCGGCGACGCCGAGTGGACGCTGGACCTGATCGACGACGCCTTCAACGCCAATCCCACCTCCATGGCCGCGGCGCTCGAAGTGCTGGCCGCCAGCGCGCCGCGCGACAATATCGGGCGCATCGCCAAGGGGCGGCGCATCGCGATCCTCGGCGACATGCTGGAGCTGGGACCGGACGAGGCGCAGATGCACCGCGCGCTGGCGGAGCTGCCCCATCTGCGCGGCGTGACCACCATCCACTGTGTCGGGCCGCGCATGCGCGCCCTTTGGGAGGCGCTTCCGCGCGCGCAAAGGGGCCAGTGGCACGAGCGCGCAGAGGATCTGGCGCTCAAGGTGCATGGCGTGATAGACGCGGGCGACGTACTGCTGATCAAGGGATCCAAGGGCAGCCGGGTGAGTGTCATCGTCGACGCTTTGCGAAAATCGGGGCGCGCGAGCCGCCCCCAGACAAGGGATGATTGAATGCTCTACTGGCTCACCGCTCTGTCCGACGGCGGGGATTTCTTCAATCTGTTCAGGTACATAACCTTTCGCACCGGCGGCGCCTTCATGACGGCGCTGATCTTTGGCTTTCTCTTCGGCCCGCCCCTGATCAACGTCCTGCGCAAGCGGCAGGGCAAGGGGCAGCCCATCCGCACCGACGGCCCCGAGGGGCATATCGCCAAGGCAGGCACGCCCACGATGGGCGGCCTTCTGATCGTCGGCGCGCTGCTGACCTCGACGCTGCTCTGGGCGCGGCTGGACAACCCGTTCATCTGGATCGTGCTCTTTGTCACGATGGGCTTCGGCGCGATCGGTTTTGCCGATGATTACGCCAAGGTCTCAAGGCAGAACCACAAGGGCGTGCCCGGCAAGCTGCGCCTTGCGCTGGGATTTCTGATCGCGGCCATCGCGGCCTATTGGGCGGCGGCCTATCACCCCGAAGCGCTGCAATATCAGCTGGCGCTGCCGGTCTTCAAGAATACGCTGATCAACCTCGGCGTCTTTTTCGTACCGTTTTCCATGATCGTGATCGTGGGTGCGGCCAACGCGGTCAACCTGACCGACGGCCTCGACGGCCTTGCCATCATGCCCGTCATGATCGCCTCGGCCACGCTGGGCGTGATTGCCTATGTGGTGGGACGCGTCGACTTTACCGAATATCTGGACGTGCATTATGTCGACGGCACGGGCGAGATACTGATCTTCGTCGCGGGCCTCGTCGGCGGCGGTCTGGGGTTCCTTTGGTACAACGCGCCGCCTGCGGCGGTCTTCATGGGCGACACCGGCTCGCTCGCGCTCGGCGGCGCATTGGGCGCGATCGCGGTGGCGACCAAGCACGAGATCGTTCTGGCCATCGTCGGCGGCCTTTTCGTGGTCGAGGCGATGAGCGTCATCATTCAGGTGCTCTACTTCAAGCGCACCGGCAAACGCGTGTTCCTCATGGCCCCGATTCACCACCATTACGAGAAAAAGGGCTGGGCCGAGCCGCAGATCGTCATCCGCTTCTGGATCATCGCGCTTATTCTGGCGATGATCGGGCTGGCGACGCTGAAGGTGCGCTAGGCCATGATTCCCGTTCGCGGATATGAGGGCGCGCGCGTCGCGGTCCTTGGCCTTGGCCGCTCGGGCCTTTCGGCGGCGCGCAGCCTTGAGGCGGGGGGCGCATCGCCGGTTTGCTGGGACGACAGCGAGGCGGCGCGCGACAAGGCCGAGGAATACGGGCTGGAGGTTCTGGACCTTGCCCGTGAGGGCGCATTTCACGGCATCGCCTGCCTCATCGTCAGCCCCGGCATCCCGCATCTTTATCCGGCGCCCAATCGCATCGTTGCTATGGCGCAGGCGGCCGGCGTGCCGGTGGACAACGATATCGGCCTCTTCTTCCGCTCGTTCGCGGGCGCGGACTGGGCCGACTTCGACCAGCCGCCGCGCGTCATCGCCGTGACCGGATCGAACGGCAAATCCACCACCTCGGCGCTGATCCACCACATCCTGACCGAGGCGGGGCGCCCCAGCCAGCTGGCCGGAAATATCGGGCGCGGCGTGCTGGATATCGACGCGCCGGAGGATGGTGGCGCCGTGGTGCTGGAGCTGAGCAGCTACCAGACCGAGCTGGCACGCGCCTTGACGCCCGATATCGCCATCTTTACCAATCTCAGCCCCGATCATCTGGACCGCCATGGCGGGCTTGGCGGCTATTTCGCGGCCAAGCGCCGCCTCTTTGCCGAAGGCGGTCCGGACCGTGCCATCGTCGGCGTGGACGAGGCCGAGGGCCGGTTCCTCGCCGGGCAGCTCAGCGAGGGGGCGGCCGATGACCGTGTCATCCGCATTTCGGTCGACGGCAAGCTGACAGGCCCCGGCTGGCAGGTGTTCGCGCGCAAGGGATTTCTGGCCGAGTACCGCAAGGGCCGGCAGGCAGGCAGCATCGATCTGCGCGCCATCAAGGGCCTGCCCGGCGCGCATAACCACCAGAACGCCTGCGCCGCCTACGCCGCCTGCCGCGCCATGGGCCTTGCCCCTCGCGTCATCGAGGACGCGATGCGCAGCTATCCCGGCCTGCCGCATCGCAGTCAGCTGATCGCCGAGGCGAATGGCGTGGCCTATGTGAACGACAGCAAGGCGACAAATGTCGACAGCGCCCTCAAGGCATTGCAGGCGTTCAAAAATATCCGCTGGATCTGTGGCGGACTGGAAAAGGAGGGCGGGCTGGCCGCGCTGGCCCCCGCGCTGGGCAATGTCGCCTGCGCCTACGTCATCGGGCGCGAGGCCGCGCAATTCGCCATGCAGCTGACGGGGATCGAGACGCAGGTCTGCACCACGATGGACGAGGCGGTGCGCCGCGCTCACGCCGATGCGCAGCCGGGCGATACCGTCCTTCTGGCGCCCGCTGCGGCCAGTTTCGATCAATATGACAGTTTCGAGCGGCGCGGCGAGGATTTTGCCGCCTGCGTCGCGGCGGCACTCGGCTCTGGTCAATAGCGCCTGCGCGCGCTATCTCGGGCGGCAATTACGGCAAGATAACCGGGGGGACAGATCATGCCCAACAGCACTGCCTACAGAACGCCCGGCCCGGTCGAAACCGGGCTGGCCTCGGCTATGGCGAGCACCGAAGAGATCATCGCCGAGGCGCGCGCGGGCCGGGTATTCATCCTTGTCGATCATGAGGATCGCGAGAATGAGGGCGATCTGGTGGTTGCGGCCGAGTTCGCGACGCCCGAGGTCATCAACTTCATGGCGATGCACGGGCGGGGCCTGATCTGCCTGCCGATGACGGCGCAGCGCATCGACCATCTTGGCCTGCCGATGATGGCGGTGAACAATTCCTCGCGCCACGAGACACCGTTCACCGTGTCGATCGAGGCGCGCGAGGGCGTCAGCACCGGCATCTCGGCGCCCGACCGCGCCCACACCGTTGCCACCGCAATCAACGAACAGAACACGATGGCCGCGCTCGCCACCCCGGGCCACATCTTTCCTTTGCGGGCGCGGGCAGGGGGCGTTCTGGTGCGTGCGGGCCATACCGAGGCGGCTGTCGATATCGCGCGGCTGGCGGGGCTGAACCCATCAGGCGTGATCTGCGAGATATTGAAGCCCGACGGAACCATGGCGCGCCTGCCAGATTTGATCGAATTTGCCAAAGAGCACGGGCTGAAAATCGGCACGATCAGCGATCTGATCGCCTACCGGCACAAGCATGACAACCTCGTCCGCGAGATCCGCCGCGAGCCCGTCAGCGCCCATATCGGCGGGGCATGGGAAATGCGCATTTTCGCCGATCAGATG
>Ga0115567_10004543_pt1 | contig 13526 bp, 15 predicted proteins | sample COGITO_mtgs_1204_2_FD_88679 | JGI IMG/M metagenome (GOLD analysis project Ga0115567, IMG submission 88679) | Pelagic marine microbial communities from North Sea - COGITO_mtgs_120412 | ecosystem: Environmental > Aquatic > Marine > Epipelagic | place: Germany:Helgoland, sampling site Kabeltonne...
AAGTATGCCTCCTCTGAGGTAAAGAAGCGCGAGCTTCTCTCCGGTGCAGCCGCCGCCGGGATATCGGTGGCTTTCGGGGCGCCAGTTGGCGGTGTGCTTTTTTCCCTCGAGATGCTCTCGTCTTACTTCCCGCCAAAAACGATCTGGCGCTCCTTCTATTGCGCTATCGTCGCGGCAATCACCCTCCGCGGAATCGACCCCCTCCACTCAGGCAAATTAGTGGCCTTCGAGATCACGTACCATTACGCGTTTGGATGGTTTGAGCTTCCGCTATTCGTGATGCTTGGTGCTGTGGTTGGACTTATCGGTACTCTAATGCTGAAGCTGATTGTGCGCTATGCGTATTTTCGGCACTCAACGAACATCGCGGCGCACCCACTCTACGAGGTCGCCGCCGTCGCTTTCGTCTCTGCCGGACTGACCTACCTTTCTACCTTCTTGCGGATGGACACGACAGACCTGTTGGCTGCCCTATACTCGGACTGCAAGTACGAGACGAACGCAACGGTCGACCAGATCTGTGTTGAGAGTGACGCGTCCGATATCATCGTCTTTCTCCTCATCTGTGCCCTCATCAAGTTCTTACTTACCATCCTTGGTACGAATACAGTTGTGCCAGGTGGTCATATGGTTCCATCCATGGCTGTGGGTGCGTGCATCGGGCGAGTCTTCGGCTTCGCGCTTTCACTTGTGCAGGAGCGCGTTGGCGACTCGGGCTACTTTGCCGAGTGCGCAGGGCACGACCCCTGCGTGACGCCTGGGGTTTACGCCATGATTGGTTCGGCCGCCATGCTCTCCGCTGTGTCTCGTATGACGGTTTCGCTCGTCGTTATCATCTTCGAGCTCACTGATGGTCCAATCCCAATTGTCCTAAATTCGTTCCCACGCCAAAGCCGCTCACCGCGAGCTGCATCGACCTCTAACGAGCTTTAGTAGAGCTGTGCATCGCAAACCTTGGGCGCCCCAAGCAATTTCTCCGCTGCACTCGCTGCTCACCTGACGAGGTGTGCAGGCATCGACTACATCATGCCTACAACTATCTGCATCCTAGTGGCCAAGTGGGTGTCCGATGCGTTTGGGCGCGACGGGATCTACGATGAATTGATCGTGCTGCACGACTATCCGTACCTGAACAACAAGATGGACTTCGTTTTCAACGAGACCACTGCAGATGTTATGAAGGCCCGCGATCTTTGCGTTATCAATGCTCAAGGTTCTAAGGCCCATTGCCCATTCCGCCAACCCCCATAGCTCAGGGCGCGGTACAGGTGATTCTCACGTAATAGCTGAAGCCCACGCTATGACGGTCTGTGTCATATGTTTAAACAATGTCGGCTGAATCGGCCAGGGAATACACTCGGCTCCATTTCAAAGATGTTGTCGACGACTGAGTACTCAGGCTACCCGATCGTCAAGTCGCTAGAGTCGATGCAACTCATCGGCTACATATCGCGTGCCAACATTGAGCAGGTCCTCTCGCAGAAGACCACTGGGGTGCAAGACAACACACAGTGCTTCTTCACGTCGGACAGGCCTTTCCCACGCAATGCGGCCTACCTCGACTTCAACCCGTGGCTCGACCAGTCCCCCATCCAGATTGTCGAGACTACTCCACTCAACCGTGTCATCGACATTTTCCGCGCCCTGCGTCTCAGGTCTGCACGGTCACATGATGCAGCCCTTGAGATTGCGACCCAATTCGACGGTCAGCTGACAGTCTGAGCGTTGGCTGTGCCAGGTACCTGCTAGTTGTGCGCAACGGCACTCTGGTTGGAATCACGACTAAGCGCGACATCCTGCGTCGCATCCACACCTTTCGCGGCTCCAAGTTCGGCGCCCGCGCGGTCAAGCGCGCCTGGCAGCAGTAGACTCGCAGGGCGCATGCGGAATACAGGCGCTTCAAGCAGCATGGGAAAATAAAGGGGTCAGAGAACCTAGGAGGAAACGAAACAAAAATGGGGGCGGTGCCGAGTCCACGCAGCGGGTGTTGAATAGTATTGAAGGTGCTGCGCATGGAACTTGGGCGATTGACGACCAAGACGGACTTGTGAGGCTTGTCACAGCAGGCGACAGCTAGGTACAGCGGACGCAGACCGCTTGCACAAATAAAAAAATAGCGCCCCCGCACGCTTGGTCTTCCGATGGTTCCAGCCTGAGATGTAGGTCAAAAGATTGCGGAGCGAACTTGTGACATGACATGCCACGGTCCATGTCTAAGCCGATTCCGGTCACCACAAAATAAAAAACCGGAGCTTTCCCCCCCCCCCCTTTTTTTAAAATCTCGTCTTCGGCTTTCGGCTGGAGAAGTCGCGCATGCTAGTGAGAAATGTGGACTTGGATGACCCGCGGCTGGTCCACAAGACTCGCACGGGCTGCCTTTTGCGCTATGAAGACGGGCCGAGTTTCACAATTGCTTGGCCAACAAGAGACTCGGACAAACGTGTCAAGGTGAAGAAACGCAGTCTCGCTTCAAATCGATCCAATCCACCAAAAAACGAACAGGGCTCCCAGCATTGCGCTTCGATCACTTCAGCGAATCAGCAATGTATGTCTTCGGCTGGAGCTGTCGCACTCACGGCTGCCTTTGTACGTGCCAGGCCTGACGAAGCCGGCAGTAATGTAATTGCATGTCAATATTCTCCGACACAAAGCCACGCAACGCAGCAAATAAACTTCAAGGACAATGGCGAAGAAGATGCAACCCTTCTACAAACAAAAAAGAGAAAGCGTTCAGCTACGAAACAAATTTCTGGCTCAACACAATCCCTTCTCGCAAGTGTTCAAAAAGAATCGGGCGCAGGTCAGTATCAAGTGGTGGCGCTTGGTCAGGAGATTGAGTGTCGTTTTTTGGCCCGTGCAGCTGAGATGGAAGCTCAGCACCGTCGGGAGCTGCAGGTCACCTCACACCTATTACCAAGTACCTATGCCAGCACTGCAACGATTTTCTCCCTGACTTTGCTGATCCTATGAGCACACAGGACATGTCCTCGCGCAATGCAGCCATCACCCGCGTCCTGGAGCAAGAGAACAGGCGATTGCAAGCGGCAAATGTCCCGCAGCTGCAGCAGACGTTCGACCATTCGGCAGGACTCGTAGCCTCCCTGCGCACGGAAAACGAGGTCCGCCGCCCTCCGCAGGGCACGATTCCTAGCCAGACGTCTGAGTCACCACCTTCAGATGCACCGAAGAGAAATCGAGCGGAAAGATGCACTCTTAGCGTTCTTGGCAACCCGGCTTGACGGTTTCCCCCCACTTTGCAACATTTTTCAAGCTGTGCTGCCCTTTTAAGAGATAAATTGCTTCGTGGAAAAGTATCTTTATTGCGCAGATTCCTAGGCAATCTAAGCCCAACAACACGTCTTGCATCACGCGCCAGGATTTGCAGTCGAATTGGAGCGCTCTCGCTGAGACAACAGAATAGAGATATCTTTTGCGGGCAATTGGCCTGATAGCATATCACCAGGCCTCTTGGGAGCAAGCCTGGGAAGGACCCTGCGAGGGTGGGCGGAAGCGCTGGTCCTGCTGAGAAAGGCAGTGTGGAGAGGGAGCCTGCTCCTTCTCACACCACGCCGCAACAGCAGTAACTGCCTGTGCACGCTTTGCTGGGTCTTTGCAGAAAATCTGTTGGAGGATTTGCAGGTATCAGAGTCAAGAGTTATGCCAGTGTGTTTAGGATTTGGGCGAGTGAAAAAGACGCATGACGGCTCTGGATAGGAGTGGCAGCATGCGTATACAATGCAATGTGCGGAAACGGGCTTTTGCTTGTCCGGGCATTTCCTTGAATTCGCGAGAATTGAAGTAAAGGGGAAGGCGCTGCTTGTACTTCGAGGATTCGACGTGGTGTGCAGGTACCTTTCCTTCCTCCCACCTGACGTCACCTAGATTAGAATTTCTTTGATGCAAACTACCCTGGTAGCGGAGAGTCACCCGTCGGCGTCGTCACAATCTTTGTAGAAGAACCAAATCTTGTCCACAGGATTGCTCCCTTTCGCTCCATGGTGAATATGTCGCCGCACCAGCGCAAGGTCATCTATGCACAGCCGAGCAGTAGTGCCTCCCTGCCCCGCATTCGGCTGGCCTGCACCTTGCACAGTCGCCGTTGTAGGCGCGGAGACGGGCACAGGTTGCCGAGGGCACTCAGTAGAGGTCGTGCGCTTCGCAAATCGTTCCTGGAAAGCGATCTGCGAGCAGAGGTGCACCTCCTCTCCCGACTCTTCCTGCTCGTGGGTAAGCGTGCTGTTCGCCAGATCGTCTTCCTCCTCACCTTCAGAGTCTGGAACTTGCTCTTGCTCATCACCGAAAGCTGTCATTTCATCCACCATAGCACTCTCGGAGGCAGCATGCAATTCGCTTGGATCACGAAGAGCTGCAACAACTAGTCCCAGAATTTCCTCGTCCTTCGCGTTCCGCCACAGGGAATTCTGTCCAAGGGCGTGCCAGGTCAGTTGTGGGCGTAGTTGAAGACCGTGCCCCGGGAAAACGGCACGGGGACTGTGCAGTGTTGGGGTGCTCACGTGTTCAAAGTTGTCCGGGTCGATCGAGAGAGAACCGGCATCCGAGTAGAGTTGGCGAGACGCTAGCCTCGCGAGTAGGGCTCGGGCGCGGCACATGCCTGGAGAATCGAGCGGAGAGCAGCGGATGATATCCAGCACAGAGTCGTCGAGGAATGTGAATGCCACAGGGTCAAGAGCCGCCTCAGCCATCGACGCCTCACGTACAAAGCGACCTTCTTCGTCGCTCACGCCGATCTGGCAAACGACGAATCTTTTTAGTCTCACTGGGAGGTCCGGAGCGAGTTCGTTGGGATCTGATCGAGTCCGAACCTTTACTTCGCTGGCGAGGAGGAGGACGTCGGTGACCATTTCGTCCATGGCAAGGACCTTACGGTGCTGATACACCTTGTCGTGCATGCTGTTGCGTGTCGCAAATGCCTCCATTGCCTCCCCCGCCTGCTTCTCGGGATAGCAAAGCACCAAACGCACATCACCAGCACCCCCCTCGTCCTGCGAGAGTCCAAGGGGAGCCATTCCTTGCTGGCTCAAAGTTTTCCACTCGCGGTGGTCCAGAGGCTGTTGCGGTACCGAGCACACCCGCGCGGAGAGCGAAAGCCGCTCAAATGTCACGTCCTTGCGCCCTGCACACAGCCATTGGAACTTCAGGCAGCTCTCTCTCTCTCTCTCTCTCTGTCTCTCTCTCTCTCTCTCCCCTCTGTGACGCCTATCGGAGATGGGCATGGACCTAGGGTGCGGTCCATGTCGCGCTGGAGGTAGTCGAGCTTGTCGACGTCAAGACCAGACTCGATGTTGTTCACAATCTACACAAAGCACCCTCGGTCAGGCCTGGCTGTCCAGCAAACCCGCTTTCTCGCGTCCCATGGCGGGGTCGCAACCTCATAAAGGAAATGCTTTTCGGGTGGTCGTCCCACACGCTGCGCAGGTGCAGTTCCCTGGACTGCCTCCTCAATGAACGTTATGTCGTTTGTATCAAGCCCTCCGAAACGCGGCAGAGAAACGTCAATGTGGTTCTGCTCAAGCAAGTAGCTGCGATTGCAATATAGTTTACCCCGGAATTTGCACGAGAATATGTGAAGGGATTTTTTGTGCGCGGCCATACAAGCGACAACAGAACGGGGCGGACCGAAACATGCGGACAGAGTTGTCCTCATGGCGCCAGCCATGGAGAGGCGCCTTCAGTGGGTCTTCGTCGGGGAATGACGCTGCCAGGCGGGCCAGAAATGTCTCGAATTGATGCGAGAATGGACCATGTCCAAGGTCATGCACGAGTCCTGCCACCTGCACGCACAAGATGTCCCGATCGTCGATGCCAAGACCTGGCTGAGCGCTTCGAATCCGAGCCGCCACCATACCCGCCTTGTGCGCCACCCCAAGGGAGTGTTCAAAGCGAGTATGCGTGGCCGAGGGATAGACAAGCTGTGCATTGCCTAGCTGCTTCAGCTTTCTCAACCTCTGAAACTGCCTTGAGTCTACGATCGCGACACATAGCGGCGGAAGCGTGATCTCCCCATGAACGGCGTCGTGTACCGTCTTGCTCTTTCGGCGACGCACTACGCCGAACCAATGAGTGAGTCGTGGCTCTACATCAGCTGCTACTCAATCACCGGTTGGGCAGATTGATCCGTGGTGGAGGGCTTCTCAAGGCCCGCCGCAAACAGTTCATCGCACCGGCGCCATTCGGCAACCAAATTCTGGTCTCTTCCTTCACGACACCCAGCTGACATTTTCTACGGGTGGGGGAAACCGCGCTGAATTGCCGCCGGAAGATGATCTTGGCTAAAAGCCGAAGGCTGCGTCGTCTGCGAGGGTGCCACATAACCCCCGACCGTCCCGCCGGCAGAGCTTGCGCCACCGCCGCTGCACCGAGATCCTGGCGGCAAAGGTGGCCTGCTCGAGCCACCTCCCCTGAGTGCAGCTGTTCGTGGACGCTTGCCTACCCCTGGACCAGGTAGATGAGACCCAGAGCTGATGTAGTTCGTGATTCGATTCGATTGACTGGGCGTGAGGGCCCGCTTGTTGCCAGCGCTCGACGAGGTCATGACTCCCACTCCGAGCTCGAAAGAAATGAGGAGAAACGACAACCCGCGAGCCACCAACCAGGCGCAGCCGATCAAGCGAGAAATGGCGCGGTGGGTTGCGACGTGCGGATGAGGCGATGCCAAGCGTACCAAGGAGTTGGCCTTCTCAACCGGACCGCTCTGGGGGCACGGTCAAACTTGAAATGGGGTTGACTGAAAATCACAAGTCAACAACTTATGTGAACTGTCCTTTCGACGTGACCCATGCTGCGGGGAGCACGTTCGATCCTCGCCATTGTGGCGGGTGTCCTACTTGTGACCTTGGCTTCCATTTCGCTCGTCGGTGAGCAGATCAGACTACACGATGATGCCGTCCAGGTGCAGATCCAGTAACTCAGCTCTTGCTGCCCAGCTGATCCACTTGCATCAAGGCTCCGCTGGCATGTGGCGATTGCGGCAGCTCCAGCTACCACCACTACACTTCAAATCATGCTGTTCTCACTGGCTTAGGGTTGCGGTGCATTCCTGATGGTCTAGGGAGTCATACTCTGCAAATTAGAGAACCATCTTGCATGGGGCGCGCTTCAAATGGTGTTGATTGACGCAGAGCTTGTCCCCCTGGCAGGCGACCTCCGAGCTGGCGGCGGCCCTGCCGCAACAGACCACGGAACTGGTAGCCTGGAAACCTCTGCGGAATCAGGAGGCCGGCTTTTATCCAGACCGGTACGCTGCAGATTCTTGACAAAAATAGGCTGTGCTTCCAGCCACGCCTGCCGAGCGGTGGAGGATCTACAGTAGATGTCGCTCCCCGGTGTGGTGACAGTAAGGCTGCTAGCCGGTGCCTCGCTCTTGCGCAACAGGTGTGCTTACGCAATCATTTGGAATGGCAGTATGTGGCTGTACACGGGGAGGGAGACCTACTTGGACACGCACCCCGACATGGTCGGCGACCTCAAGTCGGTGTTGCGGTTCTCACATTACCAGGTCCCCGGCAGCCTGCCTCCCCATCCTTATGCTGTACCCCAGTCTATAGAGGTGTGGATCTATCCTACTTCTAACTGTTGCTCTCACGCGCGGTTGTTGGTGGCGCTGATGTTGCGGCCCATCGCTGCACAGACTGACGTCATGACATTCAACTCTCTGGGGATTGCGCCGCTTCGAGCGGTCTGCTGGGATGAGTCGGCTCACGTCATCGTATTCCCGCCCTTTGCGGAATTCCCGGATATCCACGCGATCGCCAAGACGGACCTGCGGAGTTACGTCTCGACGGGGAACAACCTGGTCTTCCTCGGTGGGTTTGCATCGGTCGGACTCATCAACGAGATCTTCGGCTTTCAGCTCAAGGCAGAAGTCTACCAGGAGGGGCCCTTCTACCGTTCTGAGCGTTACGCACCGGTGAGTCTTCTTTGTGATGACCCCAAATTAATCCGCATGCTATGGCGCTGCACCATTTAGGTTGGGATTTGCTTGGGATTTGCCGAATCGAAGGCTAGGAGACACGAGTCAGAGGGACCACATTTTTTCCGAACATGATGCAAGTAGTGTGCTAATTTGATGTTGCGATCGAAAGGGGACTGTATTCGAGACGCTGCCCTCGCGGATTGGGGAGGTGGGAGACATCTACGGAGTGAAGATTAGCTCGCTTCCACCCGGTGCGCGGTCCTACTACGACACCCTCGGCGACTCGGTCGTCTGGAGCGTTCGGTACGACTTTGGAATGGTGAGCTACACGAATACCCGTCTTTCATTCCCAGCTCGTGTTCTGTGACCTCGTGTGGTTTCTTGATGCGCCCTCGACTCGCCTTCAGGTCACGTATGTGGGGAACAACATGAAGGAGGCGTACCGCATGGGTGCTTGGCAAAAGATCCTCCGCGCAGCTGTCTCGATCTAAAGCCCAGTGTGGCTGCACGCAGTGTGATCGGATCGGCTGTTAGTTAATATAGTATTTTGGATTCTTGCTTATCCCGCCGCCGCGTGCTGACGCTCACAGCAGATCATTCCCCATTTCAATCTTCACATATATTTACAATTGTTCAATATCTGTTCCCATGTTTCGCGGATCTGATCTGATCCAACATCTCCCTTTCCCTTCACGGAGAAGGGCACTGAGCCGTATACTAGGCTCTGTGGAAATGACTAGGAGCTGCATCAGGTCACAGGGGCTCTCAAATCTGTCAGAAGACGAATTTGTCCTTCAGATTGGACGTCCGGGACGACTGTTCACCCCCGGCTCCCCCAGTCTTCCTGCCGGTCCCTTGTCGCGATGTCGCTGCTCCCAGCAATGCCTGCCCAGTCGCAATGATTAGAGGCACCGTCTCGTGCGTGGTCGTGCACGCAGAAAGGGCACCCGTTTCGAACCGATCCTGCAGCTCTCCACGAATACACAAGTGTGTTCATGAGGAGGGAGTACATCGGAGTCGACACCACCCAGGCGGCCACTGAGTGGTTGCGGCATGATGCTTCGACTCGTCAGGAGCTCTCGACTCTGCAGAGTGCCAACGTGAGTGGCCTTGGAGAATTCAAGGCGCGCAGAGTGTATGATAGATGCGTGGGTGCCTCCAGAGTTGAGAAGGGGCGCAAGACCGTGAGTGGGATCAGATTTGGCCGAGGTAAAGGCGGCTCGCGTCTGGGCTGGCTCGCAAGAGAATCTTGTAGCGCCGTGACATCACGAGCGCCGGGAGCCTCTGGTGCGCGGGCGGAAAGGATGGAACTCCGGGCGCCCGAGTCAAGATGAGCAGTGCGCTTGATGGCTGCCGACAGGTCATTCTCATACGGCCCCAGGCTGTTCCTGCGTGCTTGTACCTGTTGCGACATGCGCGTATTCTCGACGACCCGCAGCGTCCGCTCTGCCGGCTGCACGCGTGCCAAGTCCATTAGGGTGGACGCCTGTAGGGAGTGCTGACTGTATCACGCTGAGAAAGCTTTGGCGACTGGGACCAACCGTGGCACGCCCGGTCACAGACCGTCCAGTAGCTTTTGGAATGCCAACTTCGTTGAATCCGATGAGTGCGGTGGGTGGCGCAAGGGAGGCCACAAGTTCTCCCCGCTGTGGCAGCCCTCGCGAAATCGACAGCAACCCCTGATCACATTGGGGGTTCAGTAATGTTTAGCATAGGGGCATGCTCCGCTGGTATCCAGGGCGCAGGCGAGAGGGTAGTGAAGCCTGATCGACAGAACGAATGTTGTCTTGGATTTGGCGGAGGCGTGCAGCCGCGTCGAGGGGGGCAATATTGCTTGGCCGCCCGGGAGACTCAGTCTCGGGCGGCCCAAGTGACTCAGTCGAGACAGCCGAGGCCTCTGACGACGATGCACCACCGTGACGGTCTTCTACCCGTTTCGTCGCAGTCGCGTGCTCCTTAATCCACGCGAAGACCTGCGATTTTTTTGCCGCATGCGCGCGTTGCTGCACCTCCCTCTCCCTGGACGTTACGAAGTGCCGCTCGTATGGATCTTCCACATGCACAAGTTCGACCTTCACTACACTCGCTTTGGAGTCGACAGGCTTAGCCAGCTTCGCCAATGTATCGCGGAAGCCGTGATGTATCGCAATGGGGGTGCGGTGTTGGACTACGTCAAAGCCCGTGTCACCACCTTCGAGGTGTGCCTCATGATTCTTGTGAGCATGAATTGGAAGGTGCCCGTAAATGGCCGCGTGCAAGAGATCCATGCAGGTCACATCCCCGCGTATGTACGTTCCCATTGGTCCTTTCAGCCGGTACCTGTCATCCGCGTAAACACGACACTTACGTGCCTGTTTGCTGTTCACGGCGAGCTTTTCGGTACAAACGCATGAGGTTGAGCGAAGTTTCAGTGCTGAAAGGGCTATTTCGCATGGATAAGGAGACGGGTACGTGCGGGGACTCACATCATGCAGCAAATGAACAGGGTGGAAAACAGGAATCCGAGAACACCGAAGATTGCAGTGAGGCACGTCGCTGTGCACTCAAAGCTCTCCACCTGGCAAAACCCTCATCGCGTCAGACCGTGAAGCAACAAAAAGCAATAACTGCCTCAGCGCAGCAGACTTGTTCAATGCGCATGTTCGCGGCAGACTTGTTTAGTTCGATGTTGAGTAGGGGTGAACCTCTACTACTTTCTCCTTCTCGACTATCTCGACCTGGACTTTGGTCTTTTTGTCCGCAAGCGTTTCAACCTTGCTGCCTTCGAAGAATACCTCGGGGCCCAGCGAACAATTGAAGTTGGGCTCAACACTGACACCAAGTAGTTTTGAGAGGCCGCCGCCGCAGACTAGGTCGCCTGCAGGTTGGCGCTTTTGAGCAAGTTGTGTAAACGTCCCGAGCACCACACGAAGATTGATGAGCAAACCACCACTTTCGAGGAGTGCGCGAGATGAAGTAAGCGAAGCACGGCGAAGGTTTGTGAAGTATCGCGGTTCCTCGTGCTCAATGGCTCCAATATCAATCGAAAGGAGGTCCGCTAAGGCGGTCTTCAGCGCGTGCAGCTTCTTCAGATCGAAAGTCAAAAAGGTTTGCCCAGGAAGCACCATGGATGCAGTCATGAAGACTCCTTGCTTGTCGCAGTAGCGACCGTGAAAACCTGGGTGGCATATGCAGTGGCATGCTGAAGCATACGGACGGTCACCATTTGCACAAATTGTGTCGCGACAGCACATTTCCGGCCAGGCATCGTACGCGCAATGGCTCCTCATTGCACAGCCGACTTGCATGTCTGTCGCTGTCGAACAGTTGTCGGGGTGCAGTGCCACATGGATGCTCTGCTTTAGGCGATCTGAGGCCCGACTAGCATTGAGATTGAAGGGGTCTTCAGCCACGCCAAGGTCCACCACTGCATCCTGGTGTACGGGATGCCAGAGAGCTTCCCAAAAGGGAACCAGTTCCCGCTCAACCACTGCCGCACAGCAATGGTTGTCGAAAACGTATTTTCGCATACCTGATCAACGGCACCACAAATCAAATTCACAGTCGCTCTCTGAACGTGGCTTTAGATCTAGTCGAGAAGTAATCAGGGCAGGATGGCACCTTCGAGGCAACTTTTAGGGCATTCGGCGTTCACAAAAGTCAACCGCGGACGCTGAAGAAGTCCACCGCGTGCAGGGTGCAGCGCCTCGCACCCAATATCTTCTAATGCGGTGAGTGGCAACTGCCGCCACATTCGCTAGTCAGGATCATGTCCACAGGGGAACAATGGAATGGAAAAGGGAAAGACACCGCATCGGTGCACGGCATGTCGAAACGATTGGAATACTGGGCCAGGGACGCCCAGAGACGTGCCGACGCCATTGCAATCAGCTGCTTCAGGGCAGCCGCACGAATGTCGGCACGAGAAAATGTCACTCGACGCCATGCTGCGGATCCTCGCGCTGCCCACCAAAACCGCAGTCAACGACCAGATTTGATTCTCCTACCCTGTCAGGCTAATGTTTCGTGCTTTTTTGCCAGACCAGGCCAAAAGTGCAGCCTAGGAATCCGTGAGAGGTGCTGCACCGATTGCAGTGTCGGCAACTTCCAGGAAACGGGTGAGACAGGGCGATGCGGCGACAGCAGCTCCAACGGATAGCGCTTCACGGGGGTCTCGGAAGAAAATCGAGCGCACAAGCTGCTCACAACCAGGCTCGCGCGCAACTGCAGCTAGTTTAGTCAGCGAGGCATTCGTCACCATCACAGCCCGAACCTGCTCTGCTTCATGCTCCTGCTCCACATTCACCGCGTCGGCCGCTACAGCGAGCATTAATCCTTCTTGCGAGTTTTCTGCCGTCAAACGCAAATGCAGACCCTCGTTTCGGTTCTCGATGGTACCAATATAGAGTGCCCCACCATCTGGGGGAGGACTCATGACATCGTTACCAAAAACGATATCCAGCTTTGTTTCGTGTGTTACCACTGTCGGCTCGTCCAAACCAAATGATAGTGCAACGTGAACAACCCTACCGATCACATCGCCCAGCGAACTTGAGGTCCACTGCACTTGAGCCTTCCACCACCTGGCGAGTCAGTGATGCTCTTAGGCGCTGTGAACGAAATAGATTCGACAATTGTGGGAGTGAGCAGACCATAGAACTCGCTCGAAATTGAATTCAGCAGGAAGCCTTGTGCCATCAACCTCGATGATACCACTTGATTTGCCGGCAGCAGGGCATCCGTAGAGATGCCGCTCAATGATAGAATCCCGCACCAGTAACGCAGCATCACACGTCACGGTTTCCTGCTGAAACCTTTCGTTCACGAACCTTGCTTTCGCAGTTCCCGTCCAGTAGCCCTGTAAATATGGCAGTTGTGTAGGTCCTCGCATTTTTCGCTCCTGCAGCATCCGCCAAATCTCACAACTAGTTCCTCTGAGCCAGAGATCAACAAAAAGTTGAAGCACAGGAGACAAAGACACGGATTGGGCGCCTACCAACGGAACTGCGAGGGAGTAGGCGCCTTGAGCAAATCCACACGGAGGGGGATCTCGCAAGAGTCCCACTGAACGAAGATGCACAACCGCTGCCTCCCGCTCATCACTATCGAAGAGCAGTCGCCGATCGGCATTCTCGATACGTGGTACGCCATCTTGAACAACTAGTGCTGTTGTGTCAGTTCCACGTCCCGATGATGGAAGTTCCTCTTCATTTTGACTCCACATGCCAATGCTCGAAAACTGAGTAGCTCTAGATGGAGCTCCACGGCGCTGATTTAGAATGGTGGAGCCGTAGGAGAGGAGAAAACGGGACTTATCGGTCGAGCTTGCCATGGCAGGGCCACCTATCTCCGCGGCAGACCGCGCGAAAAGCTCGATCGTGAAGGGCGGCTGAATCGTAAAACTGTAAGGCACCGTCCCGTTCGCCACAGTGAAGACAAGTGCTGCTTTCAACCACCCCGCCCCTCTCTGCATGAGGTTGCAGTTTGCTACCTCAACGCAACAACAGGGTGCGATCGCAAGCTGGGGCAGAGTCAGGGGTGCACAAATGCCAGAGCTAGAATCTTCCCGAATGCGGAGCTGCTCGCCCGGGAATAGAAACAACTTGGACACCTG
>Ga0115567_10004547_pt1 | contig 13520 bp, 15 predicted proteins | sample COGITO_mtgs_1204_2_FD_88679 | JGI IMG/M metagenome (GOLD analysis project Ga0115567, IMG submission 88679) | Pelagic marine microbial communities from North Sea - COGITO_mtgs_120412 | ecosystem: Environmental > Aquatic > Marine > Epipelagic | place: Germany:Helgoland, sampling site Kabeltonne...
GGATAGAACACTCGTAATTCTTGGCGATAGCGGTATCAATGATGTTGTTGAAGCCGATTTTTGGGAAAGTACTAAAGATACCATTATAAGTCATTTTAAAGATGGGAATACAAAACAAGGGCTAGTTGAAGGCATTTTAAAAGCCGGCGAGCAGTTGAAAAAACATTTTCCATATCAAAAAGATGACAAAAACGAATTGCCAGATTCTATATCCGTTGGTTAGACTCTGTGCAACTCCGTGTAAATTTAACACAGAGATACGCTGAGGAAATCGCGAAGATTCACTGAGAAAATAAACACTTAAAAAAATTGACTTTTAATTTGAACTATCGAAATCTTTTTATTGCCTTTTTAGCTTTGCTGTTGTTTCCTTTTACGGTTTCGGCACAGTTTACCATTCCTGAAAAGCCTGCAAAAACTACAGATCAAACCAGTGTTTACGATTATATCGGTTTATTGAATGCTTCTCAAAAACAGGCACTGGAAAGTAAATTGATCAAGTATGCAGACAGTACCTCAACGCAGATTGTGTTTGCAATTATTGGCTCAACAAATGGCGAGGATATTTCAATGCTCGGTGCAAATTGGGGACAAAAATGGGGAATCGGTCAAAAAGATGAGGATAACGGTATTCTGGTTATTCTTGCAAAAGACGATCGCCAAGTGGATATCAATACTGGCTACGGAATTGAATACCGTATAACAGATCTAATGTCTGAACGCATCATAAACAGAATTATGATTCCGCAGTTTAAGTCTGAAAATTATTATGCCGGTCTAGATCAAGGTGCAGACGCAATCTTTGCAGCACTTAATGGTGAGTTTAAGGAAGATCGTGATTTCAGTAAAAAAGATTCTGGTGGTGGAAACTTTCTAATGGTTTTAATAATTTTTATTATTATCGTTATCATTTTCAGCAATAAGAAAAATAGAGGTGGCGGCAAAAATGGAGGAAAAAGAAGTATGGGCAGCAGCCTTTTAGATATCATCGTTCTAAGTAGTTTGGGTAGAACCGGCGGCTTTGGTGGTGGAAGTTTTGGTGGCGGTGGCGGCGGCTTTGGCGGCGGCGGTGGATTCGGCGGTGGCTTTGGCGGTGGCGGATTTGGCGGCGGTGGCGCAAGCGGTGGTTGGTAGTATCTGAAAACTCGAAGTTTTTTTCAATTACAGTTAGTTAGGCTAGAAATAAAATCGTAAAAGATTTCAGAAGCAATTACACTAGTTAAAAGTTTATATTAATTCCATTTAAAATTTACCTAATACTCTAACGCTAGTGAATAGTTTCGAAAGAAAAATAGGGTTAAAAAGATATTCGATTCAGAAGAAATAGCCATTACAAAATTAAGTGTCATTTACCAAATAAATAATTTCGGATAATATTGTCCGAATTAAAAATAATTTTATCTTTGTAATCAGTTTAAGCGATAAGTAGATGTTTTCAAAAGCATGTGAATATGGAATAAGGGCTACAACCTATATTGCGTTGCAATCATTGCAAGGCAGAAGGGTTAGTCTAAAGGAAATTGCAGAAGAAATAAATTCGCCTGCAGCATTCACTGCCAAAATTTTACATCAATTAGCGAAAAGTGATATTTTGGAATCCAATAAAGGCCCAAAAGGCGGATTTGAAATACCTAAAGAAAAAATTGATACTATAATGTTGAGTGATATTGTATTTTCTATAGACGGAAACTCAATTTACGAAGGTTGTGCTTTGGGTTTTGATGAGTGCAATGGAAATATGCCTTGCCCAATGCACGATAAGTTCATGTCCATTAGAGATGAACTTAAAAACATGTTAAAGAGAACCAGTCTTTATGAATTGGCCACGCAATTAGAAATGGGTTTGACATTTCTAAAACAGTAAAAAAAATTATACTAATAAGTGATAAAAAGGTAATAAATTCTGTTTTTTATGAAAAAATTAAAATTGCTATTGTTGTTGTTTTTAACGACGACCCCGAATCTTTTAATTGCCCAAGAGAAAATCACGACCGATAATTGGCTATCCAGCCCGGGAATTATTGGGACATTTGTATTGATTGCCATTGTTATGATAATTGCGGTCGTTATTTTATTTATAAAATTGAATGGCTATGTTGATACGATAAAGCGGCGCCAAATCGACAAAAACCGAATGGCATTTGATGATGAACTTGTCGCAATGGATGATGAGAAGATAGATACCATACTTGAAAAACGTAAAGCAGCTTTAAAGTACAGACTGAAAGGTGATGAACTTGCCGGCGATGATGAAGTTGTTGATAATCTTGGATTGTTACAGCGTATTGATAACGATCCAGACAATGCATTTTTCGACGAAAAGAAAAAAACATCACTAAGTCTTGAAACACCTGAAGAATTAAAAAAGATTGTTATTTATTATATAGGTGCTGCAGCTGTTTGGCTAATACTTGGTACATTGATCGGGCAATATCTGGGAATGAAATTTGTTTGGCCAGAAATGGATCAACAACCTTGGTTGAGCTTCGGGCGTTTACGGCCGGTACACACCAATATGGTCTTTTGGGGTTGGTCTTCTATGGCAATGATCGGGCTTGGATACTTTGTGGTTGCCCGTACATCGAATAATAAAATATATAATTATACTTGGGCTTGGTATTCTTGGAGGCTTATCAATGCCACTGTGATTTTGGGTACTATCTGTCTAATGGCAGGCATTAACAATGGCGGTGGAGAATATAGAGAATATATCTGGCCGGTAATGTTACTTTTTGCAATTGGGTTGATTATTACATTTTTTAATTTCTATAAAACAGTAGCGACCCGTAAGATTTCAGAAATTTACATATCGAACTGGTTTATACTTGCTTCCCTAATCTGGACAATTGTATTGGCAATAATTGGTTATTTGCCTTTTTACCAAGATGGTTTGGGAGAAACTGTAATTCAGGGCTATTATATGCACCAAGGTGTAGGGATGTGGTTTATGACCTTTACTTTAGGTTTGGTCTATTATTACCTACCTTCTGCTTTAAACAAACCAATTTATTCCTATTCTTTAGGGGTTTTAGCATTTTGGACACAGATGTTCTTCTACACGATGATTGGGACGCATCACTTTGTATTCAGTCCGCTACCTTGGTGGCTTCAAACTGTAGCGATTGTATTTAGTGCTGGAATGATAATACCTGTTATAGCGGGAACGACAAACTTTTTAATGACAATGAAAGGAAGTTGGAACCACATCACAAAAAGTTACGTATTGCCATTCTTTTTGGTAGGAACCGTATTTTATTTTGTAGGCTCTGCACAAGGTAGTCTTCAAGCCTTTCGTTTTACAAATTTTGTCTGGCACTTTACAGATTTTAATGTGGCTCATTCACATATGACGATGTACGGTATTGTCGCCTTTTTCTTATGGGCTTGTATATATGCTATTTTGCCAAAATTAACAGGAAGAGAACCTTCGCAAGTATTTGTTGGGGCACATTTTTGGATGGCGTTTATAGGTTTGTTCGCATATATGATGTCTCTTATGGCTGGAGGAACATACAAAGGACTTAGCTGGATAGAGGGCAATCCTTTTATTGAGTCTGTTATATTGATGAAACCATTTTGGGTTTGGCGTGCAATAGGTGGTTCGCTAATGTTTATATCTCACTTGATCTTTGCCTATAATTTTTATTATATGGTAAAGGGATATAAAAAGACCTCGACTGTAGCTACAAAAAAAATTGAAGAAATAACCGTTTAATAAAATTCAGAAAATGTTTGATTTTCATAAAGATCATAAAAAACTAGTACTTACGGCTGGTGCTGTATTTATTACACTTAGTATAATAGTGGCTATACTTCCAGCCTATCAAATGCAGGAAACAGAGCCGATACCTACTGAAGAACCTTTAACAGCAAATGAAGAAAAAGGACTTCGCATTTACGTTAAAGAAAACTGTATGGCCTGCCACACCCAACAAGTACGTAATATCGAAATGGATAATATGTGGGGCGAGAGACCGTCAATTCCTTCAGATTACTTTTACAGTAAAAAACGCTTGGATGTTTGGAGACAATCGCCTTCAGTTTTAGGAAGTGAACGTACCGGACCCGATCTTACAAATATTGGCAAACGCCAACCCAGCGAAGATTGGCACTTGCTACATTTGTATAATCCTAGAGCTGTAGTTTCAGAATCTGTTATGCCGTCCTATCCTTGGTTATTTCAAGAAGTAGATAGTGTATCGATAGTTAAGGATGATAAAGTTGTAGCCGTTCCCAAAGATATTTTTAATAAACCCGGAAAAAAAATCATCGCTTCGCTAGAAGCAATATGGTTGGTTGAATATTTAAAGTCCTTGGTGCAAACGGAGTTGCCTGGAGGTAATGTAAGGGAATTTATTCCCGCACTTAAAAAGATACAGACAGAAGGAATTGGCGGCGAGCAAACAAGTAGTTTAGATGGTGCCGATCTATTTCTACAAACTTGTGCGGCCTGCCACCAAGAAACCGGAAAAGGAATAATAGGTGCTTTTCCTCCATTGGCCGGAAGCAAAATCGTGAATGATGAAGATCCTGAACAATTAATCAGAATTGTAATTCAAGGATACGATGCCCAAACAAATTATGGCGTAATGCCACCTTTTGGAGACCAACTTAACGATGCCGAAATTGCCGCCATTGCAACCCACGAGAGAAGCAGTTGGGGCAACGACGCGCCAAAGGTTACTGAAGAAGATGTACAAAAAATACGGGAATTTATTAAAGAAGAACTAAATCAATAACTCATGAAAAAGACGGCATTCATTTTTAGCATTCTATTTCTATTTGTACAACAAATTGGGTTGGCCTGTGATGTTTGTAAGAAGAACCAGCCAGAAATATTGCAAAACGTTACTCACGGTGCAGGACCATCTGGAACCCTTGATTATATTATTATTTGGAGCGCAATTGTTATTGTAGGATTTACACTTTTTTTCAGCATTAAATATCTTGTAAAACCTAAAGAGAACAATCCAGCCCATATAAAGAACATTGTTAAAAACGAAGGATTTTAAATTATGGAAGACAATAGAATCATAAAAGTTTTTTTAGACGACAATCCAAAACCGTTTGCATCTTTTGCGCCTCCGGTTAAAATTGTTTTGGACACCACTAAAATACCCGATGGTAAACACACCCTTAAAATTGTTGCGAAATCTTCGAATAACATTGAAGGTATTCGAGAGATCCCTTTTATTGTGCGCAATGGGCCAGAAATTTCAGTCGTAGGTCTAAAGGAAAACGAGATAGTGGATACACAAATACCAATTACTATAAATGCCTACGGAAGCGAGACCGAAGATTTCTTTGTAATTCGCGGGTCTGAAACCCCAAAAGCGATTCCTGCCTGGGTTTGGGCATTGTTGATTTCGTTTTTTGCTTATGGTATGTTCTATTTGATCATGTATTGGAGTCCTGAATTATATAAATCATTTTTTTAAATAATGGAAAAGCAGTTATTAAATCTTGAAGATATAAAACTCCTTGTAGATTCTTTCTACGGAAAAGTGCAAGAAGACGATATGCTAGCACCCATTTTTAATAGAGTGATTGAAGATCGCTGGCCAGAACACTTGGCAAAAATGTACACCTTTTGGCAAACGGTTCTATTGAGCGAGCATACATACTACGGAAGCCCTTTTCCGCCGCATTCAAAATTACCTATAACGAAAGAGCATTTTGATCGCTGGCTAAAACTATTTTTTGAAACAGTTAAAGAAAATTTTGAAGGTGAAAAGGCAGATGAAGCACAATGGCGCGCTTCAAAAATGGCAGAAATTTTCCAGTTTAAGATAGATCAATATAGAGAAAACGGATCAAGACCTTTCGTATGATTGTAAATGTTAAATATCCATTAGCACTTGCATCGATTTTTATTTGGATAGGTTTCGTGGGCGCTATAAGCTTTATGGAAGCTTGGCTTAAATTTCGCGCTCCTGGAATAACACTCTCTTTAGGTCTTGGTATTGGCAGATTGGTTTTTGACGCACTTAATAAAGTAGAATGGTTGCTCGTATTGGCAGTAATCGCGAATTTGGTTTTCGCCAAAGCCACAATATTTTCATTGAAAAATTTATTTTTCTTTATTCCACTTTTACTATTGATCGTTCAAACTTTCTGGTTGCTTCCTAGTCTCGATACAAGAGCCGAGCTTGTGATTGTTGGTGAAGAATTGCCCGCGTCTAACCTTCATTATTATTATGTGGGAATGGAAATTGTGAAAATGGTTTGTCTTCTTATATTTGGCACAAAACTTTTAAACTTAAGAAAATGTCCGACATCTACGATAAAATAGTAAAAAAATATGAAGCTTTAGGTGAGAATCCTGATACGTATCTTGAAGGACTTTTGCACGCCAAACTTATTAATTACTGGGATTATATCGAGGTAGACACTTTACTTTCACTTCAAAAACCGCGCACAGATTTTAAGGACGAATACATTTTTATAATGTACCACCAAAGTACAGAGTTATTTCTTAAAATGATGCGCCATGAACTGGAACAGATTGTTGAAGAAACTAATATTTCTGAAGATTTTTTGATTTCAAAACTTGATAGATTAAACCGTTATACAACGATGCTCATTACCTCGTTCGATATTATGAAGTACGGCCTTGACTATGACGATTACAATCAATTTCGCAAAACATTAACTCCTGCTAGCGGTTTCCAAAGTGCACAGTTCCGGTACATAGAAATTCTTTGCACCCGTTTGAATAATCTCGTTAATAATGATGGTCAAAAAAGACTTGCTACAAATCCTTCAATAGAAGATTATTTTGATAATATCTATTGGAAAGATGCAGGTCACGACAGAGTAACAGATACAAAAACGCTTACTCTAAGACAATTTGAGGAAAAGTATATGGAAAGTTTTATCGGTCTCGCGAAAAAAGCCCAAGGCAATACGGTTGAAGACAAGTTCTTGAAAATGAAAAATCCTTCAACACAATTGATTGAGAAATTTATGGAATTCGATCGTTTATATAATTTTGAATGGCCATTGGTCCATTTAAAAACAGCAGATCATTACTTAAACAGAAAAGGCGAAAATACCGCAGCAACAGGTGGCTCACACTGGAAAAAATACTTGCATCCCAAATATCAGCAACGTAAATTTTTCCCTTCGCTGTGGCCAGAAGCTGGTTATCCAGATTCTAAAGAAACCGAAAACTAGATTCTGAAAAATGCACATTAAAAATCAATCAAGCTTAAAATTATATTTCGGACAATTTTGTCGTAAATATAAAATTGATTACTTTTATATATAATTAAGAATCCTAGAACCGACAAGAAATGGTAATATTCCTAATCCTGTATATCTAGTAAAGTGATCAACAAATTAATCTATGAGATTTAAATTTTAAACACTGAAATTATGGAAACAATAAACAAACCACAAATCACACCGTTAGAAATGGGTGAAACATTGAAGGTTTTACAAATAGAAGGTTTGGCGGGAATGACTATGCCTCCCCACAGCAGTTCTAAAGAAGCTGTAATTGTAGTGCAAGAAGGCCGAGCAATATTAAAAATGCCGGAGCGCGATCATCTTCTAAAATCGGGATCAACATTTGTTGTTCCCGCCGGCAAAGAGCATAAACTTTCAATCGAAGCCGATTTCAAGGCTATTGCAATTATGGCTGTTGATTCTGTTATCAATTTTATATGAAAAATCATGGAAAAAACAACAGAAAAAACTATAGGGCAAATAGTTGCCAACGATTATAGAAGTGCAGCGGTATTCAAGAAATTTGGTATTGATTATTGTTGCAATGGTAACCGTGGTATAAATGAAGCTTGTAAACAAAAGAATATTGATTTGACAGAATTGCGTTATGAACTCGAAATGGTACTTGCAAAACCGACGACCGAGACTACAGATTATAAATCTTGGCCTTTAGATTTGTTAGCAGATTACATCGAGAAAAAACACCATCGTTACGTAGAACAACAGATTCCGGTTTTGAAAGAGTATCTGAATAAAATTAATAATGTTCACGGTGCGAAACATCGCGAATTACAGCAAATTCAAGATCTTTTTTGTGAAAGCATTGGTGAGTTGGCCTCGCATATGAAAAAAGAAGAGTTGATTCTTTTTCCATACATACGTAAAATGGTGAAAGTAAAAAAAGGTGTTGAAATATTGAGCGAGCCCCGATTTGGTACAGTAAAGAATCCAATACATTCAATGATGAGCGATCATGATAATGAAGGCGAACGTTTCAGAAAGATCGAAACTTTGAGTAACAACTATACTCCACCCAAGAATGCTTGTAACACTTACAATGTTACCTATGCGCTACTCAAAGAATTTCAAGACGATCTACATACTCACGTCCATTTAGAGAACAATATTTTATTCCCAAAATCTGTGGAACTAGAAAAAGAACTAATTACTTAAGCGTCTTTCTTCTGCAAAATATCTGTTTGCATTAAAATTTATTTCAGAAAAAAAGCAATCAATAAAATTAACAAAAGAATTTATTATGAAAACAGCATCTTTAACAGAAAACATAGAGTACAACGACAAGCGACCAAATATCCAAGTGCTGCTAGATACTGAAACAGGCAAGGAAATAAGGATTTCCTTTAAAAAAGATCAAATAATGAAGGAGCACAAAACACCGTTTCCTATCGTCGTCGAAATTTTTGAAGGCAAGATCGCATTTGGTGTTAACGGCAAAGTTCATAACTTAAAAAAGGGCGATTTAATTTCGCTGGAAGGCAATGTACCTCACGATCTTAATGCTACAGAAGATAGTATCGTTCGCTTAAGTTTGCATAAAGGTGACAGTGAAATTCGTGTTGAAGATGTCGCAAACAAATCTAAATAGAGAAATTCTATGGAAGAGAAAGAAGATAAAAAAATCTGGACTATTGGGCATTCCACCCGTTCATTTGATGAATTTGTCGCTATTTTAAATTCTTTTGATATAAAGCATTTAGTGGATGTAAGAAGATTTCCAGGTTCGCGAAAATTTCCGCAGTTTAATAAAGATCAACTTGAAATTTCAATGCCCGAAAATAATATTAAATATTCTCATTTAGAGGATTTGGGCGGGAGAAGGAAGGCATTGCCCGATTCTAAGAATACCATTTGGCGCAACGCTTCTTTTATGGGGTATGCAGATTATATGGAAACGCCAGCATTTAAAGAAGCTTTAGAAATACTCAAAAAAATAGCTATGAACGATAGAATAGCTATTATGTGCTCAGAAGCCGTTTGGTGGCGCTGTCATCGTTCTATGGTTGCAGATGCACTGAAAGCCGAGCATTGGGAAGTAATGCATATAATGGGGCTAGATAAAGGACAAGAGCATCCCTTTACCAAACCGGCCAAGATCGTAAATGGACGACTTAGTTACAAATAACTTAAAAAAAATTGAAATTGAAATCGAATCAAATTAAAAGCTGTTTCAAATTTTAAAATATCAAATATCATGGAACAGAAGAAACCTATCAAAAGAAGCAAGGATTTACAGCCTTTAAGTCGAGATCATCATCACAACTTACTATTGTGCTGGAAAATTAGAATGGGTTTCTCAAAAGACATTCCTGTGGAAAGAATTAAACATTATGCTGATTGGTTTTTCAAAAATCACATCTGCCCACATTTTGACATGGAAGAAAAATTTCTCTTTCCAATTTTGGGCAATGAGGACAAGTTGGTAAAAAAGGCAATTTCAGAACATCGAAGATTAAAACGTTTATTCAATGATACCAATGATCTTACCAAATCATTAAGTCTTATCGAGGAAGAGCTCGAAAAACATATCCGTTTCGAGGAACGGATTCTATTTAATGAAATTCAAAAAATTGCTTCCGAAGAAGAATTAAAAATTATTTCTACATTACATCCCGACGAAAAATTTAAAGACAATATAGAAGATGAATTTTGGATTTAAAAAAAATCCCTTGCGTTTAAAATGTTTTCAGCTTAAAATCCCCATTCGTTTTCCCTGGTTTCGCCTTTCGCTCCCAAGGTGTTGAATTTGTAGCTAAAACCTAACATAAAATACTGTTGCAACACAGTACTTTGCACATCTTGTATATAATCGTTGGTCGCAATCCTTCTAGCATTCGTATTCTGGTCTAACAGATCATAAACCTTAATAGTAACCAAACCTTTATTTTTTAAAACCGAATATGCCAAAGAGCTATTCCAAAAAAGGGCGTCCTTTTGGAAGCCTGGAGCTACATCTGCATTGTAGGTATATTTAATATCATTGTTCCATTCCAGCTTTTTGGGAAATGTTGTGATTGTCTGTAAACCAATTTCGTGTACCAAATATGTATTGTCGTTGAAATTATCTGTATTAAAAGTGTTTTTACTATATGAAAGTTCATAGGACGGACGAATTTCAAATAGTTCTTCCCATATAAAACGTAAGCCTATTTCTGGGCTATAGGTATTGGTTCGGCTTGCATATTGTACTCCATTATTGAAATTGACATTGCGGTTTCCATTTGCCCTTAGACCAAAATTATAACGCAGACTTCTTAGACTATCTATTTTTTTCGTTTTGTTGATTCCACCGCCCACATAAAAATTATATACTCCATCAACATTGGTATACGTTGTGTTTCTTACAAAATTTTCATCTATTGTTGTATTCGGCACAATAGCATTATTTGTCGCATTAAAACCTGCGTAACTGTAAATACCCGATTTTGTTTGATAGTCGTAATTGTTAAAGCCACCATAGAAATTATGTCTGTTCGATGGATCCAGGTCGGGATTACCTTGACGAATATTCAAAGGGTCAGAAACATTAACGTATGGGGAAAGTTGCGTAACATTTGGGGCTTCGTTACTAAGTGAATAGCCGGTGTACATACTGCTTTTTTTGCTAAAGCTGTATCTAAAATATCCATCCAGCTCCAAAGCATCGTATCTGTTCTCAAAATTAATATCCCGTAACGATTCTTCACTTTCCAAGGTTCTAAAAACATAACCCGCGCTAAATCCGACCGAGATATCATCGTTTCTAAAATCAAGACCTACTTCTGGTTTTGAGCTTCGGTTTTTGTTTGTAAAATCGGTACTCTGCACTGTATTGAAATTGGAATAATCCTGTGTGCCACTATCAAAATCAAAAACACTTTGTTTGTCTTTTCTATTTTCGGTTTCATATTCATATTTCAGGTCCAGATTAAATTCTTTTCCTATAAGTGGAATTTGCCAAGTGGTCGCGAGTTGATAATTATCGACAGTCTGTTCGCCATCTGTAAATTGATTTCGAGAAATATTTTGTGGATCAACACCAAAAATATCGGTATTTGAAACCAAATATTCATCGTTAATATTTTTGCTGTTGTTATTTTCTAAACTTAACCTAACATAAGCACCTTTATCGCCATATTTTTTTGAAATTGAAAGATCATTTCTAAATTCAACATTCTCACGGTCTGCAGAATTATCTGTAGTAGATTGATTTGTAAGTTCACCATCTGTATTTCTGGTTTCTTCATTATTACTGAAGCGTGAATCGCCAACACTATAATTGAATTGCGGACGGATATCTATTTGAAAAGTAGAATCTACTTCTCTCTTAATTTTTAAGTTAAAAGAATGGTTGTCGCTATTGTTTACTCTATTCGATCTTACATTTGAAAAATAACGATTGTCTGGTAATATATTTTCTCTGTTCCTGATTTCCTCATTAAAGGAATTCGCCGCGCTGTAAAAATAGTCGCTGCTAAATTCTGTTTTTCCAAAATCGTCTACATAGTTCGCTCCTGCCGTCCTGGAATTAGTAATACCCTCACCGCCACCAAAATTACGGCCACCAAAATTAAAATTACCGTTGCTATTTCTGCTTACATAACTAGCGCCACCAAACATTTTCTGTATTTCACCAAAACTAAAACCTGGTGAGTTAATATTATTTCCACCACCAAGCGCAGAAATTCTCGTGTCATTATCAAAATAATTTATCAGTCCGGCATATTCGAAACGCTCATCGGTTCCTGCGCCTGCTGCAACACGGCCAAAAATACCTTTATTCTTTTCCTTATCTATAGTAATATTTATGGTTTTGTTTTGGTCATCGCCTTCTTCGCCCGTAAAAGCTTCTGCATCGGTCTTGGTGTCGCTAACTTGGATCTTATCGATCATTTCTTTAGTTAGGTTTTTGGTTGCAATTGTTGGATCATCGCCAAAAAATGCTTTTCCGTTTACCAAAATCTTGTTCACAGCCTTACCATTTACGGTTATGGCACCAGCTGCGTCAACCTCAACTCCTGGAAGTTCCTTTAATAAATCTTCTACTGTTGCATCTTTTTTAGTTTTAAAGGAAGCGGCATTAAATTCGAGCGTATCTTTTTTAATCGTTATTGGTGCTCGGCTTGCCTTTACCAACACACCATCTAAGGCTTCTGCGGCCAAAGCCATTTTAATGGTACCAAGATCTACATTCCTAGTTTCATTTAAAGAAATCTCTTTTGAAAAAGGTGCATAGCCCGTATAGCTTATATTGACTCTAAGAGATTTTAAACCTGTATCTCCCTTAAGTTCGAAAAAGCCTTTTTTATCGCTTATAGTATAAGTTATCAAAGTAGAATCTGAAGCTTTTTCAGCGAAAACAGTGGCAGATTCCAATGGAGAACCTTGAATTTCATCTACTAATGTCCCAGAAATATTGAATGTTTGAGCGTATGTGAAAATCGTAAATAAAAAGAAAACGGGTAGTAAGAAGTAATTGCGCATTAATTGGACCGAATGATTGATTGATTGATTATGATTGATGGGGAGATTTCGCGAAGTACTATATCTTCTCTAAAAAATGAAAGTAATTACCTGCTTTTAAGATAACATTAACTTTTCGCCAAAATAGATTTCGATTATACTTACGTTGTATCCCTTCAAATGATTTTCAGATTTGAAGGGAGTTAGAATGTAATTCAGAAAATATAAAATTTTCTAAAAAATAAATTAAGGGTTTACTTTTTTCTAATATATATTGTGACCGGAACACCTGTGAAATCAAATTTCTCCCTAATTTTATTCTCAAGAAATCGCTTATAACCTTCTTTTACATACTGTGGAAGGTTTGCGAAAAACGCGAATGCAGGATATGGTGTTGGCAATTGGGAGATATATTTTATCTTGACATATTTCCCCTTTAAAGCTGGTGGTGGATAAGCTTCAATAATGGGAAGCATTACATCGTTAAGCTCGCTGGTCTTAATACGTTTGGTCCTATTTTTATAAACATCTACGGCCGTTTCGATCGCTTTGAAAATTCTTTGTTTGTTCAGCACCGAAATAAATACAATGGGAACATCTGTAAATGGTTCGCATTGTTTGCGAATGTATTTCTCAAATTCTTTGACACTGCTAGTGTCTTTCTCTACTAAATCCCATTTGTTGGCAAGGATTACCACGCCTTTATTATTACGGTGCGCAAGCCAAAGAATATTTTGTACTTGCCCATCAAAACCACGTTGTGCATCAAAAATTAAGATTACAACATCGCAATGCTCAATTGCGCGTACAGATCGCATAACGCTGTAAAA
>Ga0115567_10004549_pt1 | contig 13517 bp, 13 predicted proteins | sample COGITO_mtgs_1204_2_FD_88679 | JGI IMG/M metagenome (GOLD analysis project Ga0115567, IMG submission 88679) | Pelagic marine microbial communities from North Sea - COGITO_mtgs_120412 | ecosystem: Environmental > Aquatic > Marine > Epipelagic | place: Germany:Helgoland, sampling site Kabeltonne...
CAAGCTTTCTAACGGTATCGAGAGTGCCAGTTGATTGCTTGGCGGCGTCACCTTCTACAGCAAAAAATGCTTTTTGAATGGCTTGAGAAATTTTATTTTCATCAAAGTTTACAACCTTACCGTTACGCTTAATGATTCTAAGTTGACCAGGTGCTAAAAGATCTTGATGAACTGGTTTATTGTGTTGAGTGGTAGCAGTCATGAGCTGACCTCCTTAATTAATTTGGTCTCGCTTTTTAAAAGTACTAAAAGCGAATGGTGTAATACGTTGAAAGATCGCAATTATGGTTAAATATGTATATTTTTGAATATTTACTCTTTAAACAGAGCAGGGCAATATAGTGTTAATAACACAAAATAGCAGAGCTCGGCACTTGTTCGTTAAATACATCATGGCTTTCTCATGCTTGGACGGGCCTGAATACTAGATGTAGTAGTAAAATCTTATTTGACTACAAGATAGTGTGGTTTGGGTAAACTAGCAAGTGTATAAGTCTGTGAGTTAGCTGTGGATAGTGAGTACAACCTGTGGATAAGCTCTGCATAATATGTTGGTAACTCACTTAAAGCGGCCATTGGCGGGGCTTCAAGAAATAGGCTTCGATTTTGGCTAAAAAAACTAAATCGTTTGCTTTTTTGAAGAATGCAATAGCTTTCTACAATTAATTACAGAAAGTTTGCTCAAATGCTGGCAAATTGTAATACAACGCGCTAATATCAAATTACAATGTTTTTTTAAGTAATGAGGCACATGGAACAAAATTAACTTTTCGTAAGGCTTAATACTGGTTTTACAGTAAGTTGATTTGAAAGTGATCGGTTGTAGGTTAGCTTGTGGGTAGAACATCATGAACTCGCTAGTCCCAACTACTCGCAAGCCAGTACGATGACAACAATGAGGTGTAGTAAATGTCAGATAAGCTTTCTTCTTTTGGCAGTAACGATGAGCAGAACATTCCCCGTATCCTGCTAGTCGAAGATGACGAACGACTTGCATCTTTAAGTAGAGATTACTTAGAGAGTAATGGAATTCATGTCGGGGTCGTTGGTGATGGCAAAGAAGCCATCTCATGCATTATCGAACAGCAACCAGATTTGGTCGTACTCGATCTTATGTTGCCCAGCGTAGACGGTATTGAAGTATGTCGTGCAGTTCGTGAGCATTATCATAATCCAATTTTAATGTTAACAGCTCGAACTGACGACGTTGATCAGGTTCTTGGATTAGAGATGGGCGCCGACGATTATGTGGCCAAGCCTGTAAGACCTCGAGTACTATTAGCTCGCATTCGTGCCTTATTAAGACGATATGAGCTCAATAAAGAAGCACAATCTGAGCTTGATAATGTAGAGCCAGTCCAGCAAGATCGGCTTGTTTTTGGCAAGCTCGTGATTGATAACGGTGCTCGTGATGTTAAATTGGCCGGTGAATCTGTAGAGCTCACCAGTGCCGAATACGACTTGCTTTGGTTGCTATCGTCTAATGCTGGACGTATCTTAACTCGAGAAGAGATTTTTGAGAAATTACGTGGTATTGAGTATGATGGTCAAGATCGATCAATCGATGTTAGAATTTCTCGAATTCGACCAAAAGTTGGTGATGATCCTATGAATCCAAAACGAATAAAAACTGTTCGTAGCAAAGGCTATCTCTTTGTGAAGGATACTCTTGACAGCTAGTCAGATCACTCGCGCTCACACTCAAATAGTCGCTCGCTCTATAGGCGTTAGCGACTAAAGAAGGATTACGGCACAAAAGGATGACGCGGTGAACTCACTGTTTATTCGAATTTATTGGGGTATGCTCGTGGCTGCTATTGTTGTAGTCAGTGTTGCCGTCATTACCTTCCAGCATGTTAATACTTTACGATATCAAGATTTTCGCGATTCTCACATTTCAGTGTTGTTAGATCTGGCGGAAACTCAATTCAGTAACTTATCCGAGGAAGGTTTTTTTGTTTGGATAGGTGATGTCAATCGCCGTCTCAATGGTCAGTTGAGTATGGTCACTAACGATAAGCTTAAACTCCCACCCAGGGCCACCCAGCAATTGCAAGGCGAGGGGCGAGTTGTTGTTTTCGAATCACATTTAAATCAAGTGAGCGCTTATCTACAAGTGCCAAGCCAAGCATTTTATGTGCGCATTATACTTGGTATGTCGCCTAAAGATTATCTGCCGGGTATGGCGGCTATTATTTTCGATTTTATTGAACAAGAAGGTGAAAATATAAAAAAAGTGGCTTTATTGGAGGCGAACACAGAGCTTGGCGTTTTTCGGCCTGAGCAATCTACTATATTGTCAAACCTGAGTGAGTTGCAAAAAGCCTACCTACAACGGGGCTACGTGGTCGCAGTGGAACAACAAACTGATTCTAAACTAAACACCAGCGTGTATTATATTCGCAAGAAGGGTGAGCAGCTTTTAGCTTGGGGCCCAGTGACTCCCTTTGATTTTTACCCTGGCTGGCTTTTATTTATATTTGGCAGTATTAGCATTGTGTTCATCGGTTGTATTGGTTATTTTTTAGTGAGGCCGCTTGAAAGTGGTATGAAACAGATGGAGTCGGCAATTGATCAAATTCGTCGGGGCAATTTAAGTGCTCGAGTGTTTATTGACACTAATGATGCAATTGGTGATTTAGCCACAACCATTAATGAAATGGCAGAGCAAATTCAGCGACTAATTAAGTCTCAAAAAGAAATGACCAATGCTGTCAGTCACGAACTTCGAACGCCTGTTGCTCGTATTCGATTTGGCTTACAAATTATTCAGGATTTTGTTGACACGCCCAGCGTAGATCAACAGGTTGATAAAATTGATGCTGACATCGAAGAGCTTGAAAAGCTGATTGATGAAATACTCACTTACGCCACTTTAGAAGAAGGACGGCCAGCTTTAGACCTTGAAGAAGTAGATATTAATAGTATTGCGCAAGAAGTGCGTGCGCAAAGCCTTGCAGCTGGACACTCAATTGAAATTCATGTGACCGAAGCGCCAGAAGACGCTGGTCTTAACGTTGCTGAGTGTGAGCGTCGATATATACATCGAGCGGTGCAAAATTTAGTCAATAATGCAGTTAAGTATGCAGCAACTCAGGTGCAGGTCACCTGCAGTTGTGAAGGTGGTATGTTTCGTATTGATGTTGAAGATGACGGCCCTGGAATTCCACAAGATCAGTGGGATAAAGTTTTTACGCCGTTTGCACGATTGGACTCCAGTCGAAATCGTAGCACCGGTGGCTATGGCTTAGGTTTGTCTATCGTCAAGAGTATCGCTTATTGGCATGGTGGTGTCGCTGCAGTGTATTTTGGTGTACTTGGCGGTGCGAAATTTACCATTTTATGGCCACGAACGCAAAATATTCGTAAAACCCAAGAAGTAGAGGAAACTGCTAAAAAATCCTCATCCTAAAGGTGGGCGATCATCTCAGGGTCAATTTTATGGCATCGTGTTTTATAATGTCCTTTGAGTAGTTTGAGGTGCAGTTAAAATTCTGCGTTGCACTGGCATTGGTGCTTCAGTTTTTAGGTTGTCCATGTGCGGTGTTTGAGAGGTTACTGTTGCAACAGTAATAAAATAATGGCTAAGTAGCAGTGTTTGATTTTCTGGGGTGCTTTTAAAATTATACTGGGTCACATTCGATTGCGGGCCTTTTGGCTTTTGCGGTAGTGCAATTTTTTTCTTTTTATATTTTGTCTCTATTTTAGCACTACCGTAACCTGCGGCTCTTAAGCCTAGAACAATAGCCTTGCCGAGTGCTAAGTGAGGATTAGTCCCATTGCAGCCAGCGATCTGTTGTAGCCAGCTCGCAAAATTTCGCATATGTTCATGAGGATCAAACGCACTTTTTTGGCGAAAACGTCTAAAGCCGTCAATGGTTTCCGCTATATTAAAAGTGACTTCTACATGGCCATGACGCGCAGCATTTTGGATGTAAGCGACCAAATGTCGTATAAAAGCTTCAAAGCCTTTTTTTGCCATCTTTTCAAATTGCAATTGCTGTTGCTTATTAAAGCCATCAGAATATTTATCTTGAGCTTGATCAATAGAATCGAGATTTTTTGGCTTTACAAAGCGTAGATAGCAGGTTTTTTTATATTTGACTCGCAGAGTAAGAAAAGTGCTTCCATCCAATGCGCCACATTGAGAAGAAATGCCATGTTTAATTTCTTGTATATGGATTAATGGGCCTTTTTTCACAGTTTGGATTGGGTTAGATTGACCTCCATCCTGATAGGGAAAAGACGTTGGCCCGGCTGATCTTTTAATAATGATACGCGACATCTTTCATTCCTTGAAAAAAAATCGGAGCAGAAACATATCTTTTTTGTACTATTCATTGGAGGAAAGTGCAATAATGGGATAATGCCACAAGAAAAGCTCGCATTAAATAGGCGAGCTTTTTTTAATCTGAAATTCAAATATTTTCAGATTAGTTTAGTAGGCCTTTCCTTCTTTAGCGTTGTGACCCTTTCCTTTCATTGCATGATGTGCAGCTTTATACTCTTCTTGGCTTACCATTGAGTCACCATCTTTATCCATGTCTTTAAATTTTGCCATGCTGTATTCTGTAAATTCTGCTTTAGAAAGCTGACCATCCTTGTTTGCATCAAACTTTTGCATCATGCTATTTTTTTCACCATGCTTGTTTTTCATACTTTGCATGTCGCTTTCCATATTGCCTTTCATGTCTTGCATTTTAGTGTCCATCTTATTCTCATGACCACCCTGATGGTCAGCAGCTTGAGCGCCCATGCTGAAAATTGAAAGTGCCGCTAAAGTGCATACTGTTTGAAATGTTTTCATGTTGATCTCCAGTTAACTTTTAAAATTTGAATACTATATTTATTACTATTAATGACACTAAAACGTGATCAATTTTTAAATAAGCACTGTCTTTGCAAATAAAGAGGCGATCTTGTATGATAATTTGCTACATTAATCGACTCTTGGAGAATTTTATGGCGAAGGCTGAAGTAATACAGAACAATCAAGTGGTATCTATGCATTACACGCTAAAAGATATTGACGGTAATGTTATCGACACGTCCGATGGGCAGGAACCACTGACTTATTTACATGGTGCTGGTAATATTATTAATGGTCTTGAGACTGCGCTTGTTGGCAAGGCTGTCGGTGATACATTAACAGTTACTGTTGAACCTAAAGATGGTTATGGCGACGCAAGCCCAGAGCTGGTTCAAAAAGTTGATAAAAAAATGTTTGAAGGCGTTGAGGAATTAGAAGCTGGTATGGTTTTTCAAGTGCAAGGCGACGACGGACAGAGCCAAAGAATTTCAGTTAAAGAGGTTGGTGCGGAAGATGTGACTGTTGACGGTAATCATCCGCTTGCTGGTATGACTTTAAAATTTGATGTTGGTATTGTTGCTCTACGAGAAGCAAGCGAGACAGAACTCGAGCATGGTCATGCCCATTAAAAGTACTTGCTTCTCACACGCTGAGCTTCTCACTGGCGAGTGGGTAGCGTCACTAGGAGCGTTTAAAGGCGTTACCTTGTTAAAAAGGCATGATCATTATTTTGATTGCGACTTTAACGGTTCACACACGTCATTTGTTGTCTTGCCCACAGATAAAAGTTGGTGTTTAACTTTAGTTTTGTCAAATTGTACTTACAAGTTTATTCATTCAGCACTTCAATTTTTAGAGCAAGCGTCAGTTCGTCTATTGGGTATTCAAACTCTTAATTTTTCTCCTGCGGCAATTGTTGTCTATTTTGAATCTGATCTGGCACTTAATGATAATGAGTGGCAAAAGTGGCTTGCTTTTGCGCAAGCTGAGCAAGCGGATATCGGCCTGCGATCCTTTTTTAAAGTTCAAGAAAAATGTAGATTAGCCTGTTTTGATATGGATTCAACCTTAATTCAGGCAGAGGTTATTGACGAGCTTGCCGCAGAAGCTGGTTTGCTGGCCGAGGTCAGTGCGATAACCGAGCGGGCCATGCAAGGGGAGCTTAACTTCCAGGAAAGCTTTCAACATCGTTTGCAAATGCTCAAAGGTTTACCAGAAATAGCGGTGCAAGCAGTTTTAGATCGAATTAAGCTTATGGATGGCGCAGAGCAACTGTTTGCGTTTTTAGACAAACAATCTATGTACACGGTGATACTTTCTGGCGGTTTTGATGTTTTTGCTCGTTATGTGCAACAACGCCTTGGTATTCACGAAGTGCATGCCAATACCTTGGAGTTTGTCAATGGGCAGCTTAGCGGTCGTGTAGTGGCGCCAATTATGGATGCTGAGCGAAAGCAAGCCACTCTGGTGGACCTTGCGCATCAGCAGTCAGTGCCAATGGCGCAAACTCTCGCCGTTGGTGATGGCGCCAATGATTTACTGATGTTAGGTCAGGCCGGCTTAGGCATTGCCTTTCGAGCCAAACCTAAGGTACAAGCGAGTGCGAGAATTGTCATTCGTTTTGGTACTCTGGCTTGGGCACCGTTCTTTTTAGGGTATTCTCAGACAGAGCTTGAGGCCTTGAGCCTCAATTAATTGAATTAAAATAGAAGCAATATAGGAACAAACATGGACGCTATTGTTATTGTTGGAGATGCTCGAACCGCTTGTGGAAGTTTTCAGGGAGCGTTATCCACTAAAACCGCACCTGAGCTTGGAGCGGTGGTTATTGACGCTGCTTTAAAAAGAGCCAAAGTGGCACCTGAGTCAGTGTCTGAGGTACTTTTTGGTCATGTTTTATCGGCAGGTGTCGGGCAAGCACCTGTTAGGCAGGCCAGTCGCAAAGCTGGTTTGCCAGACTCTGTGGGATGTACCAGTATCAATAAGCTCTGTGGTTCTGGTTTAAAGGCTGTCATGCTGGCTCATGATTCTTTACTTGCTAGAGATGATGGCGTGATTGTGGCTGGTGGTATGGAGTCAATGTCCAATGCACCCTATTTGCTGCCAGGCGCTCGTCAAGGCTTAAGAATGGGTCACTCAAAAACTGTAGATCATATGTTTTTTGATGGCCTTGAGGATGCAGATACTGGCCGACTTATGGGCAGCTTTGCTCAGGACATGGCTGATAAGAAACAACTAACTCGCAAGGCCATGGATGATTTTGCGATTTCCTCCTTGCAGCGAGCTCAGGCGGCGCAAACTCAAAATATGTTTGAGGCAGAGATAGTACCAGTTTCAGTTAGCCAGCGCCAAGGTGACGCTGTCATTGTCAGCCATGATGAGCAGCCTCAAAAAGCTGATATTTCAAAGATTCCTCATTTAAAACCAGTATTCAAGAAAGATGGCGGTACTGTGACCGCGGCTAATGCGAGTTCAATCTCTGATGGCGCGGCGGCGCTGGTGCTGATGAGAGAAAGCCAGGCAAAGATTCAGGGACTGGCGATAAAAGCTCGAATTCTTGGTCATGCTTCTCATGCTCAGCATCCATCAGAATTCACTATTGCCCCATGCGGTGCCATATCAAATTTGCTAAAAATGTTGGATTGGCAGGTTGAAGATGTCGATCTTTGGGAGATTAATGAAGCATTCGCTATGGTGGCGATGTTGCCTATTGTAGAGTTAGGTATTGATCGAGACAAAGTGAATATTTTTGGCGGCGCATGCGCTCTTGGTCATCCTATAGGCGCAACTGGCGCCAGACTTTTAGTCACTCTTATGTCAGCGTTACGCCAGACAAACGGGCGCAGAGGTATTGCTTCTTTGTGCATAGGTGGTGGTGAAGCTGTGGCAATGGCTATTGAATTACCAGCGGTTTGATCGCTGTTTTTGCTTTAGTCTGGGAATAAGCAAAGTTAAAATGACGCCACAAATTAATGCAATAACGCCGTGGATTATGCCACGGTTGTAATTATCTTCCCTCAGTAAGGCTTGCGTCATCTCAAGCTCACTATTGCTTGACTCCAAGGATGCAAGATCTTGACGTATGGTTTTAAGCTTTTCATGATTAGTGATGGCACTGTTAGAAATATCTTTAAGTTCAGAGTATTCGCTATTAAGTCGATTAAATTGTTCTGAAACCGCATTTAAATGTGTAGAAGTATCATCTTGAGTGCTTTTTAGTTCTGCTAAAGTTGTTTGCAATTCCTTTTTATCTTGTTGCAATTTTTTGATAATTGCGTTTTTTTGTACGTTTAAGGCTTTTGCGCCAGGATTTATTTGTACTGAATTGCGGCTCACCCAGCCTTCTTTGTTTAATCCTATAACATCGACTTCAACCCATTCGTCAGTGCTGCTGAGCACTTTTAATGGTGTGCCCGCACTCAAAAATGCGCTTATTCGATGTTTTGAAGTGGGCCCTGTTCTGAGTGCAGTTTTAAGATCATCGCTAATATAGATATTGCCATTTAATGATGGCAATGGCGGTAGCGGAATCGGTGCTGGCTCTTCAGCAATGCCAATAATAGGCAATAGTAAATAACTGACTGATATTACTATTGGCCATCTTTCTTTGAGTCCACGCTTTTTCATACCAATCCCTTAGAACGCCCTCTTGTTCTATGAGTTTAGCAAAAAATAGCAAATCCGTTAGATGCTTGAATCCGGGTCAGTGGGTTGATCAGGTTGTGTTTCAGGTGTTTGTGAGATTGCCTTGTGTTTCATAAAGAAAATCATCAAGACTGCAGGTAAAAAGAACAGGGACACTACAAATAATATCGATCGAAACATAACCCACGCATTGAAATCCATAAACATGGTGATGTAGCTGTTGATAATGGCCACGCTTGCAAAAAAACCGATAAAGATGAAAGTCACTTGAGTCCATGCTGAGTCTGGCATAGTGATGTTCATATTTTGGCCGGACGTTACACTTTCGAGCATCGTTTTAATCGGTGATTTATTGAGAAATTGCATAACTAACAAAGTTATAGCAAAAGCACTGTTAACGATGGTGAGCTTCCATTTAATAAATTGTGGATCACGAAAAAGAAGCGTCATGCCGCCGCCTATAAGTATGGCTAAAAACATGGCTTTTTGCATTTTAGTCATGGCCATTTTAAGTATGAGCATCACAGCAATTTGAACACAAGTGCCAGCTGTAAGGACCAACGTGGCAATAATTGCATCCTTGGTGATGAGCCAGGCAATAACAAAGGCAATAAGCACTAAAAATTCTAATGGTTGATGTCTTGATGGTATTGGTGCGTTTGGTGGTAATTCTGCGGGTTGCTGATCTATCATGCGGTTTTTTCCTTTAACATCTATGGCGACTTAAACGGTATCACTAGCCAAGACTAACGTCATCAGAGTATTATGGCAAACTTGGGGGAGAGCTCCCTATGAGATTCATCAGTAAACCTATCAATGCTAGTGTTGGGAATAGAAAAAATGATAAGAAAAGGAGTGTTTGCATGATTAACGTCGACCCGAGTCGTCGAGTTTTTTCAGGAATGCGGTCCTCTGGTTGGTTGCATATTGGCCACTATCATGGAGTGATTAAGAATTGGATTCAGCTGCAACGAGAATACGAATGTTTTTTCTTCGTCGCAGATTGGCATGGTCTTACCACCATGTATCAAACGCCGAGTGCGATCAATGATATTAGTTTAGAAATGGTCGTGGATTGGTTGGCCGCTGGATTGAATCCTGGGGCCAGCCCTATTTTCTTGCAATCTGCAGTGCCTCAGCACGCTGAGTTGCACTTATTGTTATCTATGATAACGCCTGTAAGCTGGTTAGAGCGTTGTCCGACCTATAAGGAGCAACAGGAAAAAATTATTGATAGAGACTTGTCTACCTATGGTTTTTTGGGGTATCCGTTGCTGCAAACAGCAGACATGTTGCTGTATAAGGCTGGAAATATACCGGTTGGGCAGGATCAGGTGCCACATATTGAGATCTCAAGAAGTATTGCGAGGCGCTTTAACTTTTTGTACGGACGAGAGCCGGATTTCGAGGAGGCTTTAGAGTCAGCTCAAAAGAAAATGGGTAAAAAAGTCGCCGAGCTTTATGGTCGATTGCGTAATCAATACAAAGAAAAGGGTGATATTGAGGCTTTAGAAACAGCAAAAGTGCTTGTCAAAGAGCAGCAAAATTTGACCATGAATGATCAGGAGCGCTTGCTTGGCGGGCTGGAAGGGGAGGGTCGAAGTATTTTACCTGAACCCCAGGCCCTACTAACGCCAAACGCTAAATTACCAGGGCTGGATGGGCAAAAAATGTCCAAGTCTTATCACAATACCATTGCTTTACGAGAAGAGCCTGATTCTGTAGTCAAAAAAATTAAAGGCATGATGACTGATCCAGCGCGAGTGCGCCGAAATGATCCAGGGAATCCAGATCTTTGTCCAGTTTGGTCGTTTCACCTACTATACTCGTCTGAGGATACTCAACAATGGGTTCAAAATGGCTGTAGATCAGCGGATATTGGCTGCATAGATTGCAAAAAGCCTTTAGCCGAGAGTATAAATCACGCCTTAGATCCTATGCGTATTCGGGTTAAAGAGCTTCAAAATGATATCGGATTTGTGCGTCAAGTTTTAAGCGACGGTGCAGAAAAAGCACGAGAAGAAGCTGAGTCCACTTTAGAAGAAGTTCGAAATGTAATGGGCCTAGGTCGTATTTATTAAAGTGACATAGTCACTGTCGCTCGCCTAATTCGCGCCAGTGACTACACGTTGGAGGGTGCATTGGCGACGAAAGATCAAGCTGTAGAGTCGAAGGCTACTGATGTCGCACCGTCTCACGTGCAAGAAGCGCATGTTTTTCACAAAGACTCCCTTATCATGATTGGGGGCGAAGCAATCAGCGACTTGCCAGAGGACCTTTATATTCCGCCCCAAGCGTTACAGGTGGTTTTAGAGTCTTTTCAAGGCCCGTTAGATTTACTATTATATCTTATTCGCAAACAAAATCTTGATATTTTAGATATCCCTGTGGCGAAGATAACCAACCAATATGTTGAATACGTACATTGGATGCGACATTTAAATTTGGAGCTGGCAGCAGAGTATTTGGTGATGGCCGCCATTTTGGGTGAGATCAAGTCTCGTTGTTTATTGCCAACGCCACCTAACGACGACGAAGATTCAGAACAAGATCCAAGAGCAGAGCTGATCAGGCGACTACAAGCCTATGAGCAAATTCAAAAAGCAGCGCAAGACCTAGATCAATTACCACGATGGGATCGTGATATTTTTCCAACGAAGGTTGCTATTCCTTCCATTGAAATTGAAATTTTATTGCCAGATTTAAGCTTAGACGACCTGGTCAGGGCATTTTCTCAGGTGCTGCAACGGGCGTCTTTATTTGAACACCATGCTATTAAACGAGAATATTTATCAACGCGAGAGCGTATGTCCAGCGTCTTGGCACAAGTGAATAATAAAGGATTTTTACCTTTTGTCAGCTTGTTTACCTTAGAGGAAGGCCGAGCAGGAGTTGTGGTGACCTTTTTAGCTGTTTTAGAGCTTGTTAAAGAAGCTCTTGTTGAGGTTATTCAGGCTGATATTATGGGCGTGATCTACGTGCGATCAAAACAAGCCGCTTTAATTGAAGTTGTAGCCGAGCAGAGCAGTGAGAGTGAGGATTAATATGGAGACAATTATTTGCGAGCCAGTCGTTGGTACCCTGGTGCATCCTCTGGACTGGGACTCCCCTGAAAAATTAAAGCTATTACTTGAGGGGGCGTTATTTGCAAGCCATGAACCTCTAGCCGCAAGAGATTTGCTCGGACTTTTTCCTGAAAACGCTCGTCCTGAACTCAAAGATATAGAGCTTATCTTGAAGATGTTGCAATTAGAATACCAAAATAAGGCAATTGACTTGCATTTAGGGTCTCGTGGCTATAGATTTCAGGTCCGGTCAACTGCTACAGCATTGATTCGTTCCATGCTGACAGATAAACCGCCAAAATATTCAAGAGCATCACTTGAGACCTTGGCACTTATCGCCTATCGGCAGCCAATTACCCGTGGTGAGATTGAAGAGATTCGAGGGGTTGGTGTTTCAAGTCAGATTATGCGAACAATGGAAGAACGGGGCTGGATTCGTGTGGTCGGTCATAAGGAATTGCCTGGCCGACCTGCGCTTTGGGCCACAACACCAGAGTTTTTAGATTATTTTGGTTTAAGTTCTTTAGAGAATTTGCCTGCATTAGCTGAAATTCAGGATTTAAATAAACATGATGACGTCAGTCAAAATGCCAGGATTGAGGAAAAAGATGAGATACTAATACAAAGCGTGGCTAATTTTGAAGAAACCCCCGTTGTAAAGCCTATTCACGCTGAGCAAGAGACAATACAACACAGTGAAACTTCGCAAAAAGAAGATTATCAAGGCCTTTTTGAACGATTGCGGCGAAATAAACAGAACCATACCCATTAGATAGTTGCTGGCCTCAATTCGCGTCAATGACTCAATACCAGTAATAGAGAGAAAAATATGAATGACAACAATCTGACGGACAATTCTGAATCTGGCTTAGCTCATGATGAGTCAGTTCAAGAAAAAACGACAGACAGTGAAAAAGTCCAAAAAGTATTAGCAAGAGTAGGGCTAGCATCTCGGCGGGCAATTGAAGAGTGGATTTTGGCTGGGCGAGTGCGTATTAATGATCGGCCGGCTCATATTGGTGATCGTATTGAAACTGGCGATCGAATTTTTGTTGATGGCAAACCGGTGCAATATGAACTCGCGGTTGATTCTGGTCGGCGGATGATTATGTATCATAAGCCAGAGGGCGAAGTTTGCACACGGACTGACCCAGAGGGTCGAGCCACAGTTTTTGAACGGATACCTAGGCTTGAAGGCGAAAGGTGGGTTGTTGTTGGACGTTTAGACATTAATTCCACAGGCTTACTGTTATTTACCACCGATGGTGATCTTGCAAATTCGCTTATGCACCCATCGTCGCAAATTTCTCGAGAGTATGCCGTGCGAGTTTTCGGTGAAGTCACGGATGAAATGCTGGCGTCTCTTCGAAAAGGCGTCATGCTTGATGACGGCCCGGCTAAGTTTCACACGATTGAAGATGCTGGCGGTGAAGGTCTAAACCATTGGTATAAGGTGACAATAAAAGAAGGCAAAAAAAGAGAAGTTCGTCGCATGTGGGAGATGCAGGGGGTACAGGTTTCTCGCCTTACCAGAGTTCGATTTGGCGAGGTTCGATTGCCTTCAAATTTGAAAGTCGGCCGTTGGGTGGAGCTGGATAAAGCAGACATTGATATTCTTGCAGATTCTGTCGGTGTTAAATTAAAAAAACGGACAGGTCTTTTTGGTCGACAAAAAGTGCGTGCTGATCGTCAAAATGAAAAAACATTGAGACGAGGTTATTTACGTCGTCGCAGAGGATAGTTTTTTCGACATTTGTTTTTACGAGGCTGCGGATGCAACAGAGTCTAAAAGAGCACAAAAAAGAGAGATAATTTATGGCTATCGCATTTTTATTCCCAGGCCAGGGCTCGCAAAAAGTAGGTATGGCTCAAAGCTTAATTGAGGCTTTCCCTCTTGCTAAGCAAACATTTGAGCAAGCGTCAGAAGCGCTCGGCTTTGATTTAGCTCTTATGTGTGTCGGCGGCCCAGAAGATGTATTAAAGCTTACGCAAAATGC
>Ga0115567_10004551_pt1 | contig 13517 bp, 9 predicted proteins | sample COGITO_mtgs_1204_2_FD_88679 | JGI IMG/M metagenome (GOLD analysis project Ga0115567, IMG submission 88679) | Pelagic marine microbial communities from North Sea - COGITO_mtgs_120412 | ecosystem: Environmental > Aquatic > Marine > Epipelagic | place: Germany:Helgoland, sampling site Kabeltonne...
TATAATCACGAGTGTTATATATATATATATACATATTTATTCAATTTTTTTCTACGTACTTAAACGAAGCTAAAGCGCAACTTCAAATCGGGCGTGCCTTTGTTGAACAACGCGACGCGTTGGCGGAGAGGATCGGCTGGTTTTTTCGCCAACGGCAAACCGAACAAACCCGGTCTGACGGATTCTTTTTCCATGAAACTCCAACAGCGCGTGGAGACTTTATTTTCTTTCTTTTTGAAATGTCTCAGTTCGATTAAAACGGCAGAACCGGCGGGCCAAGTCGCCGGCGCGGAGGATAAGGTGACCGCGTTTTGTAACGTGAGCGAGTTGGCGTCGTTCCCGGGTCGAGCGCCAACCGCCGTGTTTTGCGGTTGTTCCAGTTCTTGACCGTTCGTGTCGACTAAAGAAACTTTACAGTGCACCTGTTGCATTTTTGAGGCATCTTTGACGTTTGCGACGGAATCGATGAAGACTTTTAAGCGTTGCGACTGACCTTCAATCGGAAGCGCGTCCGAGCCGCGACGCGTCGGCGAATACTGCCCGCCCGCCGAACGACGCGTCGGCGAAGCTTGTTGTTGTTGTTGTTGTTGTTGTTGTTGTTGTTGTTGACTTTGCGCGTGTGGCGGCGTGGCGATGTTCACGGGCGGTGGCATAGATTGTTGTTGTTGTTTTTGCTGCTCTTTCGCTGACTTTTCTGTTTCGCTCTCTTCGTCTTTCAAAAACGAGCCTTTCGCTTCGTTCGTCACTCTCGCTTCTTCGTTGACGATATCCGCGCCTAACATTTCCTCGCGAAACGACCCTTCGATGCGAAAGTCTGGCATACTCCCACCGTTCAGCGCGTGCTTTAACAAGTGCATAAACACGCAGAAATCACCCAAACCCAAACTGGATCCGTCGGACGTGCAACTCGCGTTCCACATACCCGCCAGCTTCTCGTTCGGCAAACCAGTTTTCGTCGCCATGGCGGCGACTTGCGCGCCGGTAACGCCGAGCGCGTTCGGATCGTTCAATGATTTCCTGAGCGTATACCACGCGTTTTTAGAACGCTCGAGATCGTCGCGACTGATGTAGAGTGGAAGTTCGTTTTCTCTATCGCCGACGTCTTCGGTAATCTCCGGAACAGCGACAGAACTTTGTTGTTGGCGATTCGGCGACGACGGTTCATCGTCCTCATCCGTGGCGTCGTCGTCGAACGTGGTATCGACGTTACTCGTTTTCAATGCTTTGTTCGTAAACGAGCCAGCGGCTTCGACGCTTTGCCTGGACGATTCAAAGTCACCAAAATCGTCCGAAAATCCGTCGTCGTTCATGTTGTTATTGTTCGCTCCGTTGTTATCGTCTCGAGAATTGAAATCGACGGAGAACTCGTCGTTGAACGCATCATCGTCGTCGTCAAACTTATTCCGGCCGAGCTGTCCTGGTTGTTTGAACGCATCGTCGGTGTCGTTGGTATCCTCAAATCCATTATTCGTTTGCTGTTCACCTCGATCGCCAATCGTGTCGTTGAAATCTTCGAACGATTGAACAGGTTTCTGGGCAATCGGCGCGAAGAAATCTTCCTCTTCAAACGCGAGATCGTCTTCCGGAGGCATTCTTCCTCCATCGTTCGCCGCAATTGGCCGACCAAATATGCCATCGTCGTCGTCGTCGTCGTCGTCTAAATCGTGTTGTTGTTGCTCGTGATCTATGGAATTATTCATGCCATCTTCGAACCATTCGACATTTTCTTTGCTACTCTCGCGTTCCATTTGTTGTGACGGAGGAAACGCGTCGTCGCCGAAATCTTTGAAGAACGCGTCGTCGTCTTTTGCCTCTTTGCGTAAATTGTCCTCGGCGGCGGTGGCGGTGTTTTTATCCGTACCGAAATCGACGTCGAATGGATCGTCACCGTCGATATCTTCGACAGCTGCTGGCGCAGAACGTGCGCTAAATAAGGGTTGTTCGGAACTTCCCGTCGCTTTCGGTTTCGCGAACGCGTCAAACTCGTCGCCAAAGTCAGCGTCGTTCATCACGGTGCCGCCATCATCGAATGCGAATGCGTTGGCGGAGGACGATTTCTTCAAGTTCACTTGCGGCGAGAAAACGTCTTCGGCTTCGGCAAAGCCACCCGTGAACGGCTCCGGTGCGTCCGATTTAAGCTCCTTCGATTCCGCGAACGGCGAGGCGCCAGACGCGAATTCAAACGAACTCGTCGACGTCGTTTCTTCGGCAGCAGCGGTGGTAAAACTGAACGTTTCTCCTCCTGTAAACTTCGACGAACTCTTCAATTCCGTGTTTGCGTTGCCAACCATCTCTGCGAGCTCCATCAACCTCGCCATGTTCTTTTCCGATTGCGCCTCGGATTCCGCCGCCGACCGTTCAGCCTCTTCCCTCGCCGATTCCGTCGTCGCAATCATAGCTTCTAAAGCGTACGCTTGCTGAGCGGCGGCGCTTTCGCGCGGGAAGACATCTCTCGCGCGATCGAGCGCAGCTTCTAGTTTAGTCGTTTCCAATTCCAAGTGTGCACGCTTCGCCTCTAAATCTCTCTGCACCGCGCTGGTTTCTTCGTTGACGCGCTTCTCCTCGGCTTCAATTTTCGTCCGCAACTCGTTCACGTCTTCTTCCATTGACTTGATCAACGATTTCGACGATTCGGCGGCATTTTCAGCCTCCGCTTCTTTCTCTTGGCACGCCTGTTCGCGTAAATCCAACTCTTCTCTTTGCGCGTCGACTCTTAACTTTGTGCCGCGTAACTCCTCTTCCGTCTTCTCCAAGCTTTCCGTCGCGACTTCTAACCTCGTCTCGAGTTCGTTCTTTCGCTTTTCTAAATCGCGATCGGCGTTTTCAATCTGGCGAATTATATCTTCCGTCCTCGATTCTGCGCTTTCAATCTTCTCCTCGATGTCTTTCAAAACGCCTTTGTGTTTTTCTTCGGTTTGTTTTAATTTTGCTTTCTCGGCGTTCAATCGAGTTTCGGTTCGCTGAAAGTTTTCATTCGCAGTGGCGAGCGAAGCTTTATGCTCAGCCTCGATGACATCTCGTTGTTTCTTCGCCTCCTTCAGCGCGTCCGATGCTTCTTCTAACATGATGCGTTTGTTTTGAAGTTGCAAACGGTGCGCGTCTCGAGCTTTTTTTGTCACGATGCGTTGGCTCTCGAATTCTTGCGCAGCTTGGGCGCGTTCCTCTTCGAGTTTCGCCAGTTCGCTTTCGAACTTCTTCTTCGCCGCGACGAGCGCTTCTTTCTCTTTCACGTACTCTTTCTTTGCATCGACGAGTAGTTCTCGAACGCGCTCTACGCGCTCAAAGTGTTGATTCTCCGCGTTTAAGGTTGATTTTTTCGCCGCTTCCAACGCTTGCTTGCCTCGCTCTAAAGCTTGTTCGCTTTGCTCTCGCTTTTCTTTAAATTGACGTTCGATATTTTCGGCATCTTGAATCGCAGCAGCCTTCAAGCGCTCCATCTCGCGAATTTCCGCGCCTTTTCTCACGAGCTCGGCTGATAACGCGTCTTGCCTATTCTTTGCGGCTGTCTTTACTCGAGTGACTTCAAATTGCAGCGCGCGGAGCTTCGATTCCATCGATTTCAACGGCAACGCAGAAACAGACTCGGCTTGTTCAACTTTTTGACGCAACTTTTCCAAATCTCTATTCGCGACCTGCATTTGCTTCTCTTTCTCTCGCATTTGCTCTTCCACGCGAGCCTTTGCCGTCATCGCTCGCGTACGGTATTCCGAGCGTTTCTTCTCGGCGTCTTCGATGACGCTTTGCGCCTCGCGTTTGGCCTCTTGCGCGTTCTTCTCCGCGCGTTCCGCAGCTTCTCGCATTTTATCAACTTTCGCTCGCGTGCTCTCGATGGCATCTCTCGCTCGTTGATTTCTCTGGTCACTTTGCGATACTTTACTCTCGTATTGATTCAACTCTTTCTCGAGTTTGGCTTGCTCTCTCGGGTCCGCCGGCGTCGCCACCGCCGCGTTATCCATGCTAAATCCCAAATCTAAAGGAGGTCTCGAATACGTGTCTGGCGTGTCTAGTCGTGCCAAAGTCGTATTATTGATGCTATTGTTGTTGTTATTATTATTCCTGGACGCGGTCACAAAAGTATCCAACGACACGTCGTATTGATTCTGTGGCGTGTTCAAACTCGCGAACTGGGCGTTCATGACGCTTCCCGGAGTCGAGTTCGCACCCGCGCCGCCGTTCCCGCTCACCATCGGCGTCACTCCGTGTCCTCCACTTCCTTTCGCCTTTATCACCGCGTACACGTCGTGCATCGCCAACGAAAACGCGTCGCAAGTCAAACTCATCGCCCCTCTCGACCGTTTCCGAACAATCTCCCGAATTTCTCTCTCCGGTAAACTCGCCTTCCCGAGAAACTGCACCGCGTTCTCCGCGGTCACCATCCCGGATCTGTTCACGTCTAAGCTCGAGAAATGCTTCTCGTACTTCACCTTATCTTTCTCAGACATCGGTTTGCTTTGAATACTGTTGCTCGAAACGCTCGTCGGCGTCAATCCGCCGCTCGTCATCATCATCAATCCGCCGTCCGCCGCCGCTCCGCTCGAAGTCATCCTCCTCCTCTCCTCCTCCTCCAACGCCTCTTTCACGAGCGTCAACACCCGTCGCAACCCGTCTCGATCGCTAATTTCTCCCGTCCCGTTCGTTCCATTTCGCCAAACTCGGGATAAAGTTGCGTCTGGTAACCCCGACGGGCGTAAAAATGCGACCGCTTTTTGTCCTTTCACGACGGAAGAGTGAACACTTTCATCAGATTCACCTCCGCCTCCATCCAATTTCCCGTGACGCAGATTCGAGAAAAGCGCATCTAAAAGCGCGGGTGAAGAGAGGGTTTGGATTAAAGACTGGCGCGAAGACCAGTCGAACGAACTACCAGACATCATCGTCGGTGCGCCCGCGGTGTCGATCAGCAGAGAGAGCGAGCAGTTTTTGCGCGATGAATAAAGAGCGTGTGTCGAGTGTTTTATGCGTTTTATTCCTTTGGAGAATTGAGGAAAAGTAAAGGGGAATCCCCTTTTAAAGACAAGGAAAAGAAGGCATTTTCAAACGCGAAACGCTCTATAAATGTTGGATGATTTTAAGCGACGAACCAATCTAAACCACCCGCATCAAAATCGTCGCGCATGACTCGAAGAATCTTCTCCCTCGCTTTCTGCATGCCAAACGCGAAGAGGCGACAAAGTTTGGTGTTTTTGTCCAGACCGTTTTCTTTCGAGCGCTTGCGTTTGGGGAGGCCGGGCATTTCGTCGCGCTTTTCGACGACGTAAAGAAGTTTTGGTTGGTACGTATCATCGTCCTCGTCGGTGGTGGTTATGGTGGCGGTGGCATCGAGGGGCTTTTTGTGTCGCGCGTAGTGTTCCTCTTTCTCTTTTGCGCGGATGAGTTCGATTTCGCGGTTGATGTCGGCGACGTAGGCGTTGAGCGTTTCGCCTCTGCCGAATACGCGGATGATTAATTTCTTTTGCTCTTTGCTGCCACGAGGAGAATTTTTTATCTTCGCCGCCGACGAGTCCGGTTCGGAAGAGTTCGCGAGAGCGTCGACATCGCGAACTTCTGCGTCCGTGTCACCGTCGGCGGTAAACAAAGCGGCGAAGCCTAACGGTCCATCCTCCTTCAACATGTAGTGTACTTTTGCCGCTCGCAAGCGCTCTAAGCTGCACCTATCGTGTACTTTCGTCGATTGCTTCGCGTATTGTCGCCACCAGTACATCGGTCGTTCTACTTTATGGCAACGCATGCCACTATTAAACGCGCGATGGAGGAACGAAACGTCAACCGGCCACCAGTGATTGGGATTTCTCTTCAAACTACTGCACGTTCTTTGCTCTTCTGAAACGGCGAAATCGACCACTTCGTCTCCTATTCTCCATAAATCATCGTATATTCTAATGCCCTCTTCCCCTTCTTTATTCAAATTCATTTTCTTCTCCAAAAACGATCTCCGATAACAGCCGCTCGCTCGCATCGCGGGAATCTCTATGTATCGCCCGGGCGCCATCTCCGTAGTACCACACGTCAATGAATTTTGCCACCTTCTGAACCGTTCCATCCCAATCCATCCCTCTTGCGGCGCATTACTCGAAGGTAAATCGCCAATCAACGAAATCTGGCTAAACGTCGCGTCTAAATCCTCCCGCGACTTCAACGCGTTCAACAATTCGTAAAAGCATCTCTGCGGCCTCATATCGTCGGCTTCCATTTCCGCCACGTACTCGCACGTGGACAAACTATACGCCAGGTTCAACGCCAACCCTTGTCCAGACCGTACCTCTTTGCTTCTTTCTAACTTCCTAAGGATTATTTTATGCCTCTTTCCTTTGCAATATTTCCGCACGATTCGCTCGTACGTATCGTCGTTTCCTCTTTCCTCCTCCTCCAACTGTGCAAACTCTTCCCTCAAATTACAATCCACCTTGTTCGCGTAGAAATCATTTCCGACGTCCTCTTTTTCCACCTTCTCGTCTTCCGTCAATTTCCACTCCCCGCCTTCTCCTTCTTTTAGTGTTTCGTACGCTCGTTTACATGCACCGATCCTTTCGAAACTTCCATCCGTGCTCGAATCATCCACGACGATGATTTCCAATCGTACCTTCTCTTGTGCGAATAAACACAGTAAACACGAGGTTAAATGTGGCAAGGCGTTGTGCACCGGGAGTAACACCGACACGTCGAACTGGCCTTTATCGTCTGAATCATCCTCGTTTTTCTCAAAGTCGTTTCTTTTTCTCTTGTTTATGTTGTTCTTCGTCGTCGTTATTGGCATGTTCAATGCCGCTTTAAGGGAGAAAAAATGCTCCAAAAAAGGCCGTTTTTTCTTCACAAAAAGACACAAAAATGGTCGTAAACGCGCAAATAAACGCGACGGAATCACCACCGGCGAACGATGAAAACGACGCACACAGGCCTCGACGCACGAAAGACGACATCTTAAACCCGGAGAAGGTGAAAGAGGAAAAGTTACGGTCGCGAGACGTTCTTGACGACGTGTTGAACGCGGTAAGAGTTTACGATGATTTTTGAAATTATTTCTTTTCCCCCTACGGGAATTTGAATTCGATGGATGCGTTGCTTTGCGAACGCGGGATACGAACGCGCGAGTTTTATAGAAACTGACCTCTCGCTCTCTTTCTTTCTCTCGCTCTCTTCTTTTTATGCTTTTACAGGTGGAAGTGTACGCCGCGGATGGCTTCGATACGCTCGAACAATGCATTCGAACGCAAATGATGGATTCTGGGAATCACCCCCAACACCAGCAGCAAGAGCGAATTCAAAAAGGCTTGGACTCGCTGTATCAACACGCGCAACGGAACATTTCGAAACATTTTTCTCAGTTCAGCTCGAGAGCGTCGAGCAGATGTTTTACGGTACCGCACGAGATTGTGAAGTTACCGTCCGATTTTAGCGAGAGAACGATGCACACGGTGGAACGTTTACCGCAGTGTTCGGTGGAGGAGGAGAAAGCGTTGGACGAACGCTTGGAAAGCTTGAGAAGACGAATCGCGAAATCGAGAGCGGTGACGATGAGGAGTAAGTCCGAGATGAAAGGGTTGTCGAAGGAAATCGAGATGCACGGGGAATTGACGAAGAAGTTAGGGGAAATCCCGGAAGTGGCTTTGAGAGAGACGAACGAGAACGCGTGGGAAGGCGCCAAGGCGTGTCGATCGGTGGTGGAGACGGCGAAGAGGTTACAGCCGTTGTTGCACCAAGCGGAGAGGATCGCGGAGACTGGAGCGTTTCTGAGTAGCAACGACGCTATGGCTAGTAACGATGAGAGGAGAAGAGATGCGGTGGATGCAGCGCAAGAGGCGATGAGAAGTTGTTTCGTGAAAGGCGGAAGCTTGGAGGCGCTTAGACTGATCAACGCGAAGCTCTTGAATGCGTCGTCAACGACGACGATGACGACGGATGCTCAAGAAACAGGGAACGATGACGCGATGCTGGTTTAATCTTCCTCTCTCTGTAGTTTATCTATTTACTTATACAAATTGTACACTAATACAACTCTTCATTCCGAGTAGTTCTCAAGTATGTAGTGATTCTTCTCCCCGGGGATTCTTCTCTCAATAGGCACACACACATATATATATATTTCTTTATTCTTAATACGTGTGCAACCCGCTCTTATACGACGCTTGGACACCTCTCGGAAACACCACCCTCACCAGCATCTCCCACTTCATCTTCACCCAGTCTAAAATTTGCAACACCACGTTGCTTCGTTTCTTCTCTCTGCTATTACTCCCGTTCGATGATCCCGGACCGTACACGCCATTCCCACTAATCCCCCCCGTCGCCGCTCCGGGACCGCCCCCAATCCCACTCGTGCCTCCCGGCAACACGCTCTCGTTCGCCGCCAAGGAAATAAAAAACCCAAACGGCACCAACCACGTCGTGCACAAGAAAAATCCCATGGCGTATTCCGTCGAATACCTCTCCTCGCGGAAGTATCGCATCCAATACACGTGCGTTAAGATCAACATCACGACTGAACCCATGAATTCCATCGTTTGTACTTCAATAAACGGGTATCTCTTGAGTAATCTCGAATACGCGATTTGTGACAAACCTCCCACGAGACACGCGGTAAACGGCATGCCGTCGACGAAAAATAAAAGCACGTGTATACACACGGTCGCTTTGATCGCGTTTTGGAGGAATTTCTTCGCAAAACGCGTGTACTCTTCGACCATTTCCGCGAGGTAATACAGACCTGTTTTATTAAAGCGCGATAGTAAAAACACGCAGACAGTGAGAGAGAGGGTAACGAGTTCGTCAGAGAGGAAGACTCGTACAGTACTCGCTTGGTTTACGACGAAAATCAAAACTTATAATTGCGCGCGGGGAAAGAAAGAGCACGAGAGCGAGAGGAAGAGTACACGTACCGGTGGCTAAACACACCGCCAAGAGGACGAGAAATATGTACCCTCCCGTGTACGCCAACGTCGTGGAGACGATCGTTCTCGACGACATCTTTAATACTACTACGACTACGACGACGACTGAGTATGTGTACGAGTGGAAGAAAAGTGCGGGGAAATCGTTTGAATTTCGATCCGAATTGGAGAAAATTCTTCAGTTCTTTCACTCGCTTCAACGCTCTTTAAAAGCGTCTACACGCGACGAGACGAGGACGAGAACGACACCTTTTGATACAACATACGCACACAAACAAACAAGAAAGAGTTAAAGAGAGAATTCAGAGATACATGACCGCCACCACGGGCGACAAAAGTGGTCGCGAAAAGGAATCGATTCGTCAACCTTTGGACACGGTCGTTCTGAAATACCTCCAAAAGCGAGGTTTTAAAAACGCCGAGCGAGCGCTCGTGGTGGACGCGAAACTGCAAAAAGACGCGACGAGCTCGATGTCTTTAGTCGCGTTAGGCGCGGACGCGGCGTTGAGCGATTTGCTGGTCTTGCACTCCGTGGAGGATGATTTCGAGGAGGAAGGCGGAAAGTTCAACGCCGAGCAGGTTCTGGACGGGTACGCGAGAGTGAGAGATTGGATTTTCGGAGCTTTAGATATGTACAAACCGGAGTTACTGCGCGTTCTGTTTCCAATGTTCGTGCACTGTTACTTGACGTTGGTGAAGAAGAACAAAGTGGAAGAGTCTCGCGACTTCTTCGCGAGGTTTCACGAGGACCACGTGAGAGCGCACTGCGACGATATTCGAGGGTTGAGCGGCGTAGCGTTGCCGGAACACGTGGAGACGGATCCGTGCGCGATGAAGTTTATTAAGCACAAGTTTTCGATCGAGATGTGTTTTCAATCGTTCGATTTGTTGGTGAGGTTTTTACGAGCCTCGGACGGGAACGGCGCGACGAAGTGTTTAGCCATCTTGAACGAAAACGTCGGCGTGAAAATTACGCAGAGGGACTCACCGTCCATGTTTGTCGAAGAGGAGGAGGAGAAAAGCATAGACGCGGTTTTCAGCGGTGTCGTAACTGGGGAGACGACGGCGTCGATTGCCGCGTATAACAGCGGACCTGGGAGATTTGGTTTACTCGAACAGTCTTTAGAAATCAAAGCGGAGAAAGCTTTTCGGGAAATCGAAGCCAAACACGAAGAGGCGATCAAACGAGAAGACGCGAGAGTGGCCGCGTATAAACCGAAGAAGATTTACAAAAAGAGGAAAAAGAAAGGTTCGGACAGCGAGAACGACGACGACGAGGACGACGACGATAAAGAAGAGAAAATTTTAGACGAAGAGACTATCGAAGTCGACGGGTATAAGGTTTTGAAGAGAAGAGAGATAGACGTGCCGAACGTGCCTCCGACAATCAGTCGCTTACGAAATCCCAGGCTCGTGGAGAGCGAGATACCAATTCCCGAGTACGATTACGACGACGGATTGAGAGCTTTGGAAGACTTCTCGAACAGAGTGAAAGTGACGTCTGACAATTTACCTTCCTGTTGCTTCTTTACGTTCACGCACGCGGAAGGCAAGTTGATTTGCGCGAGCATGTCGCCAGACGTGGAGAAAGTTGTGGGCGGCTTTTCTGATTCTGTGGTGAGAACGTGGGATTTAACGAGTGGCGAAAACGACGACGAGGAGGATAACGAAGAAGACGACGAAAAAGAAGTTGGGGGCAAAGAAACGGCGGATGGCGGGACGACGACCGAAACCGGCGAAAATAAGGAAAAGACCAAAAAAGTATACAAACGCGGCGATAAGATTGGGAAATCCATGAAAGTGAAGGAATTCATCGGTCACTCCGCACCCGTTCACGACGTTCAATACTCACCCGATGGCATCTACCTCCTCTCCGTCTCTCGAGATTGTACCGCGCGCATGTGGTCGTGCGAACTCGAAATCCCACTTTGCGCGTACAAAGGCCACCAAACCCCGATTTGGTGCGCGAAATGGGCCTCGTGCGGTAACTATTTCGCCACTGGTTCCCACGACAGAACCTGTCGAATCTGGACGACTGAATTATCCTCCCCGATCCGAGCTTTCTGCGGCCACATCGGCGACGTCGACTGCGTCGCGTGGCACCCGAATTCCAACTACGTCGCCACTGGTTCCTCCGATAGAACCGTTCGTTTATGGGACGTCAGTACCGGTCGATGCACCCGCCTCTTCGCCGGACACACCAGCGGTGTCACCGCTTTAGCATTTAGCCCAGACGGTCAATCCATATCCACCGCGGACGATTCCGGTATCATCCACTCCTGGGACTTGGACTCTGCGCGCTGTTTCAAAACCATGCTCGGCCACGAAAACGCGGTCTACAGCTTAGACTACTCCGGCGGCGGCGGCGAAATCCTCGCCTCCGCGGGCGCCGACGACACCGTGCGCATCTGGGACCACAAAGACGGCTTAGAATCCGTCGTGACTGGTATCATCCCGAAAATCGCGCCGACGAAAACCTTCCGCACGAAAAATTGCCCCGTCGTCAACGCCCAGTTTACTCGTCGGAACTTGTTGTTAGCCTTTGGAAGCCGGCGTATGCCGGTGTACCATCACATTAATTAAGAAATGGCGCATTCATCAGTCTACGTTCAATCCGTGCTGACATCTGTGAGTCAATACGGAATAGGAAGTTAGTCTCGCGGAGAGTTTTAATACATATTACTAGAGTGAACCTTATGGAATAATTTTGAAATTCTGTGCTGGCGCATTTCTCTGCGTACTCTTATTTTAATTGGATTCTTTAATTGTTTTAAATCCCAAACCTCTTCAGTGCAAAGCGCGCGCGCATAACTTTAACGACTCTTTAAGCGCTTCTTTTCCTTGAGCTCTGCTTTCGTCGTCGCACGACGCGACTTTTTTATTTCATAACACGAAAAGAATGTCGCCGCCTCCCTCGCCGAACGCGAAGCTCGATCGGTCGTACACTTTACACAAGGACCGGGAAAAACTCGAACAAGTCAAGTCTGGTCTCCAATCCGAAGCCGCGCAAGGGAACATCGACGTCGTCTTGGAACGACTCTTAAAGCTCGACGCGAAAGTACACCCGAGAGATGTGCCCGCGGTATATAAGAGAGCGTTGTTGAGGTTTCACCCGGACAGACACGTCGGGAAACCGATCGCGAAACGTGCGAGTTACGAGGAGAGGTTGGTGGTTGTTGTTGAACGTTTTGGAACATTTCTCTCGAATTTGAACTCGTTTGCGAGCGCGCGCGCCATGTTCTTCTCTCTCTCTCTTTTCTCGAGTTACGAGGGAGAGTTCGAGAAAGAGAGAGAGAAAAGCGATGATTCTGCCACCGTTGCCTTCGTCGTCGCTTGTGGTTCTCCTCATCCCTCTCGATTAAATATTTCCTTCTCGCTCTTAAGAAAGCGGTTGCTCTTTCGCTGACTTTTTAACTAACTAAACGAATCAATCCTTTCTTCTCGAACAACAAAACAGGTTCAAACTCGTCCGTTTGGCGTGGGACAATCACGTCGCCAGACGAGTTGGGAACGTGGTCAAAACCTCCGAGGATGGGGAGATTTTAGAGAAAGCGGAGATATTTGATTACGCGCAAGTGCAGAGAATGATTGCGATGCGCAAAGCGCGAGAGGCGGCGAAACAGAGGTACGAGAAAGAGTTGCGAAAGAAACGCGGCGTAGTATTGGAGGAGAGCGAAGACAAAGACGAAGACGCGAGGAAGAAGAAGAAGAAAAAGAAGAAGAAGAAGACGCAAAAAGCCAAAACGGGCGAGCCGGAAAGTTTAGAAGCCATAGCGAAAAGACTCGCGGAGCAAGAGTTCCGGGACGACGACGACGCGTTCTTCGGCGAGAGCACCACTTCCAGCGACGACGAAAACGAAGGTAGCGACACCGAATCCGACGTCGACGAAAAAGAGTTGAAGCGAGAGAAAGAGAGGCACGATAAGTTGTTAAGATTGCACGTGAAAAACTTGCACAAAGCCGAGAAGAAGACGGTGAAAGAGAGCGTGAAGACGAAGGTGTTGCGATTGTTCCGTCGGGGTCCTCCTGGTCAGTAGAGAAAGTCCAATGAATATAGTATGCAAGCAATGGCACTCGCAGCTTTGCGACCACTCGCCGCTGCAGCGCCGCGCCGCGCGGCGGATATCGTACTCAAAACACCCCTTCTGGTGGGGGAAAATGTAAAATAAGAATAAAAAGCAAATGTAGTAACGCATCATAAAAAACAAACGCGTCGTCGTTCTTTAATCATCTCGCGACTTTTAGGAGAAAATGGTGTCGCTCTCCTTTTCCTCGTCGTCGCGGGTCTCACTCTCTCGACGCGAGGAGGGTAAGAGAACGACGACGACGACGTCCAGAAACAACAAAAACGCTCCCGTTTTTTGGCGGCAAAATCCTCGTCGTCTGAACCGTTGTTATTGTTTTAAAGAGGAAGAAGAAAAGAAGACGAAATACGAACCACCATCACTGATCGTCGTCGTGGAAGGCGTAAACGACGCCAAACGCGTTCGCAAAGCTTTGAACGTTGCGCACCCGAACGCGGTGTTCGCGATGCGAGGATCGTATTTCGATGTAAAGGCGAACAAGTGGAAAATTCAACCGAATATCGTGCGCGCGGTGGAACGCAACGCCGGATGGCTAAAAGAAGAAGAA
>Ga0115567_10004556_pt1 | contig 13507 bp, 21 predicted proteins | sample COGITO_mtgs_1204_2_FD_88679 | JGI IMG/M metagenome (GOLD analysis project Ga0115567, IMG submission 88679) | Pelagic marine microbial communities from North Sea - COGITO_mtgs_120412 | ecosystem: Environmental > Aquatic > Marine > Epipelagic | place: Germany:Helgoland, sampling site Kabeltonne...
CGCCCCTCACGCCGTCAGAAACGTCCAGTGCAGGCCAGAGGGTGGGTTCGAATGGCGCAAGGTGCGAGTGCCTCACCGTCACAAAGGTGTGAGAGGAGTGCCACGTCTCGTGCGCACTGCCCGTTTGCACTGTCGAAACGCACTTGGTGAGCATGCATCCGTTTCCGCATAAGTCTCGCTGCCACTCCCGCACAAGCTTCCTCGCGTATCCTACCAACCGTGTCCCGGCGCTGACATGATTGTACGGTCGCATGACCCTCAGACCCGCCGCCTCCAGAGGCCTCGATCGACGCAAATGCATCTGCAATGCGCTGAGCGGCTCTCACCACGACCGCCCGGCTTACATTTCCACATGCAAAAACATGCTTCACTCTTGCCCAAGGCATTCCAGCGCTGGGAACAGAAGCGTGGTCTCTTTTCGCAGTATCCTTGCTCGTCGCCGAATCGACTGAGAGCAGCGCAAAGACCTCCTTTGCGACTGCTTCAGCAACCTCGTCAACAGAGCTCACCTACCGTAATGCACATGATTGGTGAGAATGGTTTGAGGAGCCTCGAGGGCCGAACACAAAGAAATAGCACGAGTCTATTCTGCAATCACCTGCCATGACCAATCTCCTGCTGGCACAGACTCGACAAACGAGAATGCTCGGACGGACGCGAGAAGTCTGCACCCACAGCGGTCACATGCATTAAGCGCATCCTTGAGTTGACAAAAATGCTGCAGTCATCACAAATCAGCAGAGCAGCAGATGTTGAAATATCACTAAATCTATAGATGAAACATCATGAAATCAGCAGACAGGACATTCCTGTCATTTCTGTTGTAAAGATTTCGACGAATTGAATGCCCGAGTAGGTGCGGGATGCGCACGACGCTGACCGGGATGAGGTATTTTTGCGCAGCGAGGAAGCACACCGCATCGCTCGCCAACTGCGGACACGCAGAATGCATCATACTCACTTGTGCAACCGATTGCACATCACACGAATCGTGCCTCTAGAGTAGACCTACAAAAGGCGAGGGCAGCACCTTTGACACACCATACTCATCTGTGCCAGACGCCAGCACTGCAGGTCCGATTTGCTTTACTGCATCTGTGTCCGCTACCATGTCCTGACTCCACACATCTCTCTCGCTCTCTTTGTTGAGGACTTCGGCACGAAGAGGGAGTGCTGCAGAGGATGACACGCTAACGAGGGCGCGGCGTTTCCCTCCATATGCAGCAAAGCGAGCAACCTCGAGGGTACCTGAAGGTGGGAATCGTTTTAGGTCACACTAGCCTGTCAGCATTCTACAACTGTTGGTCGGGATGGAAATAACCTTGAACGTTGTGTTTCCAGAGGTCGCCGACGCGGGACCCAATCGCAGGGGAAAGTGCCGCAGCAGAGTGCACGATCTGTTTCCCGATTGTGTTAGTCTCTCCTACAACCTCAACCTTGTTGCCGCGAAATCGAGCTTGCAAGCGGGCACGGAGAGGGTCTAACAGCTGCAACCCGGTTCGCCAGCGCTACATAGTTCTGCAGAGAAAGTCCGAAGTGCGGCAGCGTCACGTCGCCGGGGACGCAAGTGATGCGCGCCCAGTCAAGTCCAATGCCGCTGCGGTCAGCTACCTGACAATCGCGGGGAAGGTCACGCAATCCCTTTCACACGGCTCTGCCGCTCTCACCCGGCGACTGCCCTCAGGGAGGGTACTCGAAGCAAAAGACGGGCCGACCTTCTGCACGCGGTCACGCGCTTCAGAGGCGGAGGGCGCGCGCACGAGGAGAAGTAACGTGGTAGGACGTCCAGCCGTTGCGTGTGGTGCACTCATTCGTTTTAGGAACTCCTCAACAATGAAGATGCCAAGGTATCCTGTTGCGCCGGTCACGAGCAACGCGTCCGCCCCGGTACCCAAGATGGAGGTGTCCAAAATCGAATTGACCGTACTCTGAAGCGCGTCTGCAACATCTGCGCCATCGGACCAGAGATTTGGGACGAACCATCCAAGGCGCAGGTGCGGTTCTTCACGCTCAAGTCGTACTGCGAGCGACTCCTGCGGAGAGCTCAATGGCTGTGAGTGGGCGCGAGGGGCAACCTTCGTGCATGCGATGTGTCGCGCAAGACGCAGAAAAATCACGGCACACACCTCGAAGCCCTGGTCCGTGGTTGCCAAGCGTTTGAGCAAGACCGCCAATCTGTCCGCAGTCTTGGTTCGCGCAACCATGCCCGGCGTGATATTTACACCGAGGGCGACTCTTAGCCGTCCGCAAATCAGCACGAAGCGCAGCGAGTCCGCCCCTGCGCGCGCTTTCTTGGCTGAGGCCCGCGTCTCGCCTCATGCTTTGCCTATAGCTGAAACGCCAGCGCAGCATTTTGAGCAGGCGGACAGACCTCGCTCGAGAATGTTCTGGCCTGCTTGCAGTGAGGGATCCCCAAGGGCTGCTCGGAACGCGTCAAGGGCAGCCGCACGGTATGTGCATTCGACTTCGCCTTGTAGAGGCTCGTGGCTCAACGACGTTGTCCCAGGAGAGCTCGAATCATCCATGTTTGAGACACTGCTGACCGGGATGTCATCTACCGGAGCACTGTTTGCAAGGGCTGTGTCATCAACCTGCAAGCCATGTGAAACCACGTCAAGTCTGCGTGTCGCAAATCTCCCAGGCATCAGTGAGTCAGGCCATGCACACGATCTAGCAAACAACCATCCTGGCACGGAATTGTCTGAGCCAGAAAGCTACACGGAACCATCTTCAGAGTGTTAATGTCCTAGCAAGAACTTCGCATCACCACATCTTGCGATTCCTCGCTTCTCCTCTGGGGCCCACCTTTCCTGTAGCGCCAAGCGGCAGGCACCGTCGTAGCAAGACCGCGTGTGGCACAGATGCGGGGTCGAGTCGCTGAATGAGCCACGCGCGGAGACCTGTGCCATCTATAGACTGCTCTCCAGCTCCCGCTCCTCGGTCGCCATGGAGCACTGCAAACGCGCGCAGCTCTGTCCCATAGTCGTGCGCAGGGACCGGCAGCACCCGCGCGCGGACAACATTGGGGTGAGACTCGAGGACTCGAGCCACCTGGTAAAGAACGTCCTGCGTCACTATGAGGATTGTGGAAGATTAAGATGTGTTCTCAGCACGGGAGCGTCGCACCTCGCTGGGAGACGCCCATGCACCACCTCGAACCTTGATTGCCGGAAGAATGCCATCTTCGGTTGTGCTGAGTGATCCAACTGCAAGAACAGTAAGGATCATTACGCAGGCTTGAAACATATCCGGATCAGCTATCAAGTAATGAATACAAATTTATTCTAGCAGGTCATCTGAGCTAACATCGAGAGAAACCAGTGCAGGTGGGCGGCACCTTCTCTCATGCACCGACCAATAACAGTAACCCTCTACCAAAACAGTAGTCAGACAACTTCAATCGCGCAAAAACGTGCCAGCAAATCTACGTGCGTTTCGGGGCTACAAAATCGCAGTGGATGGCTAGCACCTTTCCTGAGTGGTCAACCTCTCCAAGATCATCTGTCACAAACACCTGAACGGTGCCACGAGCGATCTGATGAGTGAAAAACAATGTGGTGTCAAATCCTTATTGCATTGAAATACAGATGTCACACGGTAAATACCCGCAGAATCTGTGTTTGCGTGCCCCCACGCCTCACTTGCACCTCGCGAAAACGTCCTTCAGCGTCGTCCGCTGCGTATCCGATTGCCAACCCAGGTCCAGCGATCAGCACCCGCCCCCTTCCCCCTGCTTCGACATGTCGGAGAAGGGGCGGATCCGGCTTTCCTAAACCCTTTCTGGCCAATACTTCTTCATTCACAGCAGTCGAAAGTGCCTGCTCCCCAGAAGAATTCACAACAAAAACGGAGGAAAAGGGTGCAACGTCCATATGCTGCCCCTCTGCTTTCATCACGCCGCCCACTCGTGCTGCTGCAACGTCACCGCATTCGCAGGAGGAGTAAAGGTTGAAGATCGCCTGTTGGGAAGAGGCTTTGATGTTTCAATTACTGGTCGAGAAATCAACACCCAAGCATACAGGACTTACTCGAGAAGTCGTGCCTGAGCACCTGATTGGGCAGTGCTGCTGCGGCGGCTTGAGCCCCGCCCTCTGTCAGCGGTTCACCGCAGACTACCAGTGTGCGCAGGCGTCTCAACGCCAGCACCTGGCGACAGGTTGCACCTGACCTTCTGTTCGTTTTAAATCTCACACGATAGGGACAAAGGGTTTCGGGAACATGAATCACCGCGTCGGGCGACGCAAGCATCGCAGCGAGCAGCGACGGGGTCAAAAGAAGCCGATTGATTCCGAGCCTGCGCGAAGCTTGCAGCCTTCGTCACATGACAGAACGCAGCCGCGAGGCGAGTCTGGGACGCAGGTGAAAAACACACTGCACCTGATAACAGCGGACGACAACGATCGCGCGTCCCGGAGTACCTACCAGTGCTCGCTGGGATTAGATGCGCCAGTGGAAGGGGTTTAGGTGTGCACGAGTGGAAGGGTTTAGGTGTGCACGATTGATTCGTTGGGAGGTGGCCGTACATTTCGTGGGAGGAGAGCCGCCACAGACCCGTCGCCAGCGAGGAGCGATGCCATCGCATCCCAGAACCCAAAGACACCACAGCCCACAACTGTATTTGCCGTGCCGTCTCCAAATGAATCCCTGTCTCCTGACGATCCCTGCGAGTAGCTCGTGCGCCCGGGCCCTGGCACGCCCTTGCTACATCCAAGCGGCCAGCGCCACGCATGCGAGAGGATTGAAGCGGTGTGGTCCGTCAACACTGCACGTGGGCGTCCAGATGACGTCCCACTTGTGAATATGACGTGCGCAAGCGCGCTGACGTCTGCCGCCGGGCTCCGTCCAACGACGCGGCCGGGCACCGGAACTGCCACCGAGCTGTGGGTCCCGGAAACAGCTGAGTCAACTTGGCCACATACGTCAAGCGCAAGGACAGGAATCTGTACTGCAGTGGAAAGCCTCAGCGCTGGCTCCTTCCCGCTTGCATCGCACAAGAGTGTGCAGAGCTGAACACACTCGAGACAAGCAGAAACCTGCGCGTCCAGAAGTGCATCGGGCGCTAGAATGTCCAGAGATACATATGCCACGCGAGCCTGAAGACATGCGACGTATGCCACCAACCCTGCAAAACTCGTGTCCGCCAGGACTCCCACGCCACATGCTATCGGGCCCACAGCGTCGCGATACTGGGACAAACGAGCAGCCAGAGAGGAACTTGCGTGCCAAAGATCGCGGAATGTGAGGACATACCCTTCATGATCTACAGCGCACACCCGTTCAGGAGTTTCCGCGAACCGCCAGCCGAGGACCTCGTCGAGACGCGGCCCATGGCCCATTCCCAGTATTTCACATTTGAGAACAAAATTTAATCAAATCCGATTTATTAAATAAATTGTTTTTGCTAAAATCCGATAAAATTATTTTTTCGCGTCTCGATTCCTCGATTCCGAGCTCCACTCCACGGGCTCACAGAAGGTCATGGCCCTCGTCGCGGTGCGCAGCGACCGGGCAGCGCCGGAGGAGCTCCCAATTTGCCTGGCAAAGCTTGTGCAGGTCACCTCCCGTGTAACCCGTTGTGCCGTGCTTGTACGCAGCGGTATTGAGCATTCCCCAGAATTGGAGGACCTTTCGCCCGGCTTGCGCGTGCGTGGCGCGCTCTGCGCGGTTGCACGGCCTTGTCTCCGGCGTTCAGCGGCGTGCATGGGATCATCTGACCCAGCGTCATGGGCAAAGTCTGAGACCTGGCGAGGGGTGTCTTCTGCAGAATAAGAATGAGGTGTCCGTTGACGCCCTCCCTTACCTCGACAAGGAGTATGACAACCCTTCTCTGCGTGAACTCGTTGACCGGTGAGTCGTGTGGTCCCTAGCTTCGTTGTGTCCTTCCAGCTGGGCGTTCTAGCCAACGTTGTAGGATACCAGATGGGCAGGCCCCAGGTGGCAACTGTGCTGCGATGCACGAGAGCTCGTGAGTTGGACCAGGCACCCGTGCGCCTCCGGGCTGTCAGACGCCGCTGAAGGCCAGCAGAGTGGCGCGCATACTCAAGCTCACCTTTGTGATTTGCAGGATGGTCGAGGAGGAGATGAAAAAATTTGAGCCAACAGACTACATCGCGTCTCTGCCTCCCGTCCCCGCAGTGTCATTCGAGGAGGGCTCGCACCTACGCGCAGAGTGGGACCGGGTCGCAGCGGACGAGAGCTCCAAGATGCAGGCTGTAGACGAGACGCGCTATGCGTGCCGTCCGCCGGAAGGCAAGGATGCCAAGAAAGAGGAGAATTGGCTTGCTGCTATCCGCGCAGCCAACACCCAGCTGGAGCATACAGCGGTTCGCCGCCGCGTCCAACTCCGGCAGTGCGATCTCTCGCACGGGTCTCCTGCACGAATTTACCCGGACCGCCACACCGGACAATCTATGCGCGCGTAACTGACCAACTGGTTTGGTTTCGCTCTTTGCAGGTGCGTGCGGTCAATGCAGACATGCTGAACCAATACGGTGTCAACTCTTGGCGTGCCTACAACTCATCGTTGGAGGACCAGAATACGCTGCTCAAGGCTGAGCTTGAGGAGGCGAAGGTTAGGGTGGTTGAGGTCAACCGCAAGCGTATGGCGGCGCAGTTGACCTCGGAGCACAAGTTGCAAAAGCTTGCGAGTGAGTACCGCCAGGCAGTGCAGAAGAACCTCCGCCTTGAGGCCATCTGCATCCAGATGGAGAAGGAGGCGGCCGCAAAAGGAGGTGACACGCAGATGGCTGACGCGTAGATGTCGACACGCCGAGAAGGGCGGGTTGTGGAATGTGGGTGTGAAGTGGGGCGGGGGGATGGGCGCTCAAGAAGTTGCCTGTTGCATTCATTGCAAACTGTACTCGGCAACGAGCCGCGTGCATCCACCGGTGATTGAAACGGTTGCATTACAATCAAAAGGATCGTCCAGCACACACGTTGCAGTCTCATCCAACGCAAGGCCGGGCTTTTTTTCGCAGGCGGGCCTGTCTCAGGGATTTGCCCGCAAAGCAAGCAAGCAAGCTGCGTTCGATGCTCGCGGGCCTGGCGGAGCGGGAGCAGGTCCTGCACAGGGGGATAGTTGCGTTGCTTGTCATTTTCACCATTCTCTTGCGCCTGCCAAGCGATCCTCATGCCGCCACGCTTCTGGATGGGGTGTCGTACTTTAACGTGCGCAGCTCGGCGAAACTGGAGGCTGAGGGCTTCCTAAACCTTCTCCGCTGGAATGACCAGCTTTCTTGGCATCCTTCAGGTCGCGATGTAGGCCAGAGCATTCATCCTGCGCTAAGCGTCCTATCATGCGCCGTACATGCTGTTCTTCCTCCTCTTTCACTTGAGAAAGTTTGCGTGTTTTTGCCGCCTGCGATCGGTTTGGCTGCAGTCCTCGCGACAAAGGCACTAGCAGAGACAATCACCGGGTTTGCGCCCCGCCATGCCAAGAGCTTTGTTTTGTTCAGCTCCTCAGAAGTCTTGGTTCACTTACTGCATTCCATGCGAACCTGATACACCTTGGGGCGAGGCCAGTTCGCGCTGCGCTGCGCTGCTGGCGGCGGCCATGATGTCAGCCTCACCGACATGGGCTGCATCGACGAGGGCCGGTGCTTTTGAGGAGGAGCCTCTTGCCGTAGTGACCACTCTCTTCGCCCTCCTGGCGTACCTACGAGCGAGCAGGAGCGGTTTCAGGAGTGATCTTCTCGCAACAGTGCTTCTGCAGCTCGCCACAGCGCTGGCCTCTCCACACTACCGCCTTCTCCCTGCCATCGCAGCCCTTCACCTTCTCATCCTTCCATCTCACGGACGTGAGTGCTGTGTGCACGCCGTCTCGCTTGCCTTCCCTGCCCTGGCAGGCGCTGCAGGCATTCTGGCGCTCGCACTCCCGGCAAATCGCCATCACCCCACGCTCCCCGCACTCCTCTCACTCCTTCCGCTTCTTTCCTTCGTGCCAGCACTCTTTCCTACGTTTCGACCAGCGCGATTGGCAGCTCTCTTTGCATTCCCAGCCTGGATGGCACTGGACCTTGGCCCCGCAGTGCTCAGCCCTTTCTGGGATCGCCGCGCAGCTCCAGTCGTGTTCTCCGTCGCTGACGCACAGCCAGCATCGTGGGCGGATTGGTGGATGAATCTGCACGCGATGCTGCTCATCCTGCCAGCTGGAATCCGCCTGAGCATACAGGTGAGCTGTGGCCCTCCGTGCTCGATGTGCTAGCGAGGCCGTCCCCGCATTTCCCTGACCTCAGCGCCCGCACTCAGGTCCATCCCTCGTTTGTGTCTTCCTCTCGCCATAAACAGATTGAGGTTCCAGGCGCAGCAGCCTCACCTCACGGTGCAGTAATCGTGCTCCTCTACTTCCTCTCCTCTGTGTATCTGGCTGCCTCGCAAGTCAGGTCAGAGCAAACACGAACACCCTTTCGCGATCTGTGCGAGACGCCGCTCATATTCTCGCGTGCTGTTTGGCAGATTCATGGTTCATGTTGCGGCACCGGCAAGTATCCTCGCGGCCTGGGCGATGAGCGAAAATATCAGGTGATTGTATGAGTTTCCAGGCAACCCTTAAGCGCTGCATGATGCAAATATTTACTTGGCGAATCATCCACGACTCAGGCTGCAGCGCCATCATGTGGCTTGGGAAGCATCCAGGAAAAGCGCATCACGGGAGAAAGGACGGAGCACGGATAGAAAGGACGTTGCGCACATGGTGGTGGTAGGCTTGTGCCTGTACGTGCCCAGCCTGGTGGCAAGCTTTGTGTTTTCTCGGCCTCGTTCTTTCTAGAGAGTGAAGAGGCATATTGCGGCAGATTGTTCCTGGCATATCTACACCATGCCGTATGGTTCGCACGAAAAATGTTGCCCGCACGATCACGGCCTCTTGGCGGTGCTCCTGACGAGTTCGGCGATTCACTCCGGTCACTTCCAACGATTTTGCTTTACTCCTCTAGTCCCGACGTTCAGGTCGAAGTTTTCCCTGCCACAATGCTTTTCACCGACGTGTTCTGTTGCGGCGGCGTCGGCGCAGATGGATCCGAGAAAACACGCCAGTGGACGCGGCAATTGTTGCATGGAGCGACCACGGATTTCGAGTGGCCCATCAAGCACAGCGAAGAACTTTGACAGATTCGTCTCTTTTCAATCAAAGCGCCACTGGCACAGTTGCCTCCATCTTTGTCGGGTCCGAAGATGACGCTGCTGCATCTATGATGGCTCTCGGGGCAGAGTACGTATTGGTCCTGTACGGCGGGGTGCCTGCCCCACTCGGATCTGTCTTTTGATGCTCTTGGATTAAGCGTATCATGCCTGTTCACTGTCTGAACCACTCTCGCGCAGGCTGCAGGCGCGAAGCATGACGACATGTCCAAGGGCGCGTGGATGGCCAAGATCGCCGCCGCGCACAAAGAGGGCGCCACCGTGGACCTCGACAAGTTCCGTGACTCGGCCGGAGTCTTCCGGGTGAGTGCTCCAACGCGAACCGGTCAGAACTGCGGGGCGCCCGAAAGTGAGACGCGCGCGCATCTCGGCAGGTTGGAGCGGGTGCGCCCGACGCGCTGCGGCGCTCGCTGCTCTTCCGCCTCTCGTACCACGGCCTGAGCAAGGAGAGCGCGCGCGACCTTGTGCGCGGAGTCGGCGTGTCGCCGCTTGACCCGCCGCTCGCGCGCTTCCAGGAGGTCTACGCTTCGCCGCGCTGGCTCGCCCGCGTGTACAGGCGCGTGTAGGCGCGCGGGGCCCGGCATCACCGTGCGGCGCGGGCGGCGCGTGATCATGAGCACAGGATGCTCGCAGTTGCGCTGCACTCAGCCCTTGCTTCAGCGTGTTTCAGTATCATCAATGTTTTACAGTATTAGGTGTTCGTTTGTAGTTTTGTGTGCGCGCGCCCTGCCCCTCTCGGGTCCCTGGAAGCGACTGGCAGGGCTACAGGGACACTGTATCGTGAAGCGCGCGGCGCTCGGCCGAGTCGTCTCGCAACGGCTCGCCGACACCTGGCGCAAAGACCACGCGGCGCACCTCCTCCCGCGCGCCGCGCGGCCCCGTGTCTGCCTTGAGAACGCTCTTCCCGGGCGAGCGCTCCCCGCTGAAGGGCGACGGCGGTCGCAGCAGCCCCCGCGCAGGCGACACCGCCTTGCCCTCGCTCGCCATGGCTGTGTCCAGCGTCAACGCAACACTCGGCCTGCCTGCTCTGTCCCCAGCAGCGCCCGCTTCCCGGATACCAAAGTGGGCAGTTGGGATCGCCGCCGGAGCTGGCCGCGTCGATATGGCCATCGCCTGGGGCTGGGGCGAGTTGCCTGGCGGGGCCGGGCGCGGGGCGCCAGCGCGCGCGAGCGTCGCTACGAGCTCCTTGCACTCGCTCGCCGCGTCGTCAAGGGCCACCCGGTCTGCCGGGCACAGCGCCAACCTGTCGCGCGCCTCGGTCCCCCTGCACCCGCGCGCCCGAGTTATGCTGCGCCGTGAGCTCGGACTCGCGGGGTGCTTGCGGTCGGGGCGGCGGGTGCCGCAGCGCCGCGGGGCCATGTGCCTGAAAGCCGCGGAGAAGAGCGCGGTTTGGAGTTCGAGTTTGCCGACGAGCTGCTCCAGCAGGTTGATTCGCTCCTGCCCGCGTCGCGCCGCCACCCGCGAGGCATCAGCCGAGCACGCGCACCCCGGCAGAGAACGCGACACGACTCGCAGCGCTGCGCGAGGCGGCTGGGCGCGGGAAGAGGGGCTTGAGAGGTGCGGGCGGGGCGCGCCTGGCGCACGTGCAGCTCCCGCGAGGCGTCTCGCATCTCCTGCGCCACGGCCGCGCGCTCCTCCCCCGCGCGCCGCAGAATCTCCTGCTGCCGGTGCGCGCTGCGCTCCTGCTCGCCCGCCCCGCCGTCAGAACCCCGTCGGCTGCGCGCGCTGCTGCCACTAGACGCCGTGGTGAGGTGCGCGTCGCGCCTTGGAGCGCGCGAGGTCTTGGCGGAGGGCGGTGAGCTGCGCGAGCAGCTCCTCCTCTCGCTCCGCCGCCGTCTGGGCCCGCAGCGCCTGCTCCAGCTCGCTCTCCCGCTGCGCCGCCGCGCCCGCGGCCTCGTCTGCGCGCGCCTCGCTCTCGCCCAGCTGCTCCTCCACTGCCGCCAGCCGCTCCTGCACGCACGACACCAGCGGTCACACTCAAGCTCGCATGCCCGCACTCAACCACGCGCACAGCGTGGGGCGCGCAGTGGCTCGCGCCTGCAGGCTCTGCATGTCGCGCCGCGCGTTGCCGAGCTCGATGTCGAGGCGCGAGATCTCGCGCTGCCGCGCAGCAAGCTCCACCTTGTCTGCGCGCGCGGCCGCCCGCAGCGCGTCCGCCTCCGCAGTCAGTGCGGCGATGTCGCCCGCCCCTGCTGGGCTCGCCGCCGCCTGCTGCTCTGCCGCGGCCACTAGCGCCTGATTCTCTCGGCGCTGCTCTGCCGCGGCTGCCCGAAGGCCGTCCCCCACCGCAATGGCTTCCTCAGCATTCGTTTCTGCCGCTTGCAGCGCGCTGCGCAGCCGTGCCAACTCCGACGTGAGCACCGCCCGCTCCTGCGTCAGCTTGACCTGCTCCCCCTCTGCCTCTGCAGCGGCTGCCTGCGCCTCCTGGCGCGCGGCAGAGGCCTCCGCGCGTGCCGCGGCGAGGGTCTCGCGCTGCTGCTGGGCGATGGCGTCCGCCATCCGCTCGTCCGACTGCAGCGACCCTGCCCGAGCCCGCAGCACCGCCACCTCTCCATGCGCACGCTCCGCTGCCTCCTCGAGCTCGTCAAGTTGCACACGCAGCGCCGCAGCCGAAGCCGCCTCGTCTTTTGCCGCGCGGCGTGCCTCCTCTCCAGCGCGCTCCGCCTCTGCGATCTCGCGCTCTGCATCTTCGAGCCGTGTAGCGAGGTCCGCGCGCGCACGCTCCGCCTTCTCCGCCGCGGCTGTCGCCTCGCGATGCTCCCTCTCCAGGCGCTCCATCTCTGCGTGCGTCGCCCACAGCTCGCGCCGCACCGCCTCCAGGTCCACCTGACCCAGACCACCTCGCGTCAGCGCCGCTGCCTACGGCGCGCCGCGAATGCCCACCGCAGCTGTCCAGACCCGCCGCACAGCGCCCAGGCCCGAGCACTGGCTCTGCACCTTGTGCGCCTGCTCTGCGCTCAGCCCCCGCCGCATCTCGTCCAGCTCGAGTGCCAGGGCGTCGCGCGCGAGCTTGGCCTCTGCCGCCTCCTCACGAGCCTGTGCTTCGCCCTCCTCCGCGGCCTGCTGCGCGCTCTGTCGCCCCCCACCACAGCACATGAGAAAGTGCAACGGCAGCGGGACAGAGGCATCGGCAGTCCTTGCGCTATCAACGCCGGGACCACGGGTGCGAGTGCGGGCCCGCATCGGTACAAACCTCAAGAGCAATCTTGCCTGCCTCTGCCACCTTGCGCGCCGCCAGCGCCTCAAGACGACGCTCCTCGCCCTCCTCGAGCGCTATTTTCATCTGCCCCAACTGTATACCCACACCGGACCCATCCGTCAGCGCATAGGCCCCAACAGACGTCCGCTGTTGCTAAACTCCCTCACGGCGTGGGCTGACCTTGGAATCGAGCGCCGCGCGCGCCTGCTCGGCCTCGTTGGCCCGCCGCTCCAGCGCCGCGACTTGCACCGAGCGCTGCTCCGCATCGCCAGCCAGCTGCTCCACGCGCTGCTCTGCCTCGCCCGCCCGCCGTTCGAACGCGGCTGCTCGCGCCACCGCCTCCTTCTCGCGTGCCTCCGCCGCTGCGGCGGAGGTCGCCTGCATCGCCCGCGCCGCCTCTGCGTCTTCCACGTCCGCCCGACGCTGCTCCAGCTGGTCGCGCAGCGCCTCCACCAGCGCGTCACCGCGGTCCGCTCGCCCCTCATGTGCCTCCGCCATGGCCTGCTCATCCAGACCCCCACCCCTCAGCCTCAGCGCGCCGATTACCCCGCGGCATCGGCGCACGAGCACGGTGGGCGGTCGCGGGCAACTGGCCTGCCAGTCCATCCGGGCCTGCTCGAGCTGCTGCCCCTGCGACTGGAGCTCCTCCCCCGCCGCCTGCTCCCCGCGTGTGGCGCCTCAGCATCCTGGCGCCCCCCGCAACCATGCGCACGGTTTTGCGTGCACATGCCGAGTCGGCCCGCGCTCCCGGAAGGTCGAATCTGTGCGAACCTTCTCCGCAGCCAGCGCATCACGCAGCTCGCCCGTCTCTTTCCGCAGAGTCTGCTCCACGTAGCGCGCCCTCAGCTTACGCGGGGTGTCTACTGACGCGTGGCGCGCGGCGTGGGGGCGGGAGGATGCCTTGAGCTCGCGCGTGGCGCCCTCGAGCGCCGCCCGCGCCTCATCCAGTTCCACTGCGCCCATCGCGGCCTCCGAGCGGAGCTCGTCCAGCCGCTTGCGCTCCGCCGCCGCGCCTAGTGCCTGCACGCTCCGCCGCCACGGAGGCATCGGTGCCAGCGCAGGGCAGCCGGGCGGCGGGGCGGCGGCGCGGCGGGGCGGCGGGGCGGCGGGGGCTGGAGAGTGGCGGGGACCTTGGCGCGCAGCTCGACCAGCTCGACCTCCGCGCCCGCA
>Ga0115567_10004557_pt1 | contig 13506 bp, 11 predicted proteins | sample COGITO_mtgs_1204_2_FD_88679 | JGI IMG/M metagenome (GOLD analysis project Ga0115567, IMG submission 88679) | Pelagic marine microbial communities from North Sea - COGITO_mtgs_120412 | ecosystem: Environmental > Aquatic > Marine > Epipelagic | place: Germany:Helgoland, sampling site Kabeltonne...
TCAGAAGTGTCTTCAGACTCATGGCTCAATGTCCAATAGTTCAATGGGCAGGCAATTATCACCAGTTCGGCGCAGCGCCCATACCGAACAGATCAACAGCGGACCAGACCACAGCGCAACATTATTTCAGTCGGCGACACATCACGAGGATATGAACGCCTCTTGCTTGATCGCAATGAGATGGGCGTTAAACCAACACAACCCGCGCGTGAAAAGGACCCCCATGTCAGATTCCCCCTATATTCTCTACGGCATGTCGGCGTCGCTTTATACGGGCAAGGCACGGGCCTATCTGATCCATCATGGCGTCCCGTTCATCGAACGCGGGGCGGGCCATCCGCAATTCACCCAAGAGATCGTCCCGCAGATCGGTCGCTGGATCATTCCGGTACTCGTCACGCCAGGCGGGCACATCATTCAGGATGGGGCGGACATCATTGATTATCTGGACGCGCAGGGTTTTTCGCGAAACCCGGTCATCCCGGCGGGTCCACTGCTGCGCGCCGTGTCCCATCTGTTCGAGCTGTTTGGCGGCGAAGGCTTGCTGCGCCCGGCCATGCATTATCGCTGGAATTTCGACAGCGATAATCTGGACTTTCTGCGCGTTAATTTCTCCGAAGCCTTCCCGCCCGGCCTCGACGCCGCGCAGCAGTCCGCCATGTTCGATCACAGTAGCGGGAGGATGCGCAAGGCTGGCAACGCGTTTGGCGTGTCCGCAGACACAGCCCCCGCCATTGAGGCCAGCTATGCAGTGTGTCTATCGCTGCTGGAGGCCCATTTCAGCCAAAGCTATTACCTGCTGGGCGGGCATCCCACCCTTGGCGATTACGGCCTAATGAACGGGCTCTACGCCCATTTGTCGCGCGATCCGCATCCGTCCATGATTATGAAACGCCGCGCGCCCCGCGTCTTTGCCTGGACAGAGCGGATGAACCGACACGGACGGGATGACCATAATATTGCAGGCGCGCCGGACGGGCTTTTCACCGCGCTGCCCGGCACATTGATCGCGCTGATGCAATTTATTGCCGCCGATTTTCTCCCCGAGATGACCGCCCATACGGCGTTCATCAATGACTGGCTGGCGGCGCAAGACTCCATTCCAGCCGGACCGATGGAGCGCATTCTCGGTTTTGCCGCCTTCGACTGGCACGGCCAGCCGATCAAGACCGCCGTCATGCCTTATCGGAGCTGGCTCATTCAGCGACTGCAGGATCATTATGATGGCTGCATCCCTGAGGATCGTGCGCGGATCGACGCGCTGTTTAACGACACTGGGCTCAGCGCGCTGCTAACGGAGCGACTGACACGCCGAGTCGAGCGGGCGGGCAACCGCGAAGTGTGGGGCGCGTCCTCAGCTTAGATAGTGAGCCTAGAAACTGCCGCTGAGCGCAATCCGCAAAATCGGGCCGTAATTGAATTTTATCTCTTCGGTTTGCGCGATCACGCCAACATCGCGGCGAGCGGTAAACCGCGTGCGTTCGAAGAATTCCTCTTGGCCAAGCAGATTGCCGAGCGTGGCCCGCAGCGTCATCCCCGCCAAATCCTTATGCTCGATGAAAATCTGCGCGTAGGGTTTGTCATTGCCGTTGCGGTCAATGGAGAACAGGCGGTAGCGCTCCGCATTGATATTATGCTCGATATAGGCCCCATATGCCCAATCGGTTTTGGGCACATCGTGGCGGTAGGAGGCGCTGTAGTGAACTTTGCTGTCGCCGTTCAAACGCCTCGAAAACCCGAGCACAGGATCATCTACGGAGGAGTCGTGCAGACCGAGACTGAGCTGCACTTCCGTGCCCGGTAGGCCCCAACGATCGCCTTTTAGCGTGGAATCGATATGGACAGCTTTGGTCGTTGCCGTGCCGATATTACCAACACCATCGCCATCGACACCAATCGGGATACGGTCGACTGTGTCGGATATGAGGGCTGCATCAAAAACAATTTTGACGGTATTCCCGTCGCCAAAATCCTTATCGAATTCGACGCTGCCCTCCCAGCTTTGCGCCGGAACCAGATCAGGATTGGCGGACCGGTCGAGATTGTCTTCCAGGTCCACTGATGACACAAAGTCGAAAAAGTTGAGCTGCCCCACCTCGCGTTCAATACGCGTGCGAATATCGAAGCTTTCGCTGGCCTTGTAATTCGCCGAGATAAATCCCTTCGGCCTGACAAATTCTCGTCGCTCTGACGACACTGTGCCTGCACGTTCCTGCATCAATTCGGAATATTCGACGCCAACAGACGCTTGCAGGCTCCACTTCGGACCCAGCGGCCGATTATGGGTCAGGGTTGTCTCGGCACGGTTCTCGCTGACAATAAAGCCGCTCAAACCCTGCCCGATATAGTCTGCGCCCGGATCCTGTAGTAATAATTCCTGTTCAATATCCAGTTCATTATAGGCGCCTTCCGCCGCGATCTGCCAGTCCCGCCCCTCGCTCGGGGTCCAACTATATTCCGCGCGGCCGACCAGCTCCAACTCCTCGCCATCCTCCCAAAACTGGCTCGCGCCGAGAAAACCTGTCTGCGGGCTGTTTTCCGCGTAACGGCTCTGAGAGGGCGAGCTTTCGCGGTCCAAAACGCCCGTCAGTTTGAGCCGGCCACGCAGGAACGGAAACTCATAATCACCATCGACCTCCAAATTCCATTCATCCTCACTCGACCCTGAAAAGGTGAACAGATCGCTGCCATCCACCGTCACGGGCGTGCGCACAGCGCGCACCGACCGATTGTAGTTCATGGTGAAATATTCGGCGTTTAGATTGGCTTTATGGTCCGGTTTGGGGTTCCACCCCAGATTGACCGCGATGCCTGGCTGCGCGGCATCATTCTGAATAATTTCCTCACGGGTTTCAAAAATGATCCCGTCCGCATCCCGCAATGTCTCGCGACCCACCGCACCGCCGCGAAATCCGTAATCACGCAAGGTCACGGCGTAAGTCAGGCCGCCGAAAATATCCGCCTCACCGTTGATATTGATTTCGCCCTTGAGAAGGTTCGGCTCGATTCGCTTGCGAAATTCGGGGTTCCATTCCCATGTGCCTTTCAGCTTTGCTGTCTGATTGACGATGATATCGGCAACTTTTCCACTCAGTCCGGGGATAGACAGTGTTGCGCCCTCGCGGATCCGGATTTCGACCACGCTTGAGGCTTGCAACTGATCAAGCTGATCGAACGGGTCTGACTTCCCTGTCAGCCGCTCTCCATTGATGAGGATATTCGCGCCGCCCTGCCCCAAACCCCGGCGGCCCGTATTGCCCTGCTGGATCTGGAACCCCGGAATGCGCGAGACCATATCGAGCGCCGTGCGCGGGACATAGGTTTCGAAATAGCTGGCCGGATAGACGTCGCGGCCGCCCGGTTGGTCTGACGCGTCGGTGGGGGTGGGGACCGCGCTTGGGGGCGCAGTCCCCTCTGCCGCAGCGCCATCATTGGGAAGGGTATCCGAGACGGCTTGGGCAAATACTGGCGTTGTGAGCCCTGTTGTCAGGCAAAGCGATGCCGTTGCTGCGAGATGCAGCTTAAGAAATTTGGACATTGGACGTGCCTATTTGTTTTTTGGTTGGCGGCTGATGAGGCCGATATCGGTTGCCGAATGACAGGAATTCGGAATGATCAAAGACTCCGACCCTTCTGTTTATATCCTCTTAATCGTGATGACCTGACATTGAGAGGCTTAGATGTTCAGGTTGCAATGTGAGGACAACAGTCTGTGCGGTATCAATTCCCGCATCCTCGAACATTGCCCGGTAACGGTTTGTCTCAGCATTCGTCGCTGTATTACCATTGATCTTGAGCGTATCTCCACTCAGGGTCAAAATAACTGTGCGCTCATCGGATTGAACCAGATCATCCCTGATCAGGTTCGTCATGAATTGGGTGCGAAATTGGTCAACGTCCATTGCACGTCCATTGATGACAACTGTTTCGCCGGGCTCGGAACCGCTGACGGTGATCGTGTGCTGGCTATGGCTTGAGCTTGACGTATGTGTGCGCTGGTTTTCCGCCAAGGCGTGGGCCTGAGCGCGTTCTGCGTGACGTTGGGCCTGCTTTGCATCGCGCACGGCACGTTCTGCGTCGCTCTGGGCACGTTCGGCATCGCGCTGGGCACGTTCGACGTCGCGCTCCACCCGACGGAGCTCATCTTTGAGATGCTTTGCTTGCGCCTTTTCGCGCATGGCCTGATCGTGTTCCCGCTTAACGCTGGCTTGTTTACGACGCTCCTTATCCGCCATGCGTTCAAGTTTGGCTTTTTCGCGATAAGCCTGATCGGCTTGCCGTTTGAGGCTGGCCTTTTTACGATGAGCTTCATCAACTTCGCGGTTCTGGGCGTCAATGGACCGTAAAACCCGCGCTTTGATGTCCTCAGCCGCCCGTTCGGAATGCACAGCCACCATATCTTGAAGCTTTGCGAGACTGCTTAGATTTTCTAATTCTGACAGACCTTCAAGTGCGGCCAAGGCTTTCAGCTCGGCAAGCGCTTCAAAGTCGCCTTCCGCATAGTTTTCGGCATACTCTTCGGCGCGTTCCTCGACGGCTTCGCCCCAAGCCTCCATTTCCTCGCCCCAGGCTTCCATCCGCTCTTCCCAGTCCCCATCAAATCGACTTTCGACTTCTTCGCCCCAAGCCTCCATCCGCTCTTCCCATTCGTCGTCGAAGCGGTCTTCTACCTCTTCGCCCCAGTCTTCCATTTTATCAGTCCAGCTGTCCATCGCGTCTTCGAAATCGTCCTCACTGTCATAATGCCCGAAGATGGGAGCAGGCTCTGTAAAAACCGGAATCGGCGGTACTGCCGGGACGGCTGGCATAGCCGGAACGGCTGGCATAGCGGGAGGTGTTAATAGCGGTCTCTGATTGGCGAGATAGCTCCGCGTCGTGCCATCGGGCGATACGCGGACGACGGTGTCTGGAACGGTCGCGACAGGCGGTTCCGGCGCGTCGCCGGGATTCGAATTGGCCATAGACACGGTGCTGCAGGCCGCCGTGCCAAGCATCAGCGCGGAAATTGCGGCGGCAGATAGGCGGCTGGAGGCCGAACGCGTCGCCGGACGGCCCATCAGGCGATTGAGCCGCGCCAGCAACGGGCCACCATCTGCGGCCATGACCAGATCCGGCTTTTGGCTGCCGAGGCGAAGCGAGGCGAGACCACGTGCCAGATCGGCGGCATTCCCGGTGATCGAGACGGCAAAATCATCGCAGGCCTGTTCCCGGTCCTCGTCAATTTGGCGGGACATCATAAACACGGCAGGGTTGAAATAGAGCACGGTACGGATCGCCGTTTGGATCAGGCCAAACAGGAAATCGTGACGGCGGATATGCGCCAACTCATGCAGCAGGATTGCGTCGATTTGCGCGGGCGGAAGCGCGGTAAGGAAGCCAGCAGGGACGAGCACAATGGGCCTCAACGCGCCGAGCGTCATCGGTCCGTTGACATGTTCGGACACGAACAAACGGATTTTCTCATTGGCGCCGCTGCGCCGCATCAGCGCGGTAAAACGCGCGGTCCAGTCAATACCGGGCGCGCTCAATCCTTGTGTCGCCAGCCAACGTGTCGCGGCGTAGGCACGGTAGCCCTGCAAACTCAGAAATGCGAAACCCACGGCCCAGACCATACCAAGCCACGGCACCAGCGCTTCTGCGAGACCGCTTTGGCTGGCTTGTAAGGGCAAGACACTGATGGACAGAGTCAGGTCGGGCGCGGCGGAAGGCCCCGCCAAATCACCAGCTTGGTCAATTGTTGCCATCTTTTCTACGCGGGAAATGGCAAGGATCATGAAGGTGGCCAAAAACGCGCCGAACGTCGCCACAAGGCCGCCCATGCCTGCCAGATAACGCAGCCAGGCGCGCCGCTGTGTCGCCAGCGTCCGAACAGCCCAAACGACAAAGCCGATCAGGGCCCCCTGCCAGAGACTATGCAAAATTGCCCAGCCCAGCGCGTCCCATAATGCGGTCATATTCACTGTCATCGTCTCGTCCCCTTAGGTCGTATGTGACAGGTCCCTGGCACAGGACCTCGTCAAGATTTGTTCAACTCGTCCGACTCGATCGAGTCAAGAAATTCGCGGATTTTTTCAATGTCGCCCGGACTGGCCTTATCTGTCCCGAGCGCATGCATGACGAGGTCCGGCACCGAGCCTTCGAACGCCGTTTTGACGAAACGGTCAAACAGGCGCGATTTGGTGTCTGCCTCGTTCACGGCTGCGCTGTAGTCATAGGATTTTCCCTCACCGCGGGCGCGGGATACCAGACCTTTATCGTGCATGCGCTGAATCTGTTTCAGCGTTGTTGTATACCCGACCGTCTTGGTCCGGCTGAGCGCTTCGTGGATGGCTTTGACGCTGCAAGGCTGCTGTTCCCAGAGCACTTGCAAAATAGCGGTTTCCGCCGGAGAAGGTTTGGCAATCTGTGTCATAAGACCGCCCTTAAACGACAGCCGTCGTTAAGTAAAGCCAAAAAACGACGCCTGTCGTGTTTGTAAGGTTTCTAGGGCCTGACCCTAGGCCGTTTTTATGTACGACTCGTTTTCACGATCACCGGAGAAACTAGATGTCCACTCGGGTATATGTGGGTTTGGCGGCGAAGACTTAGCGTCATCTACGTTTGTGTTTTCGCGGACAGTTTCTTCCGATGGCACGTCATCGCCCTCATTTAATTCCACTGACGGCATGGCAAAGGCAACGCAGAAACGCGACCCCTTGCCCGGCTGCGAGGTGACGCTGATTTCGCCGCCAAACAATTCCGTCAGCTCGCGGCAGATAGCCAGGCCGAGGCCGGAGCCACGCACCGTATTTTTCTGTCCGTCCTGAGCTTGTTCAAATCTTTCGAAAATGCCCCTCTGACGATCCGGCGTAATCCCGATACCGCTATCCTGAACAAAGAAATTCAGCCACCACCGACCATCGCCCATCGGCTGTCCGCGCATGGATATGGCCACATATCCATCATCGGTAAACTTGACCGCATTGCTGATCAGGTTGCCGATCACCTGTCGCAGACGCCCGTGATCGCCCATGAACATGGCGGGCAGGCCCGGCTCTACGGTCAGATGTAAATCGATATGCTTGGCCCGCGCATTTGCCTGATGCAGCGCCATGATGGATTCGAGCATTTTGGCCGGATTAAAGGCGGTCAGGGTCAACTGCACCTTGTCCGCTTCCAGCCGCGAGAGATCGAGAATATCATCAATCACCGTAATCATGCCGCTGCCGCAATCATCGACAATCTGCGCGTAATTTCGCTGCGTCTCGGTAAGGTCTGTGCGCAGAAGAAGTTGGTTCATGCCCAAGACGCCGTTGAGCGGCGTGCGCAGCTCATGGCTCATATCGGCGAGAAACTGCGATTTGGCCGCGTCGGCGGCGCGGGAATCCGCGAGACTTTTCTCGAGCGAGCGAAACAGGCGGTTCAAAGACATCACCAAGAGACCTAAAACCAGCCCCATCATGATGAGCGCAAAGAGGGCCTGCATAGTGCGCTGCATGTTTCGCAAGGCAATGTAGGCTGGATCGGTTGTTACGCTGAGATCGGCCTGAGCCGCATTGAGATGCAGACACGCAATCATCAGGGCGGCAGACACACAATATAGGGAGAGAGACCGCACTGAGCCCAGAATCGCCACGACAATGGTGCCCGACACCAAAAGCGGCAGCAGGGCTGAATTGATCCCGACATTTGACGGAAGAGCTGTCCCACCAACGCCAAGGAGAATTATGCCGCCCCAAAGCACTGAGATGAAATCAAAATTGGCCTGATAACGCAGGCTTAGGGCCGTGCCGCTGAACACGCCCACAGCGAGCAAGAGCAGTGTATGGTCCAGAATCCAACCACCATAGGCAAAATACATTTGCACGAAATTCGCCAATTGAACGACGGAAAAACCAATGGATCCAACATAGACGGTCCGGGCCTTGAACAGGTCCGACGCTTGCGTCAGCCGCTCAAGGCGCAGGAAACTTTCCCACCGTCCAATCATGTCCTTCATTATCGGCCCTCCAGCCGGATTCTTCCTGTCGTTAAGGGAAAACTATTGCGGACTTATTGATAAACCAGTCATTTCGGGACGATAATTCAGCGCTCACGCCCTCTTTATTCGCAGCCTATTTTGAACGCTCACCCTATCTAAGGCGCGCAATTACGCTATCATTGCGATATGCTGTCCGTACTCGATATTTTCAGGATTGGGGTTGGCCCGTCATCGTCCCATACAGTGGGACCGATGCGCATAGCCGCGCGCTATAAATCCCGGCTGACCAAGAAAGGCCTCTCCCCCGACCGGATCGAGATGATCTTTCGCGGCAGCCTCGCCTTCACCGGATCCGGCCACGGAACTTTCCGCGCCGCCAAGCTCGGCCTGTTGGGATTCCGGCCCGAAACCATCAAGATGGACGAGGCTGAGGCCGCCTTGAAAACCCTCGACGACACGGGGGAGCTACCGAACGGAACGAAGGTTATTGTCACCGTTGATTATGAAACGCCGACACGCTTGCATCCGAACGAGATGGTGCTGAGCGCCAGTCGTGACGGGGAGCCGCTCGACGAGCGTACCTATTATTCCACAGGCGGCGGCTTCGTCGCCAGCCATGCGCAATTATCCAGACCCGTCAAAGACGACTTTATCCGTGTCGGCGACCCCAGCCCGCATCCGTTCAAATCGGCCGCCGAGCTTCTCTCCATCTGCGCCAAACAGGACGCCTCCATCGTCGACATTATGCTGGCCAATGAGGACGCCAAACGCCCGCGCGACAAGACCCTGACAAAACTCGACCGCATCGCCTCTGTGATGATGGAGAGCATCACGCGCGGGATACAGGCGGAGGGCCTGCTGCCCGGCTCGCTCAAGGTCCAGCGCCGGGCCTCGAAACTCTGGAACAAACTCAATAGCGCGCCGCCCAATGAACGCGAAGCGCTGTTCGACTGGCTCAATGTCTATGCCATGGCCGTGAATGAGGAAAACGCGGCGGGCGGACAGGTCGTCACCGCGCCGACCAATGGCGCAGCGGGTATCATTCCGTCCATTATCCGCCATTATTGCCATAATGAGGACGGGACGCTGCAGACCGAACAGGTCCGCCGCTTCCTGCTCACGGCCGGCGGCATTGGCCTTCTATACAAGCAGCGCGCCTCGATCAGCGGCGCGGAAATGGGCTGTCAGGGCGAGGTCGGCGTGGCCTGCTCCATGGCGGCGGGCGGGCTCTGCGCCGTGTGGGGCGGCTGCCCCGAGCAGATCGCCAGCGCCGCCGAAATCGGCATGGAACATAATCTTGGCCTGACCTGCGACCCCGTCGGCGGGCTGGTTCAGATCCCCTGCATCGAACGCAACGCCATCGGCGCCGTCAAAGCCGCCAACGCTGCTCGCCTCGCGCTACACGCCCCGGGCCAGATGATCGTGAGCCTGGATGCCGTCATCGAGACGATGCGCCAGACGGGACTGGATATGAGTTCGAAATATAAGGAAACGAGCCAAGGCGGGCTAGCGGTGAATGTGATTGAGTGTTGAGACTCAAACTCCGGCGGCGTCAATAATCGAAATAGGCTTTATGCCTCAGACTCCGGCTCGGATTTCGCGAAACCGTAGCGATAAATTCCGTAGGCATTAATCAAAGTCAAAATCACATTCTGCACCGTGAGGGCTGGCTTATCGTCCAAAACACCGATCACGATCCATGTGATGCTGGCAAAGGAGAAGATGATAAACCCCCAAAAGGAGATCCGGTCGGACAGTTTCATGGCAACCAGCGTCGCAGCAACCATTGTCGTGATGCTGGCCATCCATCGAAGCAGTTCGACTAATGTCATAAACTATCCGCCTTCATCCTGACGAGGCGCCGTCTCGCCGCGTTCAATAAAATAATCGATGGGCTTATATTGGAAATTATTGGATTGTCCGGCGGAACAGGCCGTCAGAGCGACTTCCAAATCCATGTCCGCCCGGAATTTAATACAGTCTCCCGCTTTGCTCAGCGGCGGACGCACAGCAATCTCTCCGGTCTGCCCATCGACGGCAACATGCATGAAGATATTGAAGGCGATTGGCACATCGTCGCGCGACAGGCCCAGATGTTCGATGGCCGCTGCGAGATTGCCTTCACAGCCGCGATGCGGCGGCTCGTCCGGATATAGCTTTCGAAACATCTCAATTGAACAGGGCGTCAAAGTGAAATCATGCCGCCCGACATCATCATGGATGATGGTCAGCATCGGGTTTGAGCGGTTGGAATAAAGCGTGTCGCCTTTGCCCAGAAACATTCGGCTGGCGTAATCAATCGATCGACCTGACGAGAGATATTCGGCCAGATCATCCCGATTATAGGCAATCATGTCGGACACTTGCTGCCCGTCAGGATCAATCACCGTCAGAATATCCCCGCGCTGGAGCCGTAAATGCGCGCCGGACCTTGGCGCAATGCGCTGTATGTCTTCGGTTTGGCGGCTCATGATCGGCCCTTAAAGTGGACGGGACACGTCCAGTCTCCATCGACCTTGCGTCCGGCATATTGGCGGGCTTCTGACGCATCGCCGAAATCGGCCAAATTGGGATTGATGGTGCCCTGAAGCGCGGCATCGCGCTCCCGGATGATGGCCTGCAACTGCGCGTAGCGCCCATCCGCTTTCAGCGCATCGAACTGCAAATTGGAATTAAAGACCAACATGGCGAAAGGCGAACGGCGCGCGAGACGGGACGCCTGTGGGTGCATACCGACAATGAAAAAAGGATGACCCGCGAGGCTCATGGAAAAATGGGGGTTATCCGGATCGGACGAAACATGTTCATTCCAATCGAAATCCATCGCTTCATTGAGGTCCGACAGACCTTTCAGACGATCCCAAAGCTGCGTTTCGAAGTCGGCCTCCGTCAGTGTCGGCGTGCCAAGAAAAATGGCCGCGAACGACTGTATGCGTGGCCCGGACAGATCAAGCGCGCCGATATATTCCTGCAAATCCAGATGAAGCGAGGTCTCGCAGGCTGGGTCCGTCAGTGACCCATACAGCCGGAAATCAATATTTCCCTGTACGAGGGCTGCCTTCGCGCCGACGCAGGGAAAACCATCGGACTGAATAAACTCCATCACCTGCGCCGCCACGCCAGCCTCGGCAAGCGTTGGCGTCATCATCCCGTGGTCGGCTTGTCGGGCCAGATGTTTGCGGAGGACCTTACTCATGGTCCGCGCCTTGAAATATCATTTTATCGTCCCCCACGCTCATATGCGTGATCCGTTCAATCACGTCGGCGCGTTTTATTGGTGTTGTTATCAGTCGGTCGTGAACGACCTTTGAGCTAGTATAAGTCGTAGCTCACGGCTTGGTTCCGCCGCGTCATGGTTCCGTTGACTGTTTCAACAGCCAGACAATAACCCATGATAAATCAACACCTACGGGCGCATAAAGCCGACAAAAACCAATGGCGGGCCTTTATCTGCCCAATATTATTCTGAAGACGCGAGACATATCCAGTCATGAATTTTCGTAATTAACTTTTAATTAGGGGATCGCTTCACTTACGCGACGACCTTTCTGAGCCTTGCGAAATGTTCGTCCCAGCCGACATCATGATTTGCGACTTGTTCGAACCGATCCGGTAGATTTTCGAAGCCACTATGTTCGAGCGATAATATCGTGCCTTGATCAATTCGCGTCAGCGTCCACCGGCAAACTGTTTCTGCGCCGTCTAGCCATTGATGCGTAAATGTATGCACAAGCGTGTTGGGAGGATCAAATTCCACAACCCGTCCCCAGCAAAGCCGGGTCCCTTCTTTACCCAGCGTGTTGGTCACAACCGCATAAACCCCGTCTTTCTCCAGATCATTTTCTCCTTCGTGAAACCAGGTCGCTAATCGATCTTTTTCGGTCAGGAACTTCCAGACATGTTCAGGGGGAGCCTTAAGAATAATTGTTTTTCTAAGCATCTGATTCATCCCTATAATTATCTTCGACAGCCATTTTTAAACTTTGCAATTTAGTCTCCCAGAAGCGGTTAAAGTCAGCCAGCCAATCCGAAGCCGCTTTCAATCCCTGCGGATCAAGGTGATTGATGCGCTCACGTCCTGACGTCTCGGTCACAACCAATCCGCTGCTTTCCAGAACTTTGAGATGCTTCACGACCGCAGTCCGTGAAACCGTAAATTGGCTCGCCACTTCATGAACGGAGCACGGCTTAACAGCTAATAACGTCACAATATCCCGGCGAATTGGATCCGCTAAACTCCGGAAGACTTGCTGAGTTACGTCATGTGAGGCTGTATTCATGTCAAAACTGAAATAACACCTTTTGGTGTCACGTCAAGTCATATGAAGTTTCGGGTCCTTGAACCGCGAGAGTTTCAATCCCCCTTTTCCCGCCCGCCCTTATCATCACACTGTCCGCTACAGGCACGGGAGGTGTACGATCCTTGTGGGTAGCGGACGGGAGTGAGGGCTTGGGTGTGCTGGCGCGCTCTGGCTGTGGACCGTGGTGTCAAAGACCACCGACCCGGCTGGGGCGAGAGCGGCGCGGCCCCGGCGATGGGGGCGGCATGTCGTACTATGCCGCGCTCTCCCTGACGCTTCGTCGATTGGCTGCGCTGGCCTGTTCGGGCTGCGAGAGCGCCAAAGATGTCGGATTGCGGTGACGCGCGGTCCGGTGGAGGCCGCGGAACCCTAACCGGGTTAATCCGGCCGGTGGGCGCAGACCAATGGGCGGCGGCGGATGGCCGATCTTTCGCGCGCGGGCCTTGCCCAGCGTAAAACGGTATTTCCATCCCTTATCCATCGCCGGATAAGGCCCGCGCCCCGTGCCGCCTTTTGGCACAGTTGACGCCCGCCGCCTCCGCGATGAGCGGCCCTGCGTGTCCCCCTGCGCGTCCCTAAATCCAGCGCATCATCCGGAAGACGATCAACTGGATAATGCCGATCACGGTCACAATGCCGGTGACATACCAGAACCCGTTGCCGTCTTCCGTCCACGGCATACCGCCAACATTAATGCCCATCATGCCAGAGATGAGCCCGAGCGGCAGGAAGATGGCGGCGACGACGGACAGGATCATCATATTATTGTTCATCTGCTCCGCGCGAAAATCGGTGAGCTGATCCTTGACGATGGCGCAGCGTTCGCGGACCGCGTCGAGTTCTTCAGCAACGCGCGTCGCTTGGTCAGCGGCATCGCGAAGGCGGAGTTGATCATCCGGTCCGATCCACGGCAGGGTCTGCTGTGATAAAGTCGTCAGCGCGTCTTTCTGCGGCGCGAGATAACGGCGCAGCATGATCGCGTCGCGGCGCAGTTCGGCCACTTTGCTGCTGGCGTTTTCATGGCGGTCGCGGGCGTCACCTTCGATCATTTCTTCGAGCTCATCGACCTGTTCGTTAAGCTCTGTGATGGTCGGACTCATCCGGTCGATAATGGCGAGCGCGAAGCTGGCAATAAATCCGCCGGGCGTCTTGGACACGGTCTGGGAGGAGAGCCGCTCGACCATATCGCCGATAGCTTTCAGCGGGCGCGCATTACAGCTAATCACGCGGCCCGGCTGAATGAAA
>Ga0115567_10004559_pt1 | contig 13502 bp, 9 predicted proteins | sample COGITO_mtgs_1204_2_FD_88679 | JGI IMG/M metagenome (GOLD analysis project Ga0115567, IMG submission 88679) | Pelagic marine microbial communities from North Sea - COGITO_mtgs_120412 | ecosystem: Environmental > Aquatic > Marine > Epipelagic | place: Germany:Helgoland, sampling site Kabeltonne...
AAAAAATCTGTCGCAAAGGCCGCTACGAAGCAGCCTGTAAAGAAAGCCAGCGCTCAGAAAAAACCAGCCGCGAAAGCCACAGCAGGGATATCGGCCGCCGCCAAAATGACGAAAGCCGCCACGCCCAAGGCTTCGGCGCGCCCAAAGGCCAAACCCAAAACCGCGAAAAGAACGACCGGTAATGCAGGATCTGATAGTACCGCGTCCTTCACGCCCTATGTACTCAAGCGCAATGAAGCGTTCATGAATGAAACACAGCGGGCGCATTTCAAGAGCATCCTTCTTAATTGGCGAAATGAGTTGATGGAAGAAGTCGATCGAACTGTGAGTCACATGAAAAATGAGGCGGCAAATTATCCCGACCCATCCGATCGTGCCAGTCAGGAAGAAGAATTTAGTTTAGAACTGCGGACGCGTGATCGTGAGCGAAAGCTCATTCGAAAAATCGAAAAGACGATTGATCTAATTGATCAAGATGATTACGGGTACTGCGATACCTGCGGCGTCGAAATCGGTATCCGACGCCTGGAAGCGCGCCCAACCGCCAACCAGTGTATTGACTGTAAAACACTCGATGAACTTAAAGAACGACAGCTTCACGGCTAGTCTTCACGTTCGGGGATGACCTAAACGCGGTGGCTGACCACCCACACTATGTTGGCCGGTTCGCACCCTCGCCCACTGGGCCTTTACACTTAGGCTCCTTGGTTGCAGCGCTTGGGGGTTACCTCGATGCAAAATCAGCTGGCGGGCAATGGCTGATCCGAATCGAAGACCTTGATCCACCTCGGGCTGTGCCCGGAGCAGAGCGTCATATCTTGAAACAATTGGCGGATCATGGCTTGGTCTCCGACCAACCCGTGCGCTATCAGAGTCAAAGGCTTCACCAATTTGATGAAGCCTTGTCAGTCCTCCGCGACAAAGGTCATTTGTATTTCTGTAACTGCTCAAGACGCTCTTACCCTGGACTCTACCCAGGAACCTGCCGAGCGCGCGGCATGGCCTTCGAGCAGCCCGCTGCCTTACGGTTTCGCGTTAGCGAGACAACAATCAAACAAAAAGATCTGGCGCAAGGTGCTCTGACTTGGACCCATGGTAAAGATTTTGGTGATTTTATCGTTCACAGGCGAGATGGATTACATGCTTACCAACTCGCGGTTGTGGTTGATGATATTGCTCAAGCGGTCACCCGCATTGTTAGAGGCGCCGATCTCTTGAGCGCTACCCCCATGCAAACCTGCTTGTATCATGCCTTCGGTGTGAAACCACCAGAGACCCTGCATTTACCGATGGTCCTCGGCAGGGATGGCCAAAAACTCAGCAAACAAACCCATGCGCCTCCGGTCGACACGGAAGCGGCAGCTGACAACCTGAATCAGGCTTTGCGCTTTCTCAATCAACCCATCATCGCCTCGGATAACCCCAAGACAATTTTGGACACCGCAATCAAAAATTGGCGCATTGACCGCATACCGAAACTCATCGGAAAAACACTCTAATCATCCCGGTTCTGCCACATAAAACCGCCCTGATGCGCGGCTAGCCCACATACAAACCAATCCGCTGGTACCCCTAACTCAACGCGAAACAGATCTTCAAACCGCAGGGCAGCAAGCTTAAACCAGTACGCTTAATACCGGCTAAACCGGATCCTGGACCTGATGGCCGAACCTGGCACGCCCTGCAAGCCCACGACTTCTCAGAGGATTGATCCCTGCCCTTGCTCAAAATGCGCACTTCCCAAATGCGTCGCATCCTGCGATAGTTAAGACACTTGGATGCCAACAACAACAATAATCAGGCCCAAGCAAGAACAATAATAATAAAGAGACCATGCTCGCTGAGGGGAAAGCTTAGGCTTCCCCTTTTCTTTTTAAACCACCCGAACGCGCTGTCTCGCATTTGATCTGTTACACTCTCCTTACGCCATTAAGACGCATTCTGTGGGTAAAAATTCAAATAGCGCTGAACACTTACCCCGCTCGGAAATTAGCCTCGAGGCACTTAAAGTTGTGCTTCGTTTAACAGAGCAAGGCTTTACGGCGTACCTTGTCGGCGGCTGTGTACGAGACCTACTGTTGGGACTTAAACCCAAAGATTTTGATGTTGCAACGAACGCAACCCCGCAACAGGTTCATAAGGTTTTCAGGAATTCCCGGATCATCGGTCGGCGCTTTCAAATCGTTCACGTTCGATTTGGGCGCGAGATCATCGAAGTCTCGACCTTTAGAGCGCAGCACAATGCGCAGAAATCAAACGATGCGGGGCATGTGCTTGATGACAATGTCTTTGGCTCTTTTGAGTCCGATGCCTTCCGACGAGACTTTACCGTTAACGCACTGTACTACTGCGCAACGGACGAGCGCGTCTTAGATCCCACCGATCAGGGTCTCGATGACCTTGCAAGCAGACGACTCCGGTTGATCGGTGATCCTGCGACACGGTTCAAAGAAGATCCGGTAAGAATGCTCCGAGCTATCCGCTTCAAATCCAAACTTAAATTCGATTTAGCCCCAACCCTTGAACAGAAAATCATCGATCTAGCACCGCTTCTAGCCGAAATACCGCCGGCGCGCCTATTCGAGGAAACCTTAAAGCTGTTTATGGCGGGATTTGCGCAATCCACCTATCTTGCCTTGTGCCAATATCAAATCAGTCGCATTTTGTTTCCGACCATGGCCGAAGAAGGCCAAGCCGAGGCGCTTATTCAGCTTGCGCTCAAATCAACGGACGATCGAATTGCTATTGGCTCGCCGGTTACCCCGGCATTCATCTTCGCTGCCCTCTTATGGGCGCCCTTTGTGCAACTCAAAAAGGCCTTGATTGAAGGCGATGATTATTCAAGAAACGATGCGGCGGCCGTTGCCGCTGATCAAGTCTTCTATCAACAGCAAGCGGTTATCTCCATCCCAAAACGTTTTAGCATACCGGCTCGAGAAATTTGGCTGCTCCAAGATCGACTCGAGGCTCGACGCGGCAAAAAACCTTTTCGGTTACTCACCAATAAGCGTTTCCGAGCAGCTTACGACTTCCTTCTGCTCCGACGTGATAGCGGTGAAAATAACAGCAGCCTGTGCGATTGGTGGACAGCATTTCAAACCGCTGATGCGGAACGCCAGCAAGCCATGACCCGGGGCAGCCGCTCTCAAAAACCTAAAAAATCCCAGCTTAATACCAGCGCAGCGTCTCAAGATGGTTGAAGTCAAGCTTGACTGAGCAGGCCCTCGAGCACGGCAACCTGATGGTTTGCCACACGCGCTCAATATGGCACCCTTACGTCTTATCCGAGCTTAGAGAGTTTTAGATGACGAACGACAAACGATACCCTGTTTCAGACAGCGCCAAGCAGCGTGCTCACCTCTCCATCGATCAGTATCAGGATCTATACCAAAAATCGATTCAGGAACCCGAAGCCTTCTGGCCTGAGATGGCCAATAAATTCCTGACTTGGTCCAAGCCCTGGGCGCAGCTCACCGAGTCGAACCTCACGGAGGGTATGGCCCGTTGGTTCATCGGTGGAAAACTGAACGCGTGCTATAACTGTGTCGATCGACACCTCCCAGAGCGTGCTCACCAAACCGCAATCCTTTGGGAGGGCGACGACCCCAGCCAGCAAGCCGAAATCACCTATCAGGACTTGCATCAAAAGGTGTGCCAGCTGGCGAACCTTTTAATTCAGCGGGGCGTCAAAAAAGGAGATCGCGTCTGTCTCTACATGCCCATGATTCCCGAGGCTGCCTATGCCATGCTAGCCTGCGCTCGAATCGGCGCCATTCACAGCGTGGTATTTGGCGGCTTTTCGCCACAGGCCCTGCAGGATCGTATTTTAGACTCTGACTGCCAAACCGTGATCACCGCTGATGAAGGCGTCCGAGGCGGTAAAACAGTTCCTTTAAAGGCCAATGCGGATCTCGCGCTTGAGCAATGCCCGAACGTGCATTCGGTGATTGTCGTGCGGCACACCGGTGGCGCCGTTGCGATGCAGTCCGGGCGTGACCTCTGGTATCACGACGAAACCAAGCGTCAATCCCTAACCTGTCCAGCCGAACCCATGGACAGCGAAGATCCTTTGTTCATCCTTTACACCTCCGGCTCAACCGGAAAACCAAAGGGCGTGCTGCATACGACCGGCGGTTATTTGTTGCAAGCGGCCATGACGCACCGCTACGTCTTTGACTACCATGACGGGGATATTTACTGGTGCACCGCAGATGTTGGTTGGGTTACGGGCCACACCTATATCGTCTATGGCCCCCTTGCCAATGGCGCGACCACCTTAATGTTTGAAGGCATTCCAAACTATCCTGATGCCTCTCGATGCTGGCAAATCGTTGACAAGCATCAGGTGAATATTTTTTATACGGCGCCCACTGCCCTTCGCGCACTCATGGGTATGGGCAACGAGTTTGTGCAGGCAACCAACCGCTCAAGTCTGCGTATCCTGGGTTCCGTTGGCGAGCCGATTAACCCTGAAGCGTGGGAATGGTACTACCACATTGTCGGTGACGGCCGGTGTCCGATTGTCGATACCTGGTGGCAAACAGAAACCGGCGGCATCATGATTACCCCCTTGCCCGGTGTAACCGACCTAAAACCTGGATCAGCAACCCTACCGTTTTTTGGTGTGGCGCCGGTTTTACTCGATCCGGAGGGGAACGTGCTGGACGGTGCAACGTCCGGCAATCTTGCGATTCGAAATTCTTGGCCAAGTCAAATCAGAACTGTTTTTGGGGACCATCAGCGCTGTATTGATACCTACTACACGACCTATCCGGGCTACTATTTTACGGGTGATGGTGCCCGGCGAGATGAGTCTGGATATTACTGGATTACCGGACGAGTCGACGACGTGCTCAATGTCTCGGGCCACCGCATGGGGACCGCCGAGGTTGAAAGCGCGCTGGTGCTGCATGAAGCAGTCGCAGAGGCCGCTGTGGTCGGTTATCCCCATAGCATCAAAGGCCAAGGTATTTATGCCTATGTCACCTTAATGCAAGGGGTGGATGGGACTGATGACCTCAAGCGAGAACTTGAAACCCTTATTCGGCAAGAAATTGGCGCCATTGCCAAACCCGATATTCTGCAATGGGCACCTATGCTCCCAAAAACGAGATCCGGTAAAATTATGCGCAGGATTTTGCGCAAGATTGCTGAGAATGAACTTACGCAATTGGGTGACACCAGCACCTTGGCTGACCCAAGCGTTGTCGACGATCTCATCGCGAACTCACCGCAAACGAGTTCATAAAAAAGCCCGAGGCGCTTTCGCGACCCGGGCTTTTCTGCCTCTCAAACGATCAGTCTTGCGTTGGCTTGGTTTGCGTGTCTGCAGCACCATCTGCCTCAGGCGCGTCGGCCTCGTCAGCAGGCGATGATTCAACGGTTGCCGCTTCAACTTCAGCCGTTTCAACCGATGCCGGCGCGACTTCCGGCTCACTAGCCGCTTCCGCCTCAACCGCATCGGATGCGGGTGCAGACGCATCATCATCAGATGGCACTTCCTTCATCGAGAGCTTAATTCGTCCGCGCTCAACATCAAGGACGATGACTTTTACAACCTGCCCCTCAGAAAGATAATCGGTTACCTTCTCAACGCGCTCGCTTGCGATCTGAGAGATGTGAACCAAACCATCCTTTCCAGGCAGAATATTGACAAAGGCGCCGAAGTCCGCAATTTTTACAACTTTACCGTTATAAATCTGACCCACTTCAGCTTCAGCGACAATCCCTTCGATCAAGCGCACCGCCGCATCTCTTGACTCAACACCCTCTCCAAAAATTGTGATCGTGCCGTCATCATCAATATCGATCGACGCCCCAGTTTCTTCTGTAATCGACCGGATGGTTGCACCACCCTTTCCAATAACATCTCGGATCTTGTCGGCTTCCACTTTCATCGTAACCATGGCAGGCGCATTGTCTGAAACCGTCTCTCGGGACCGACCAATGACCTTGTTCATCTCATCTAAAATGTGGAGTCGGGCATCCCGCGCCTGTTCAAGCGCCGTTTCCATGATCTGCTCAGTAATGCCTTGGATCTTGATATCCATCTGAAGCGCCGTGACACCCGTCTGTGTTCCAGCAACTTTAAAGTCCATATCACCGAGATGATCTTCATCCCCAAGGATATCCGTCAGGACCGCAAAACCATCATCTTCTTTAACCAGACCCATCGCGACACCAGCAACCGGTGCTTTTAGCGGCACGCCTGCATCCATCAGAGCAAGGCTTGCCCCACAGACTGACGCCATGGAGGAGGAACCATTCGACTCGGTAATTTCAGACACAACGCGAGTGGTGTAAGGCCAGTCCTCAAAACTTGGCAACACCGCAGCAATGCCTCGTCGAGCCAGTCTGCCATGGCCGATCTCACGCCGTTTTGGACCGCCCGAAAACCCGGTTTCGCCCACACTATAGTGCGGGAAATTGTAATGCAGCATGAAATGATCACGGTAGGAGCCTTGCAGCGCATCAATGATCGCTGAATCTCGGGTTGAACCGAGGGTTGTCGTGACCAGCGCTTGCGTCTCACCACGAGTAAACAATGCTGAACCGTGGGTCTTCGCAAGCACCCCAACTTCAACCGCAATGCCTCGTACTGTCTTGGTGTCTCGTCCATCAATTCGTGGTTCACCAGCAATAATCGCGCGCCGAACGGTCTTTTTCTCGATGCTGCCAAAAATGCCGCCGACCACGTCTGCGGAAGGCCCGCCTTCTTGAACAAATTGCGCCATCGCCGCATCTCGTAGCACTTGCAATTGATCCTGCCGACTCATCTTTTCAGTAACCCGATAGGCTTCAGCAATTTTGTCAGCGGAAAACTCAGTCATTTCAGCCACTAAAGTCGCATCATTTTCGGTAAGCGTCCAATTCCAAGCGTCAACGCCAACCTCAGCACAGAGCTCTTGAACTGCCTTAATGACAACTTGCATTTCCTGATGCGCGAAAAGCACCGCACCCAACATCTGATCTTCCGTTAACTCTTTCGCTTCGGACTCAACCATCAGGACAGCTGATTCCGTACCGGCAACAACCATATCCAAATGGGAGTCTTTGAGCGCTTCATAACCTGGATTCAAAAGATACCCGGCTTCTGTAAAACCCACCCGAGCCGCACCAATTGGACCCGCAAAGGGAATCCCAGACAGGCTGAGTGCTGCCGATACACCGATCATCGCCGGAATATCGGCATCCATATCTTTTTCAACCGAAATAACCTGACAGGTCACCTGTACTTCGTTCATGAATCCTTTCGGAAACAAGGGACGAATCGGTCGGTCAATTAGCCGTGACGTTAGGGTTTCTTTTTCAGAGGGCCGACCTTCACGCTTGAAAAATCCGCCAGGGATCTTACCAGCAGCATAGGTTTTTTCTTCATAATTGACGGTTAAGGGAAAGAAACTCTGGTGTGGATTGGCCTCTTTACGACCAACCACGGCAACCAAAACCGCTGTTTCGCCGACCGATACTAAAACCGACGCGGTGGCCTGTCGCGCAATTCGGCCGGTTTCGATGATGACTTCTTGGTCACCATAGGTAAACTTTTTTCTAACTGGATTCACATTATTCTCCATTCATAACGGACTTAATTTATCGGCGCAGACCTAATCGCTTAATCAACTGTGCGTACCGACCCGTATCTTTACTCTTTAGGTAATTTAAGAGCTTTCTTCTTTGGCTCACCATCCTAAGCAGACCAATTCGAGAGTGATGATCATGCTTGTGAGCCTGAAAATGACCTTGCAGTTTCTCGATATTCGCCGTCAGTAGCGCAACTTGCACCTCGGGTGAACCGGTATCCGACTCTGATGTACCGTAATCTTTTACGATTCCTGATTTTTCTTCGTTTGATAAAGCCACGTGGCCTCCTTTTTCTTAATATGCAGTTGCGACATCGCAACGCCTTTCGTTGAACAGGTGCATCCGCGCATATTTGCAGATGCCCTGCCGTTCTTACGTCGCGATCAGTCGCCGCGGCGCAATCTTGCCATCATCGAGAATCTCCCCGACACCAACAAAAACCTTACTGTCCATTGCCTCAGAATAAACTGAGACCAACCCTTCGTTTTTAACCCCTGCAATTTGAACGGGCTGCCCCTGAACAAAATAGCTCGCGGTTAATGCTGTCATTTCAACAACCGGATATTCCGCAACCGCCGCTGACACCGGTAGCAACGCCTCATCCAGCCCAGGCTCGCCGATTTCCGCCTTCAGACCTTCCAAACGCTCCAGCGTGCAGGTTTCCTCAATGGCAAAAGGCCCAGCCTGTCTACGCCTGAGTCCAACGACATGCGCGCCACATCCAATCAACTCACCAATGTCTTCCGCGAGCGAGCGGACGTAGGTTCCTTTCGTGCAGGTAATGCTCAAAACCCACCGATCGTGCGTCCGTTCAATCAACCTCAGCGCCATGATCGTTACGCGTCTTGGCTGCCGCTCTACTTCTATGCCTTGTCGGGCTAGCTTATAAAGCGGTTGCCCATTCAATTTTATTGCCGAGTACATCGAAGGGATTTGATTGATCTCACCCCTAAACGCGTCTAAGCAAGATTCAATCGCCTCATTGCTTAGCTCGGGCACGGGCCGCTCATGGACAATATCGCCCTCGCTATCCCCAGTTGTGGTGCGAACCCCTAACTGGATCGTCGCAATGTAACCCTTGTCAGCATCCAATAAAAACTGAGAGAACTTGGTTGCTTCCCCAAAACAAATAGGAAGCACGCCGGTTGCGATGGGATCTAAACTGCCAGTATGGCCCGCTTTTGCTGCGCCATAGAGGTGTTTTACCCTTTGGAGCGCGCCATTTGACGTTATTCCAGCTGGTTTGTCCAGCAGCAATATGCCATCTACGACTCGGCCCTTACGTCGACTACGACCCAAAACCTTCTTCCTCGTCGATCGATCGAGCCTTGCGATCGGCCCTTAATGCTCGGGTTATTTTTTCTCCCTGCACCAAACTCGCATCATAGCTAAAGCGCAGTTTTGGCGTAATGCGTGTGGTCAATTGCTTCGCTAAAAGCTTCCTCAAAAAGCTACTGGCGTTACCAAGCAATTGCCCTGCTGCTTCAGCGCGATCATCAGGAAAAACCGTGAAAAAAACCTCAGCATAGGCAAGGTCTTTGGAAACTCGAACATCGTTGATCGTCACCATGCCGAGCCTGGGATCTTTAAGCTCTTTATGAATTAGGACCGCTAAAATCTTTTGGATTTGCTCAGCAACTCTATCGGTGCGCTTAAAATGTGCGTCCATTTCGGATTTATCGACAGTATTACAACTGCCGCGCGACCTCTCGGGTGTCAAACACTTCAATCTGATCTTTAACGCGAACATCGTTATAGTTTTTCACGCCGATGCCACACTCGGTACCGCTACGAATGGACTCAACTTCATCCTTGAAGTGTCTAAGGCTTTCAAGCTCGCCTTCAAAGATGACAACATGATCTCGCAACACGCGAATCTTCTTCCGACGATGAACCGTGCCTTCGATCACCATGCATCCGGCAATTGAGCCGAACTTCTTGCTATCAAAGACATCTCTGACCTCAGCGATCCCGACAATGTCTTCTCGGATCTCTGGCGCCAGCATCCCGCTCAGAGCGTCTCTGACATCATCTACGAGATCGTAAATAACCTTGTAATACCGTAGATCCAAGTTTTCCGCATCAACTAAGCGTTTTGCTGAGGACTCTGCTCGGACATTAAAGCCGAAAATAACCGCTTGCGCGGTTAAGGCGTAATTCACGTCATTTTCGGAGATACCGCCTACCCCGGAGGAAATTACGTTGACCTTGACTTCGTCGTTTCCAAGGTCATGGAGCGCCGAAATAATGGCTTCCAGCGACCCGCGCACGTCGGCTTTCACAACGATATTGAGCGCTTGCACCGCCTGGGCACCGAAATTCTCCAATAAGTTGTCAAGAGAAACCACGGGCGTTGCAAGCCGCTCGGTCTTTTGTTTCTGACGCCGAAATTCTGCAACTTCTCGTGCGGCTTTTTCATCTTTGGTAACCGTGAACGGATCACCCGCACCCGGCGTACCATTTAACCCTTGGATCGACACTGGGGTTGCCGGACCTGCAGAGGCCAAGGTTTGTCCATTTTCATCGGTAATGGCACGCACTCGCCCAAAATTCTCCCCCGCAACCACGATATCACCGCGAGACAAGGTCCCATTTTGGATCAATAACGTTGCAACCGAGCCTTTTCCTTTATCAAGCCGGGATTCAATCACGACGCCTTGGGCTGGGCCTTCTTTCACGGCCGTAAGCTCTAGTAATTCTGCCTGAAGCAGCACCGCTTCGAGCAAAGCATCCACCCCGTCGCCCGTCAACGCAGATACGGGCAGGAACTGCGTATCCCCACCCCAGTCTTCAGGGATTACATTTTTAGCAGCCAACTCGTTCTTTACTCGGTCGATGTCGGCTCCTTCCTTGTCAATTTTATTAATCGCAACCACCAAAGGAACGCCTGCACTCTTGGCGTGGTCAATGGCTTCTTCTGTTTGGGGCATCACGCCGTCATCGGCGGCAACGACCAGGATAATAATATCGGTTGCACTTGCACCCCGAGCTCGCATGGCAGAAAACGCGGCGTGTCCAGGTGTATCAATAAAACAAATCTCACCCAGCTTGGTCTTAACGCGATAAGCACCGATATGTTGCGTAATACCGCCGGCTTCCCCGCCTGCAACTTCGGTGCTTCGAATATAGTCTAAAAGTGAGGTTTTGCCATGATCAACATGCCCCATTACCGTGACCACGGGTGATCGCGATTCGGCTTCAGAATCATAAACAAGCGCTTCTAACAAAGACGTTTCAACCTCATTGGCATCCAATAATTTTACTTTGTGGCCGAACTCTTCAACCACCAAAATAGCCGTTTCTTGGTCGATCGAAGCATTCATATCCGCCATAACCCCCAATCCCATCAGGTACTTGATCACATCTCTTGCTTTAATCGACATCCGTTGCGAAAGCTGCGAGATTGTAATGGATTCGCCAACTTCGACTTCTCTTACTTGATTTTGGGTCGGCGCGTTAAATTGATGCCGTGGTCCAGCCTTCGGTGCCGCGGCACGCTTGGACCGCGCAACACCTGTTAATCCAAGTGTTGTGGGCGCCAAGTCATCTTCAAGCTCAGCATCTGGTGCAATCAGAATGTCGTCGACCTCTTCGACCAGAAGCTCCTCTACGCGCTTCTTACGGTTGCCATGTTTGGCTTTTTTCTGCTGAATCTCATCGATATCGATCTCTTTACGATCGCGCTTGTCTTTTCGAGACCCCGCCTTTTCATCGGATTCTTTTGTCGCATCGGGCTTATTCGATTTTGCTTTTAGGACCTCGGCTTGCTTGGCTTTTTCTGCTGCCTCTGCTGCAGCCTGTTCTTCACGTTCTTTTAAAAGGTTTTTACGTGCTTCAGCTTCTTTTTCTGACGCGATAAAGGCGGCCCGACGAATGGCTTCGGGGTCCATGACCTTCGGCGCTGCATCGACTTCAGCATCACTTTGAACTTCAACGGGCTCAACCGTCTCAACCGTTTCAACAACCGCTTCTTCAACGATCGCCGGCGCAACTTCTACTGCGGCCTCGGCAACGACCTCAGGTGTTACCTCAGCGGTAACATCCGCATCGTCCCGGCGCACATAAGTTCGCTTCTTACGCACCTCGACATTGACAGTTCGACCACGACCTGCGCTTCCGCCTGCCTTGATCGTGCTTAAGGTTCGGCGTTTAAGCGTGATTTTTTTAGGACCGTCTGTCTCTTCGCCATGACTTCGCTTAAGATATGCAAGCAACGACTCTTTCTGCGATTCGGCCACAACATCTGTTTCAGCGGCTTGAGGCAAGCCCGCATCTTTCATTTGCTGTAGCAAACGGTCAACGGGCGTTCCGACTGCTTCTGCCAGCTGTTTTACCGTTGTCTCAGCCATACTTTATTCCCCTTGTTGCTGGTGCTAAGCGTTCGTTACTCGAACCACGGTGCACGAGCCGTCATAATAATTTCACCTGCCATCGCTTCGGTCATCGATTCAATTTCCATAATGTCATCGATTGCTTGTTCTGCGAGGTCTTCCATCGTGATGATTCCCATTGCCGCAAGGTCATAGGCTAACTTCGTTGTCATGCCATCCATTGCTAAAAGGTCTTCTGCTGGCTCTTGCGTAATACGGTTTGCTTCATCGGCCAACTCACGATTGGTGATCGTGTTTCTAGCCCGCGCCCGCAATTCCTCAACAATGTCGATATCAAACCCTTCAATGGCCACCATTTCATCAATGGGAACATAGGCTATTTCTTCTAAAGACGTAAAACCTTCTTCTAGCAGAACGATCGCAACATCTTCATCAACATCCAGCTGCTCCATAAAATTGGTCACAACCGACCCTGCTTCTTGCTCTTGTTTCTCAGCTGCCTCGGCTTCGGTCATAATATTTAAGGACCATCCGGTTAATTCGCTGGCTAATTTAACATTTTGGCCGCCTCGCCCGATCGCTTGAGCTAGATTGTCTTCAGACACCGCAATATCCATACTGTGGGTCTCTTCATCGACCACAATTGAAACCACCTCGGCCGGCGCCATCGCGTTGATCGCAAGCTGTGCAATATTGTCATCCCAAAGCACAATATCGATGCGTTCATTGCCAAGCTCACCGGATACAGCCTGAACTCTAGAACCACGCATCCCAACACAGGCGCCTACAGGATCTATTCGACCATCGTTGGTTTTAACGGCGATTTTCGCCCGAGAACCTGGGTCCCTCGCCGCGCCAAGAATCTCGATGATGCCATCAGCGACTTCTGGCACTTCTATTTTGAACAACTCCGTTAACACTTCGGCGGAAGTTCGGGTCATTGCCAATTGCGGCCCGCGAGCTTCTGGTCGAACTTCTTTTAGCAGCGCCCGAAGTCGGTCACCAATGCGGAACGTTTCTCTCGGCACCCATTCTTCGCGCGGCAATATCGCCTCGGCATTGTTACCAAGGTCCACAATCACAGCTTCTCGCGTTACTTTCTTAACTTGCCCGTTGAGCAACTCACCGATCCGATGACGATAAGCTTCAACCACCTGAGCCCGTTCAGCCTCTCGAACTTTTTGCACAATCACTTGCTTGGCTGCCTGGGCGGCAATGCGACCGAATTCAACGGAATCGATGGCGATCTCATAGATATCGCCCGCGGCCAGCCCTGGTTGCAACGCCGCTGCTTGCTCGACAGTTAATTGCGCGTCTTCAAACTCAATCAGCTCATCATCCGCCATCACGGTCCAGCGCCTGAACGAATCGTAAAGACCGGTTTCTCGGTCAATCGCAACCCGGACATCGGCTTCCTCGGAATAACGTTTCTTGGTTGCGGTGGCTAATGCAACTTCTAGCGCATCGAAGATTATTTCTTCTGAAACGCCCTTCTCGTTCGAAACGGACTCAACCACTAACAGGATTTCTTTACTCATGAATCGATCTCATCTTCATGCGAGACTCTCGCTATTATACTTACATCAATAC
>Ga0115567_10004561_pt1 | contig 13499 bp, 5 predicted proteins | sample COGITO_mtgs_1204_2_FD_88679 | JGI IMG/M metagenome (GOLD analysis project Ga0115567, IMG submission 88679) | Pelagic marine microbial communities from North Sea - COGITO_mtgs_120412 | ecosystem: Environmental > Aquatic > Marine > Epipelagic | place: Germany:Helgoland, sampling site Kabeltonne...
CTCCGTTTGGATCTGACGCTGCGCACCGTGGCGGGGTTGAAGATGGCCGACCTGCGGACGTTTTCGTTGCAGGATCAGATCCAACGCGGCGAGGCAGGAAGCTTCGAGGATTTGATCGCCGACACCAACGCTGTGACGCCAGACAAACGGATGGCCCAAGCAGAGTCTCTGGACCGCATGCGAAGCCTGCTGCACCTGCTGGATGAGCGCGAGCAGACCATCCTCACCTACCGATTTGGGCTTAATCATCATCCGCGCAAGACCTTGGAAGAAGTGAGCGAACTCATCGGACGCACACGGGAACGGGTGCGACAGATTCAGATTCAGGCGCTGCGCAAGATGCGTAAGCTAATCGAGGACGATGGTCCAGACTGGGATAATAGCGCCGAGGATGACGAGGACGAAATCCCCGGAATTCCTGCATTGTCGACGAATAATGGTGAGGTGCCGTGGGACAACAGGCGCTTGCTCGGCTATGAGTCTAAAGAGCTGTACTTCGACCCCACACCGATCACCAAGCTCGGCCTCTCCACGCGCGCCTCAAACGCGATGCGGAATGCGGGTCTGCGCACAGTCGCGCAGTTGGTCTACAAAAGTGAAGGCGAGTTGATGCACCTGCGGGCCTTTGGCGATCGCTGCCTCACTGAGGTCAGGGATGCGCTGCAGATACGTCTTAAAGAGCTATTGGAAGCGGAAACAGCCGAAGCGGATGCGGGAACAGCCCAACTGGGGGAGGCAGCGGAAGCGGAGCTGGAGGCAGCGGCAGAGTGACGGAGCGTTGTTCGTACGCGGCGCGCTACATCAACCGTGGGCAAGTGAGCGCAAGCGCGACGGCGTTTGCCCCGGCAAACATTGCCCTGTGCAAATACTGGGGGAAGCGGAACCGGACGCTAAACTTGCCGCTCACGTCAAGCCTGTCCGTGTCTCTAGGGACGCATGGCACCACCACCACCATCGAGTTTTCCGAGCACGATACGCTGACTCTGAACGAGAAGCAGATCGGGCTGGAGTCGACCAATGCCTCGGCTAAGGCCTTCGCTGAGCGACTCTGGGAATACATCGACCTGTTCCGGGAGCCCGGCGAGTGCCTGGCCGTTCGCACGAGCAACACCATTCCTACCGCTGCCGGTCTGGCGTCGTCCGCATCAGGCTTTGCCGCTTGCACCAAGGCGCTAAACGATCTGTTCGGCTGGCAGGCAGATGATGCTGCGCTTTCGCGCCTGGCACGACTGGGAAGCGGCAGCGCCTGCCGCTCACTTTGGCACGGGTTTGCTCGCTGGAACGCAGGAGTGCGCGAGGATGGCGACGATTGTTATGCCGAGCCATTCGGCTCAGATTGGCCCGATCTGCGTCTCGCAGTCTGCCCCGTCGACACCAGCCAGAAGCCGGTTTCGTCCCGCGACGCGATGAACGCGACTGTGGCCAATAGCCCACTTTTCCGGGGCTGGGAAGCCTGCGTCACGCGCGACCTGTGCGCGATCGAGACATCGATTATTAACCAGGATTTTGAGCGATTGGGCAAGACCGCGGAGCGCAACGCGCTGGCGATGCATGCGACCATGCTTGGCTGCGAGACACCGATTCTTTACTGGTTGCCAGCCACGGTGGACGCCATCCACCAAGCTGCGCGCCTTCGCGCGGACGGGATACCGATCTATGTGACGATCGATGCTGGCCCCAACCCCAAGTTGCTGTATCAACAACAGCACGAGGCCGTGATCGCCGCGCAATGGCCCGACGCGATGCTGATTACGCCCTGGTCGGCGTAGCAGCCAGATTTGGCCTTATCAAAACAGCCAACGAGCGACTTTCGACAAGAAGATTTTGAGGACAAGAAAATGGGACAGCGCTCTACCAGGGTAGCATGTTCTTGTTCCTTTAATTTTCTTGGGCAACTCCAGTCGATAGCTCTGCGCATCAGATCGTCGGCGGCTCCCTGCTAAACAAGAACCGAGATGTGCTTGTTGAGCTGTCAGAGTCAACGAACCTATGGGCAAGAAAAATCTCGATCATCGCGACGCTTCACCTTATAAAAAAGGCCAGGACACTGAAACGCTCCGAATTTCGAAAAGCCCTCTCACAGACAACGGAGGATCTCATCCACAAAGCTTTAGGCTGGATGCTTCACGAAGTCGCAAATCGAGACAGGCAGATCGAAGAGGAATCCTTGGCCCGCCATTACACGTCAATACCGCGGACTGTTTTGGTTCGCCGAGAATTGGACATTCGGTGGTGACTTGCTCAGAGACTCCGATGACTGTTTGTGTGCTTCGATTATCCTTTCTGTGACGACCACGACTGAGATCGGCTGTCAAATGGACTTCCGGCATAACTCCTTCGCTGCGCTCAATCGCCCCACAAGGGGTCTTATTCCGGCTTCCATTTGACAGCCGGTATCAGTCGTGGCGTGGTTTTCTTTCGCCAAAGAAAATTTTCTTTGGCGCGTGAGTTCAGTCGGCGTTCCCGTGCCGCTTGCAGAGCCCGGTCACGTCGGTCATGAATCTCCTGTGTCTGCCCAGCAAGCATATCGTATGGGGCGATTTATCCCAGCGCGCTGGGTAGGCGGTCCTCGTTGTAAGTGCGAACGTATTGGGCCGTATTTTCACGGGCCTGCTTGAAGTTAAAAGGGGGTCGTGGCCGAATACTCTCGCGCTTGATGGTACCGTGAAAGGGCTCGAGTTTGCCGTTGCTTTGCGGGTAGTACGGCGATGTACGTACATGCTTCATGCCGCTGATGCGAATGAACTCCTTGAAGTCGCGCGCAATGAACTGCGGGCCATTGTCGGAGATGGTACGTGGAAAATACCCCGCACAGCGTTCCCGACCTCACTGCAGAATCGTCTCGACGTCTCCCTCGGGCATCGTCTCGCGGATCTCCCAATGAACAAGAGAGCGGCTGTAGCCACCGAGTATGCGGCACAGGCAGTAGAAGCTGCCCGCAATATTCAAGTAGCTGATGCCAATATCCCGGTGCTGGTGTGCTGCGGTTGGCTGGTGGAAGCCTGTGCCCTTCTTGGAGGGCTTACGGCGCCCAACTCCTCAGTGCGTCAGCCTGCTTCAGTGTGCAATAGACCATTGCGGGGCTGGCGGCGACGATGCCATCATGTACGTGCACCGCCGATAGCCGTGGTTCGGATGTCGTACGATCGCCTCGCGCTCCCAGTCTTATCATTCTGGTGGCCGTTACGGTTCTTCTAGGTGTAGAACTTCGAGCGTTGCTGCCCCAGTCCAGCAACAAGCAACTGCTGGGCGAACCCGCCTTATGGCTCTTGCCACTTCACACTTCACCCTTCATCCTTCACGCCACCACAAACCGTTACTGCCTCCAGCCGCATCGCTTCGGCGGCGGTGGGATCACCGGCGGCAAGCAGCGCCTGGACCAGATTGCCATAGACCTCACAGCGAAACGGAGTGTCGTAGGCAACGGCCTGCGACAAACAGGTGACTGCCGCCTTGGGCCGACCGCTCAATAGCGCGGCGCGACCCGCATTCACCATCGCCTCCACGTAATCGGGGCGCAGCGAGAGCGCCTTCACGAACAACGGAAACGCATCCTCATTCCGCCCTAGGGCAGTGTAGCCATTCCCCAGATCAAAGAGCACCTCCGGATCTTCTGGCAACTTGTCGGCAGCCACCTCCCAGAGCGGCACGATCTCGGTCCAGTCGCGTTCGGCGTCCAGATAGGCGCGCCCAAGCTGGTGATAGGCAAAGCCCGAATCCCGATATTCCTTGTAGTATTCCCACAGCGCCGAAGCGCTCTCCCAGCGCTGCAGATTCATCACCGTCGGCAGAACCAGAGCGAGTGCCAGCAAGCCCGCACAGCACCGGGCAAGCCCCGACCGCTTCACCGCCATCCTCTCGAACAGCAGGCACACTACCAGCGCGACCCCAAACATGGCCATGTAGGTGTAACGATCAGCAGTGATGAACTCGCGATACGAAAGCAGCAGCTTCACCTGAGGCAGCAAAAACAGGGCAACGCAACTCGCCCCAGCCACAATCACATACTGCTTCCGCCATGCAGCCCAGCCAACGCCAGCCACTGCTGTCAGAATCAGCCCTGCCCCCACCCAGGCCAAGGTTGCGAACTCCGCAGGCCACTCGTAGTAATGCAGCGAGGGCTGCCACAGGCTGAGCCGCTGAAGCCAGTCCGTAAGAATCCATGGCACGTGCGCCAGTCGCAAGGCGACAGCTGGGGCATCGCCGGGCAATGGCGCTGCTGTCTGGTTCAGCAACAGACAGATCAAGCCAGCGCAGCCGACACCGCCGATCGCCACAAGCCGTCCCCGCGTCAAGCTCTGCCCCTCCGCCAGAGCCAGGACTACCAACACCCCAGGCAAGACAATTGCCACCGGTTTTGCAAACATCGCAACAATCGCGAGCAGAATACACAGCGTCCAACGCCGATCCAGAAAGCTCCACATAGCAGCCAGCGAGAAGGCTGCCGATAACACATCTTTGCGCCCGGACGCCCAGGCCACAGCCTCCACTTGCAGCGGATGAAAGCCGAACACAACCGCCGCCACCACGCCAGCCAACCAGCCGCCGCTGAGGCGCTCGCAGATCTTCCACACCAGAAGTGTCGAGATCAGGTGCAACAGCACGTTCGTGAGATGAACAGCCCAGGGCGCGAGCTCGAACAACGCCCGTTCGAGCCAGAAACTCAGGTAGGTGACCGGGATGTACAGGACTTCCCCAGGAATCGTGCCGGGCCGCAGTACTTGCCTTAGCGTCTCCCAGCTTGCCTCGAGCAGCACTGGGTTCTGGAGGATGTACTGCGGGTCATCCCAATTAGTAAAGGAAAAGCTGAGACACTGCCCATAGACTAAGAGAACAGCGGCCCCTAGGGCTGGCCCAGTGTACCGCCGCCACTCTGTCTCGGTGTCGCTCAACTACGCGGCCGGCTCTGCTGGTTTCCACCGCTTACGCCGCTCCGGCAGATTGCGGTCTCCCCGGATGTGCACCGCGTCCTCTCCCAGCACGTCACGCAATCCATGATAGCAGTCCATCGTCAGCGTGATCTTGTCTCGCAGCTCAATAAAGGCAATGTTCCCCCCCTTGCAGCCCGCCGTAAGAATGACCGGCGTATGCCCAGGATTGGCCTGCAGCAGGCCCTGAACCGAGGCAAGCTGATCCGACGTACTCTCGTCTTCACGAATTCGGACATGAAACTCCTCAGTGTAGGTGGCAGGCGCATCTTCAATCGGCATCACCCGCGATACGATGAGCTTGGCCGACTCTTCCGAATCGCGCCGAGCCACGAACCCTTCCAACACGACGACTGCCCCGTTGATTACCGCCGGGCCAAACTCGGCATACTTCTTCGAGAAACACAGACATTCCACGGTCCCATCCAGCCCTTCGAGATAGATCACTGCCCAAGGCATTCCGTCCTTCTTCGAAATCTTGGTCTCCACCAAATTGATGAGCCCGCCAATCCGAATCGGGTCATTGTCCTCCGCGTCCTTCATCCCGATCACTGTCGTGGACGAGATTGACCGAATCAACGACGAGTGCTGCCCCAGTGGATGTCCAGTCACATAGAAGCCCAGCAGCTCTTTCTCGGTCTTCAGAATGTCAGACTCATCCCATTCTGGCACGTCGGGCACCACTAGGTCATCATTGGAAGTACCGGTATCGTCGATCAGCATATCGAAGAAGGTATTCTGGCCCAATTCCTTATCCTTCGAAGCCGCGCTGGCTCGCGCCAGAGTATCATCGATCATCAGCATCATCTGCGAACGGCGCAAGCCGAAGCAGTCGAACGCTCCACAGCGGCAAAGATTCTCCATCACCCGCCGGTTGACCGCACTTCCCGTGCGCTCGCACATATCAAGCATGGTCTCGAAGTCGCCATTCTCCTCACGCGCCGAAATAAGTCCCTCCGAAGCCGCGTGGCCCACGCCCTTGATTGCGGCCAGCCCAAAGCGAATCGACCCGGCGTCCACGGTGAAATCCAGATCGCTGCGATTAACATCTGGCGGCAGCACCTGGATGCCCATCTCATTCGCCTCACTGATCAGGATTGTCACCGCATCGGCAGTGGACATGGCGCTCGACAAGTTGGCAGCCAGAAACGCGACCGGATAATTCGCCTTCAAATAGGCGGTCTGATACGAAATCAGGCCATAGGCTGCACTGTGGGATTTATTGAATCCATAGCCTGCGAACATCTCGATTTTATCAAAAATGCGCTTGGCTCGCTCCGCTGAGATGTCACGCTTAGCGCAGCCCTCGATAAACTTCTCGAGCTGGGCGGCCATGACATCGATTTTCTTCTTGCCCATTGCCCGACGCAGCAGATCCGCTTCTGCCAGCGTAAATTTTGCGAGCACCTGCACCACCTGCATAACCTGCTCCTGGTAGAGCATGATCCCGTAGGTCTCACTCAGAACTGGTTCCATGTCAGGGTGGTCGTACTCGACCTTGGTCTTGCCCATCTTGCGCTCGATAAACTCGTCGATAAACTGCATCGGCCCAGGCCGGTAAAGCGCAATCAACGCAATGATGTCCTCCAAACGGTCCACGCCAAACTTACGGCACAGGTCTTGCATCCCCCCCGATTCCAGCTGAAAAACCGCGACCGTCTTGCCTTGGTTCAACAGGTCGTAGGTCGGCTTGTCCTCAAGCGGAAAGTCGATCGGCACCAGCTCCTCGCCCATCGCCTTCTTGACGATCGCCACGGTGTCACTGATGATCGTCAGCGTTCGCAGCCCCAAAAAGTCCATTTTCAACAGGCCAAGATCCTCGCAGGGCCCGCCCGGATACTGGGTAATCGCCTCGTTCCCCTGCCCTCTTCCCAGCGGCACCAGGTTCGTCAACGGCTGATCGCCGATAATCACCCCGGCCGCGTGAATACTCGTATTGCGGACCAGCCCTTCCAGCGGCTGCGAGTACTTGAAGATCTCCTCGACCCACTCCTCATTTTCGCGCATCTGGACCAGTTCGCTGCTCTCCTCCAAGGCCCGAGCAAGCGTCATTTTGGGATCGGCAGGCACCGCCTTAGACAGCCGGTTTCCATCCTCAAAAGGCCGTCCTAATGCCCGCGCCACATCCTTGAGCACAGCCTTGGCCTTCAAGGTCCCGAAGGTCCCAATCTGCGCCACATTCTCCGCGCCGTATTTGTTCCGCACGTAGTCGATCACTTCGACCCGGCGACGCTCGCAAAGATCGATATCAAAGTCGGGCGGGCTCACGCGATCCGGATTCAGAAAGCGCTCAAACAGCAGGTTATAGCGCAACGGCTCAATATCAGTAATATTCAGCAGATACGCCACGATACTCCCGGCACCACTACCGCGCCCAGGCCCCACGGGGATCCCCTCCTTCCGAGCGTAGTGCAGAAAGTCCCAGACCACCAAAAAGTAGCTGACAAAGCCCATGCGATCGATAATCGCGATCTCATGCTCCATGCGGTCCAACACCGCCTTGCCCTCCGCATCCTGCCCCTCGTAGCCATTGGTCTCGAGGTTTATCCCATAGCGGGCCAGCAGTCCCAGCTTGCACTGTATTCTGAGGAAGTCGTTCCGATCCGAGCCATCCGGTGGATCATAGACCGGGTAATGGTTCACCCCGGTTTCCATCGTCACGTTGCACTTCTCGGCCACTTCCATCGTGTTGCGCAGCGCTTCCGGATAGTCCTTAAACAGCTCCGCCATTTCCTCAGGACTCTTCACATAGTACTCCGGCCCTCCGGAGAAACGCATGCGGTTCGCATCCTTCATCGTCTTCTGGGTGCCGATGCACAACAGCACCTCATGCGGCAAGGCATGATCTCGGGTCAAATAGTGCGCGTCATTGGTCGCCAGCAGCTTCACATCCATTTCCGAAGCCAGCTTCAACAGCCCTCGGTTCACCACCTCCTGCTCCCGGAAGCCATGGTCCTGCATCTCGATATAAAAATCTTCTCGGCCAAAAATATCGAGGTAGTCTCCGAGAATCTCCTTTGCCTGCTTCTCGGTGCCATTCAGCAGTGCCTGCGGCACCTCTCCGCCCAGGCAGCTCGTCGTCGCGATGATCCCCTTCGAGTGCTGCGAGAACGACTCGCGATCAATCCGCGGTTTGTGGTAGAAACCCTCCAGGTAGGAGATCCCACTCAGCTTGCACATGTTCTGATAGCCCAGGTTGTCCTTCGCCAGCGCCAGCTGATGATAGCCACGACAATTCGAATGGTTCGGGTTCTGCTCGAAGCGACTCCCGGGAGCCAGATAGAACTCACAGCCGATAATCGGCTTGATCCCCGCTTTGGACATCGTGTGATAGAAATCGAAGGCCCCGGCCATGCTGCCATGATCCGTGATCGCGATCGAGTCCATTCCCATCTCATCCGTCAACTGCGCGAGATCTTTGATCCGGCACGCGCCGTCCAATAAACTGTAGTCGCTGTGGCAATGCAGGTGCGTAAATTCAGCCATGGGTCTCCCGATCATCCTTCTCACTCATTTCATCGATTGCGAAGCCTATCTAACCGGCCCGCTTTCCATCGTCAAGGGAAACAAGCAAACTTCCTCGAATCCTAGTCCCAATCGAAAGGCTTCTTCCGCCCACCACTGGGAGCGCCGGATTTATCCGGCAAATCTAAAGACCACCGTCTTCTTCACCGAAGTAGGCTCCGCTCCCCCTCTCCGCTGGACAATGTCCCACGCTCTCCTGTCGTTGCTACCAGGCGGGCCCCTCCCTCGACTCCTTCGCTGCCCATGCAGGCCCCACGCTTACTCGTCGCCCGGCTCCTGTTTCCTCGCCAAGCTTCGCGCTAGGCGACCATCGAGGGCGTCAGGCGGTTGGACGACTAAGGACAGGATCAGCGGCAATGTCCAGGGCTTGTTCGACTTCAGCATTGCCGGCGAGGAGATCAAGCAGGAGTGGATTCGCAGCGGCTTTGAAGCAACTCATCAGCTCAACGACCGCCTGAGCGTGACCGCGTCGATCTTGGCCTCGACGCGCGGCGAAGATCCGCAGGTCTCGACAGGAATCAATCTTTGCTATCAGCTCTAACTGAAGGAGCCCCGAACTTGCTTACCGATCTTATCAGTTTACAGCAAGTCAGGCCTGGTGGGGAATTGTGTCATAACAAGCGGAACGCCTGTATCAAGACAAGCATTCTTGCATGCCCCCCCCACCGACTTTCCCTCCCACCTCCGCATCGAGACTCGATCATGATGCCCTACAACCGACACTTTGACGACGAACGCCTGACCAACTTCACCCGTTCGGTTGATCGCCAGAAGATGACCCTGCGCGAGGAAGGCGGCTGGCTACTGCCAGGCGGTGCCTACTTGGCTGTGGACGACAAGGCGGGACAGACGCACAAAGTGATCGCCGAGAGTCTGGGCCGGGCATTGGTGGCTCGGGCTCGATTGCGACGATGCCGCCGGTGGTGCGATTCTATTGCCTGATGGGGGGCAATGCGGATCGTCTACCTCTCTCGGGCCAAGACCACGGGGCTGACCTCCTTCTGTGTCGTGTTTGCGCGGGAATCAGGACGGATCGTGGCCAGGAAACGACGTTCGAGGGCTTCAGCGAGGAGCCGGAGCCTGAGGCATGGGAGAGTTGGCTGGATGCCTTGCGCCGCCGGCTTGGCGGATAGTCCGCAATGGGAGAGCCCTTCGGCGGGGTCAGGGGCAATGATTATGCAATTTGAATCTGCGGTGTGGTAGGGTTTATTCCTTGGAATCGGAGCAGGATTGAATCATGGCCCGGCCTTTGCGGGTAGAGTTCGAGAATGCCTCGTATCATCTTGTCAACCGCGGCAATCAGCGACAGCGGACCTTTCGTAGAAGGGACTGCCAAATGATCTTCTTCCCTTCTTTCCTTCCTTGCTGTGGAATTCCCTGCTCTGGCTAACTCGATGGCTCGCATCGCGAGCTGGTCTTGAACTAGGGTTCCGCGTGTTCCGAGTTGGTCAGTCCAGCGGCCCGGAGAGTTCGTTTGAACCGGATCGACACGGTAACGATATGATAAGACTATCTGGGAGTTCATCTGGAAATTAGTTGCCGCACTCATGGCAGCATCCGGCATGAGCGTTGCCATGTCGGTCCTCTTCGGGCACGGCATCATGCGGACTGAAGCCTCGGGAGAGGTCGAAGAGTTCGAGAGTATCCTCTGCCTCCCACAGGCTCGCGCCCCGGCCGATCACCTTGTCTTTCGACGTTGGTTCCAGGCACTGCTGCTAATGGTTTCGGTGGGGGCCGTTGCACTACGTATAGGCGGAACGCTCGATGGGAGAACCTTTGAAGTTCCGATCGCAGTTCCAGGGATTTTCGATGCTCTTTTGCTCGTGCAATGCCGTCGCAGTGTCCAGCGCCAATTCGCGATGCAGCTCGCCAGACTGAGTGACATTGAACGTGACCTAGATGCCGTTTTTGATGGAAGCGACAGCCAACAATCAGGTGCTCCCGGAAAGCGGGAGACTTGAGCGTTGAATATCGCTGGTGAGGGGGCTGAGAATGCGGAGTCCGCACCTGGAATGGATCGGCCCAAGAGGATCTGCGGAGTCCGCAAGGAGAATAATGCAGGCGAGACGCCTGCGCTCCCAAGGGTTGGATTAGTCGCGCAGGCGCTCTAAGAGGCCCTGGGTGGCGCGGTGCAGGAGAGCCCTTCGGGCGGGGGCAGGGCTTGATGATGATGCAGCTCAAGGGCAACACGCTAGAAGCTGATAGTAGCCACTCCCGCAATAGCGGGCCGTCTCTAACGGCATGAGGGTCAGGAATGCCGGATAAATCCGGCGCTCCCAGTCTTACTCGCGCCGTTATCCTAGGGAGGACTGACTGAGAACAGCACCTCGCTACTCTGGCGGAGAACCATGCGGCTCGACAGGTGAGCGACAATCCAGCCGTTCGAACCTTACGGAATCTGCGAATATGCGCATGGTATGCTCTTTCCTCACACGCGCGCGAATAATTTAAGAACATTCCATGAACGATATCGAACAACGTCTGCGGCAAGCACTAAGCGAGAGAATCCTGATTTTGGACGGAGCCATGGGCTCTATGCTCCAGACCTACCGTGTGCTCACCCAGAACGGCACACGCGAGATCGTGCCCATGGAACAGGGCGATGCCGCCGAGGAAGCCGGGGAAACCGTCTACCGCCTCGACGAGCCAGAGTATCGCGCTGAGCGCTTCGCCGACTGGCCCAGCCCTGTTAAAGGCAACAATGACCTGCTCGTGCTGACCCAGCCCGATCTCATCCGCGAGATCCACCAGGCTTATCTGGATGCCGGCGCAGACATTATCGAGACCAACACCTTCAACGCCAACTGCATCTCCCAGGCAGACTACGGCCTTGAGGCCTTTTCCCGCGAGCTAAACGTAGCGGCCGCCCGCCTCGCTCGCGAAGCCGCAGATGCCACGACGTTGCGCACTCCGCAAAAGCCCCGCTATGTCGCCGGTGCCCTCGGACCAACCAACAAAACCGCCAGCATGTCTCCAGATGTGAATGACCCTGGCTTTCGCGGCGTCACCTATCAGGAACTCGTAGACGCATACTACGAGGCCATCGACGGCCTGGTAGAAGGCGGCGTCGACCTGCTCTTGATCGAGACCATCTTCGACACCCTCAATGCCAAGGCCGCAATCTACGCCTGCGAAACCTGGTTTGCCGATCATTCCCTCCGCCTGCCAGTGATGATCTCGGGCACCATCACCGACGACAGCGGCCGCACCCTTTCCGGCCAGACCACCGAGGCGTTTTGGTACTCCATGCGCCACGCGCAGCCCATTTCCATCGGGCTGAACTGCGCCCTGGGCCCCGATAAACTCCGGGCCTACGTCCAGAACCTCACCCGCATTGCGGACGTCGCAGTCTCGGCCTATCCCAATGCTGGCCTGCCCAATCCACTCGCGCCTACCGGCTACGACATGACCCCTGCGGAGATAGCAGAGCACATCGCCGAATGGGCCGATGCCGGACTCGTGAACATCGTCGGCGGCTGCTGCGGCACCACCCCGCCCCATATCGAGGCCATTGCCAAGGCAGTCGCTGGCAAGGCCCCGCGCGCCATCCCGGAGATTCCGCCAGCCTGCCGCCTATCTGGGCTTGAGCCATTCATCATCACCGAAGACTCGCTGTTCGTCAACGTTGGCGAGCGCACCAACGTGGCCGGCTCGCGCAAGTTTCTGCGCCTGATCAAGGACGGCAACTACGAGGAAGCCCTCAGCGTCGCTCGCGATCAAGTCGAGAACGGTGCCCAGCTGATCGACATCAACATGGACGAAGGCCTGCTCGAAGCCCTCGAGTGCATGCCCCGCTTCCTCAACATGCTCGCCGCAGAGCCAGACATCGCCCGTGTGCCGATCGTCATCGACTCCTCGAAGTGGGCCGTGCTCGAAGCCGGCCTGCGCTGTATCCAAGGCAAGTGCGTGGTCAACAGCATCAGCCTCAAAGAAGGCGAAGCCGCCTTCATTCACCAAGCCGAACTCGTGCGCCGCTACGGCGCCGCGGTGATCGTCATGGCCTTCGATGAAGACGGCCAGGCAGACAGCTACGAGCGCAAGGTCGAGATCTGCGGCCGCGCCTACAAAATCCTCGTCGAAACCGTCGGGTTCCCCGCCGAAGACATTATTTTCGATCCCAATATCTTCGCCATTGCCACCGGGATCGAAGAGCACAACGGCTACGCCATCTCCTTCATCGAAGCCTGCCGCACCATTCGCGACACTCTACCGCATGCCATGCTCTCCGGCGGCGTTTCCAACGTCTCCTTCTCGTTTCGCGGCAACGACGCCGTGCGCGAGGCGATTCACGCAGTCTTCCTCTATCACGCCATCCAGAATGGCCTGACCATGGGCATCGTCAACGCTGGCCAACTGACCGTCTACGACGATGTCGCCGAGGACCTGCGCCACGCCGTCGAGGACGTCGTCCTCAACCGCCGCGACGATGCCACCGATCGCCTGCTCGAGCTAGCCGAGACCTTCCGCGGGGCTGGCAAAGAACGCAAAGCTGCCGACCTTTCCTGGCGCGAGCAGGACGTAAATGCTCGCCTGAGCCATGCCCTCGTTGAAGGCATCACCGACTACATCGAGGAAGACACCGAGCAAGCCCGTCTCGCCGCCGAGAAGCCCCTCCGCGTCATCGAAGGCCCGCTGATGGACGGCATGAACGTCGTCGGTGACCTGTTCGGTGCCGGCAAGATGTTTCTACCCCAGGTCGTCAAATCAGCGCGCGTAATGAAGAAGGCAGTCGCCTATCTGCTGCCCTTCATGGAAGACGATAAGTCCGAGACTTCCTCGGCTGGCAAGATCTTGCTTGCAACCGTCAAAGGCGACGTCCATGACATTGGCAAGAACATTGTCGGCGTCGTCCTGCAATGCAACGGCTACGAGATCGTCGACCTCGGCGTCATGGTCCCCGGCGAGAAGATTCTCGAAACTGCCCGCGCAGAAAACTGTGACATCATTGGTCTCTCCGGCCTGATCACGCCATCGCTCGAGGAAATGTCCTTTGTCGCCGCCGAAATGAAGCGGCTGAAGTTCGACAAACCGCTGCTGATCGGCGGA
>Ga0115567_10004571_pt1 | contig 13480 bp, 11 predicted proteins | sample COGITO_mtgs_1204_2_FD_88679 | JGI IMG/M metagenome (GOLD analysis project Ga0115567, IMG submission 88679) | Pelagic marine microbial communities from North Sea - COGITO_mtgs_120412 | ecosystem: Environmental > Aquatic > Marine > Epipelagic | place: Germany:Helgoland, sampling site Kabeltonne...
TCAATGGCGTCGAGATAGGGTGCAATAGTGGTGAGTTGCGAGCCGATATGGCAATCCACGCCCACAATTTCGATGTGGGGCATCTGGGCGGCGCGCAAATAGACCTCCGGCGCGGTTTCGATCGCGATGCCGAACTTGTTCTCTTTGAGCCCTGTCGAAATATAGGGGTGAGTCCCAGCATCTACGTCAGGGTTTACTCGCAAAGAAATCGGAGCGCGTTTGTCCAAGCGCTTGGCAACAAGGTTGATACGCTCTAGTTCGAGTTCGGACTCAATATTAAAGCAGCGGATTCCGTGTTCGAGGGCGCTAGCGATTTCGTCCTCGGTTTTACCGAGCCCCGAGAATATAACGTTCTCTGCCTTGCCGCCCGCACGAATGACGCGCTCTAGTTCGCCGCCCGAGACGATGTCAAATCCAGCCCCTTTCTGTGCAAGCACATTAAGTACCGCTAAGTTGGAGTTTGCCTTCACGGCAAAGCAAGTTAGGTGATCGACCCCCTGCAAGACTTCTTCGTAGGCGAGTAGGTTTTGCTCTAAGGCCGCTCGCGAGTAAACAAAGCACGGGGTGCCGTGGGTTCTGGCGATTTCTGGGACAGAAACAGACTCGGCATGAAGAATATTGTCTTGATAGAGAAAAGCTGACATTCGGGGTTTAACCTGCGGGGTAAAAGGGTTTAAGCGGGGCTCTAGGGAGCCGTCGCCGTGGGGGCGCTCTGGTCTGGCCTTTGAAGGGGACCCTTTTGTCCGCAGCTTAGCAGGCTACAGCTTAGGAGGATAATCAGAAGCAGGCGCATAAAATCAGTCACTTATAAACATTTTGCGATTTTTGTGGTGGCGCGATTATACCCGTAGTGGATTCGCAAAAGCCATGGCAGTTCGCACGCGCCTTGTCGGATATAGCCTTGAAAAACATGATCCTCAGCCCTATAGTTGCCCATCGAGTTTATGGTGACACGCTTGGACGTGGCCGCTAGCCCTGCGCTTGTATTGAACAAAGGTGCTCGTTTGCAGAAGCCTTGATTTTCGTGCCAAAGTATTCGGAAAAGTAAATATGATTGAAATTAGTCACTTAACGAAGAAGTTCGATAGTTTTACCGCAGTAGATGACCTTAGCTTTACGGTCAAAGAAGGCGAAGTCCTTGGGTTCTTAGGACCCAATGGAGCCGGTAAGTCCACCACGATGAAGGTCATTACTGGCTTTCTATCGCCGACCTCTGGAAAGGTCAGTGTCGATGGCAATGATATCGCCGATAAGCCCATCGCGGTGAAATCGCTTATTGGTTATTTGCCAGAAGGCGCCCCTAGCTACCCGGATATGACCACCCTCGAGTTTTTAAATTTTATCGCCGAGGTGCGTGGTTATGCCGGCGAAGAAAAGCAGCGCCGCATCGATAAAGTCATCGACGATGTTGAGCTACGCTCTGTCTGTCATAAGACGATCGATACCCTTTCTAAGGGGTTTAAGCGTCGCGTTGGCTTGGCGCAAGCGATCCTTCATGACCCTAAGGTGCTTATTCTAGATGAGCCAACAGACGGGCTCGACCCGAATCAAAAGCACCATGTGCGTAGTTTGATTCGCAACCTCGCTAAAGACAAGATCGTGATTATCTCTACCCATATCTTGGAAGAGGTCAGTGCCGTGTGTAGCAGAGCAATCATCATTGCTGGCGGCCGTATTCTGGCCGACGGAACACCAAAAGAGCTCGAGTCGCGCTCGAACTATCACGGCGCCGTCAGTATCACTTTAGGTGAGGATTTTGATCTTCATGCGGCAATAGCGCAAGACCCAGATGTTCGTGACATCGAGCAGGTGGAAGGTCAGGCGCGCCGCTTTATTTTGTTGCCGGTGCCAGGTAAACAATTGTTTGCCAAGGTGTCGGAGAAATCGCAAAGCGGACATTGGCCGGTGACCGAATTTCACTTGGTCGAGGGCCTATTGGAAAACTATTTTCGCCATGTCACTCAAGACTCTGCCTTAGTTAACAGTGCAACGTCAGTGCAGCAGGGATGAAGCTATGAATAATATGTATTTTATTTTCAAGCGTGAACTGGCCAGTTATTTTACGACGCCATTAGCGTATGTGTTTATTGTGATCTTCTTGGTTATGAGTGGGATCTTCACCTTCGATATGGGGGCGTTTTATGAGCGCGGACAAGCAGATCTATCCCCGTTCTTTGGCTTTCACCCTTGGTTGTATCTATTTATGATCCCTGCCATCGCGATGGGGCTATGGGCAGATGAGCGCAAGACTGGCACGATTGAGTTGCTCATGACTCTGCCGGTAAAGCTTTCGGATATGGTGCTCGGCAAATATTTAGCTGCATGGGTGTTGTGCGGTGTGGCACTGAGTTTGACGGTGCCAATTTGGTTCACTGTTAATTATCTTGGAGATCCCGATAACGGCGTGATTTTCGCAGCATATCTAGGGAGCTGGCTGATGGCAGGCGGGTTTCTAGCCATTGGCTCATGCATGTCGGCGATGACTCGCAATTCGATTATTGCCTTTATTTTGACAGTCGCAATTTGTTTTATTTTTGTGGCCTGTGGCACCGAGATTGTCCTTAATGCATTCACATGGGCGCCGCAGTTTATAGTCGATGCGATTGCTGGGCTCAGTTTCTTGACGCACTTCGATTCAATTAGCAAGGGTGTTTTGGATATTCGAGACATCCTATTTTTTATCGTGTTCATTGCTTCGTGGTTGTTTGCCTCTGCGATAGTCATTGAAATTAAGAAAGCAAACTAAGGGGTCTGATGATGAATAGTAAGACGTTATTCTCTGCGACAGGCCTTGTTCTAACAGGGCTGTTTCTCATTATTAGCGTGGCGATGATTAGTTTGATCCCGCGTTTACGTATCGATTTAACGGAAGATAATCTTTTTACACTGGCCGATGGCACTCGCAATATTGTGAGCAATCTTGAAAAGCCAGTGGAACTATTATTCTTCTATTCTGAAGAGGCAACTGCCGACGTTCCGCAGCTACGCTCCTATGGCATTCGCGTGCAAGAGCTGTTGCGTGAAATGGTTATCGCAAGCGGCGGCAATTTAAGTTTGCGTGTGATTGACCCGATCCCCTTCTCAGAGGAAGAGGACGAAGCGGTCGAATATGGCGTACAGCGTGTGCCCTTGAGTCAAGGAGGCGAACAGGTTTTCTTCGGTCTGGTAGCGCTCGATACAACCACTTTGCCAGCTGCAGATGCTGAGTCAGTCGCCGCAACGAACTTCGAAACTATCGGGTTGATACGCCCAGACCAAGAAGAGTTTCTTGAATACGAATTCTCTAAGTTGATTACGCAAGTAGCCAATCCAGAGCCGCCTGTGGTGGGTTTTTTGTCGAAACTGCCTATCGATGGGGGCGTTAATACGCAGACGATGACGCCTACGTCGCCGTGGATGATTATGGAGTCCATGCGTCAGTTGTTCGAAGTGCGCCGCGTTAGCCCTGATGTGCAAGTGATCGATGAGGCAATCAGCATTCTACTCTTAGTGCACCCCCAAGAGTTGAGCCCACAAACGCTGTACGCGGTTGACCAGTTTGTTCTGCGCGGGGGTAAGGCGATGGTGTTTGTTGATCCGAATGCGGATTCCCAGTCGCAACCGGGTCAGGATGGCGTGCCAGTAGCATTGCCGAATCAGGCCTCGGAAGTCGCATCACTGTTCGAAGCGTGGGGAGTCAGCTATGACCCCGCACGAGTTGTTGCTGACCAAGAGCTTGCACTGATGGTGAATGTGGGTGATGCGGCAAGACCAATGCAGCATTACGGAATGTTAGGGGTGCAGAGGGCAGGTTTGGCCAATGACATCATTACTAATGATCTGCAAGTTTTGAACTTCTCGTCTGTAGGCGCGCTGTCAAAAGCTGAAGGTGCCACTACAAACTTTGAACCTTTGGTGCAGTCTAGTGCGCAATCCATGTTGATGGAGGGTGAGTTCTTTAAAGCGTTGACTGACCCAACGATACTATTGGACGAGTTCGAAGCCAGTGGCACGCCTTTCACGATTGCGGCACGAGTATCGGGAAATGTGAGTACTGCCTTCCCTGAGGGTGCCCCTGTCATTGAGGAAGAGGTCGAAGCAGAAGAAGACTTAAGCGCTGCCTCAGAAGAGCCCGAGCCAGCAGTAGTGCTACCCGCACACTTAAGTGAGTCACAAGGCACGGTTAATCTTATCGTGGTGGCTGACACAGACTTGTTGCGCGACAGGCTGTGGGTGCAGATTCAAAACTTCTTAGGCCAGCGTTTGCCGCAAGCCTTTGCTAGCAATGGTGATTTCCTAATGAATTCACTCGATAGCTTGGCAGGCAATGCAGAGTTGGTCACGATACGAAGCCGCGGCCGTTTTGCACGGCCATTCTTAGCGGTGTTAGATTTGCAGCGCGATGCTGATGATCGTTTGCGTGCAGAAGAAACTGAGCTGTTAGCAAACCTTCGGCAGACTGAGCAGCAAATCACGGCGCTCAATGCTAGTCGCGAGGGCAGCGGTCCTTCGCCAGAGCAACAGGCAGAGATCGATCGCTTCTATGATCAGCAACTTGAAACTAGAAGAAGATTGCGAGAAGTGCAGTTGACGCTCAACCGAGAAATCGAAAGCTTGGGGAGCACGTTGAAGTTTATCAATACGGCGCTTGTGCCTATTCTCTTGATTATTTTTGTATTGATCATGGGGTATGTGCGTAATCGTCGCAGAAACACCGTTCAACCCTAGGTGTTTTAGCGAGGCCACATCATTTCCTGATGTGGCCTCTTACTTCCATTAGTTTATGCATCCTCGCGAGACTCATGCAGGTGTTCTTGGTCATAGGGCAAGTGCACTAACACGTGGGTTCCCACACCTAGCTCACTAGTGATCTCTAATCTGCCGCCGTGCGCTTGCGCGATCAGACGGCACAGATATAACCCCAGGCCAAAGCCGCCAGTATTGCGCTGGCGAGCGCTATCTGCTCTATAGAAAGGTTCGCTAAGGTGTTCCATGTGTTCTGCGGAGATTCCCTCACCTTGATCTTCTACCTCTAAAGTGACGAAGTCGTCCGAGAATGAGACGCGCACGGTAATGGGATTATCTCGTCCGTGTCTAATCGCGTTATTAACAATATTGGTGAGCAATAAGCGTGTGCGAAGTTTATCGATAGACACAGAACTGTCGTGGTCGGGGCGCTCGAAAACGACTCCCCCTTTATAATCATGATAGGCCTGCAAAACCAAGCCAATATAGTCGGCGAAGTCGACATGCTCGGCGATCAGAGCCTGGTGTTGGTTGCTAAGCCTTTCGGCCTCGATCAAATCTGAAATCAATAAGTCGATCTCATTGATATCATCTCCTAAGGCTTCCTTGATCATGCCTTCTTCTAAGAACTCTAGCTGTAGTTTTGCCCGTGTAATGGGAGTGCGAAGCTCATGGCTTATGGCGAGTAGTAGCTGCCGCTTCGCCTCTAACATAGACTGCAGTGAGTCCGCCATATGGTTCACACTGTCGGTTAATTCACCAAGCTCGTCGTGGCGTTGAGATTTCACCCGATAGCTTAGATCGCCATCGCAAATTCGTTCCGCTCCCTCTCTTAATTGCTGTACCGGCTCTAATAATCGACGGACCAACCAAAAGTTAAGCAAAAGGACCAAAGCTCCAAGTGCTAGCCCAACATAGACCACAATGTAGTCATATTCGCTGAGCGTGGGTACACGCCGATTGAGATAATATTCATAGCCACCTCGGGATACGCGAATAACATCCTCACTTCCAACCTCTAGCATTTGCGCTTCATCCGATAGCCTGCGGACGAACACTGCATCGGAGATATCTAAGTCATTCTGATCGTCGGATTGCCAATTGATATGGGGGCTGCGAATAATGATGGTTAGTGACAACTCTTGCGAGAGCTGCGAGGCGCGCGCAAGGTCAGGGGGTACGCCAATGTTGTCGACAATCAGAGTGATATTATCGAGATAGAAGTCTGGCAGAGGGCTTAGCCTTTCTGAGCGCCAATTTTGGTCGATCTGTCTGATCGACAGGGTAATGATGATGAAGAACACCAACACCGTGGCGCTGAAAATGAGGAACAAGCGGAAAAATAGCGAGTTATTGATGCGAGAGACCAAGGTCATGGGGCAAATGCTTCCTTTTTGTCGCTGCCATGGTGACACCAGTGGCAGCTAGGAAAAGTGGGCCTAAACGGGCTCTCCGACGAATGTATAGCCTCGTCCCCACACTGTCTTGATAAATCGTGGTGTTTTCGACGTGTCGTTGAGTTTGTGACGCAAACGACTGACCAGTGTGTCGACAGCCCTTGAAAACAGTTCGGCATCGATGCCGCGCAGGCGATTCATTAGTTCATCGCGCGTGAATGTCTTATTGGGGGACTGCATGAACAAAATGAGCAGCTCATATTCCATCGTGGTGAGTTCGACTAGTTCGTCATCTAGTTTGACTATGCGGCGCACAGTGTCGACTTCTAGGCCCTGGATCTTAGGGACTTCTTGCTGGCTGCGTGCCTCGTCGCTAGTGCGGCGCAGGATATTGCTAATGCGTGCCACTAATTCGCGTGGCTCAAAGGGTTTTGGCAAGTAATCATCTGCGCCAAGCTCAAGCCCCACTATGCGGTCAGTAACCTCGCCGTGGGCGGTCAGCATTAGAATAGGGAGCTGCCCGTAGATGGCTGATTTTGCGCGAATCTCACGGCAAATCTCGAAGCCGTCTTTCTCCGGCAGCATAACATCCAGTATCAGAAGGTCAGGCTTATTGCGTTTTAAGTGCTCAAACCCTTTAGACGGAGTCGTAGCTGCCGTGACAGTCATGTCATAGCGCTCAAGATACTGAGTCAATAATTGGCCCAGTTTTTCATCATCATCAATCAGCAGTATCTGTTTCATAGGGTATTGCGTATCCGGCGGCTAAATTAGCCTGCTAAAAAGGTGGTTTGAGTTTACGAATTCAAGCCATGGAAATCAATCGGAACAATGCCTATGGCTGCATTAAGCCAAAAGCGAGCTTTGTTCGAAAACCGTAAAACAGCGGCAAATGGATGCTTTGGGGATACTGCGATAGTATCATTGCGCGCAAAATGCATATGCCGTCAATTTGACAGGCCAAAACTGAGTAAATGCCATGATATCCCTGACCAATGCCACATTAATGCGTGGCGAATTGCTGCTGCTTAATAACACGAATCTGAGCATTCATAATGGGCAAAAGATAGGGGTGATCGGCCGTAACGGTAGTGGCAAGTCTAGCTTATTTGCGTGTCTTCTGGGGCAACTGGCACTCGATCAAGGTGAGCTGTCGATGCCAGAGGGAACTCGCTGTGCACATATGCGCCAAGAAACAGAGGCAAGCGCTGCATCGGCGATAGATTACGTCATCGATGGTGACGAACGTTACCGCGAGATAGAGCGTGCTTTGACTGCGGCTGAAAAGGCCGAAGACGGCGCTCAGATCGCCCAATGGCATAGTGAAATGGACAAGATAGGTGGCTACGATATTCGCCATCGCGCCATGCAGTTATTGTCGGGGCTAGGGTTTCATGCGGAGCAATTTGAAAACTCAGTGAGCAGCTTTTCGGGAGGTTGGCGAATTCGCCTGAACCTAGCAGCGGCGTTAATGGCGCCTTCTGACTTGTTGCTGCTCGATGAACCGACCAACCACTTGGACTTAGAGGCAACGCTGTGGCTCGAGCAATGGTTGAAGCGCTATCAAGGCACCTTGCTGATCATTTCTCACGATCGCAGTTTTCTCGATGAAGTGATCGATTATGTGGTGAGCGTAGAGCATAACCGTCTCACTTTGTATCGAGGAAACTATAGTAGTTTCGAGGTGCAGCGAGCCGAGCGTCTAGCTCAAGAACAAGCGATGTTTGAAAAGCAGCAGAGACGCGTCGCAGAGATCGAAGACTTTGTGCGCCGCTTTCGTGCGAAAGCATCGAAAGCGAGACAAGCGCAGTCGCGGATGAAAGAGCTTGATCGAATGCAGAGCATTGCGCCTGCCCATATAGACTCTCCGTTCTATTTCGAGTTTCCAAAGCCTGAACGTTTGCCAGCAGAGCTGGTGGCGTTTGAGAAAGTCAGTGTGGGCTACGATCAAGCGTTAGTCAGCAACATCCGTTTGCAGGTGCGCGACACCACGCGGATTGGGTTGCTTGGTTTTAATGGCTGTGGCAAGTCAACACTGCTGCGCAGTATTGCTGGTGAATTACCGACATTGGCGGGCGAAGTGCGAAATTCAAAATTCTTGCAGATTGGGTATTTCGCTCAGCATCAAGTGGATGTGTTGGATAAAAATGCGAGCCCGATGTTACTAATCCAACGGCAAGATCCGGCTGCAAGAGAGCAGAGTATTCGTGATTTTCTAGGCGGGTTTGATTTTCGCGGAGAGAGGGTCACAGAGAGTATTGTGAATTTCTCCGGTGGAGAGAAAGCACGCTTAGCGTTAGCGTTGGTGGTTTGGCAAAAACCGAATCTGCTCTTGCTTGATGAGCCGACCAACCATTTGGATCTTGAGATGCGACATGCGTTGACGGTCGCTCTGCAAGGCTTCGAAGGCGCTCTTGTAGTGGTTTCCCATGATCGGCATCTATTGAGTAATACTGTGGATGAGTTTTATTCCATACACAATGGGCGCTGCCAAGAATTCGAGGGGGATTTACATGACTATGAAAAGTGGATGCAAGAACATAGTCAGTCTGCCACAGGAACGTCGAGCCTGAGTGAAAAGAGTGCAGAGAAGGGCGACAAGAAAGAGCAGCGACAGCAGGCGGCTGCACAGAGACAACAGCTAGCGCCACTGCGTAAAGAGATCAAGAAACTGGAACAGCAGATAGAAAAAACCCAAACAGAACTGTCGAGTATGGAGGAGCGCTTAGCGGACCCTATGCTTTATGATGAAGAGCGCAAGTTAGAGTTGAAAGAGTTACTGCAAAAACAGGCGAAACTAAAACTTCATAACGATCAGCTAGAAGAGCAGTGGTTTTCGAAAAGTGGCGACTTGGAATCGCTGTCAAAATAAAAATAAAACAATTGCAACGGGAAACGAGATTTCTATCGTAGAACTAAGTGTCAATATCTTTTGGAGAGACTTATGAGATCATTAATGCTAGTTCTATTTACCGTTAGCTCTATCGCTTTTGCCTCAAGCGTAGCTTTTGCCCAGCCAGGTGGCGGGCGCGGCGGCATGGACCCTGAAAAGCAAATTACACAATTGATTGCACAGCTGGACGTCACCGCCGAACAGGAGCAAGGTTTTAGAGAAGTCATGCAGCAAATTGGTGAAATTCGCATGGCGGGAATGCGCCGCGGAGGCGGCCATCAAGGTGGGGATCAAGCGCAGGAGCGTGTGCGGCCAACGCAAGAAGAGATGATGGAGCGCCAAGCCCAAATTCAAGCTGAGGAAGAGAATATTCTCGCCACAGTTTTGGACGCAGCTCAGATTGAAAAATACCGTGAAATACAGCAAGAGCGAATGGCGAAAATGATGTCGCGGCGTAATCACTGATCGAATACCGCTCGGCAAACTTCTATAGGGTTTTTAAGGGGAGGGCTTTTAGCTCTCCCCTTTTTTTTATGTTCGGAACATGTGCTAGTCTGTCTTGCAGGGGGTAAAACTGTGGAAATGAAGAAAGTGTATGCCCACGAAAGCCTTGTTAATCTCCAGGCAGCAAAGAGCTTGTTAGAGAGCAATGGGGTCAAAGCAGTAATCCAGAATGAGCACATGGGCGGCGGGGGGCGACTGGGATTGTCCTAATTGTAAGGAAAAAAACTCTGCAAGTGGCGCGCTCACCTAAATGCTTGTGCTTTTTGAGGGCTTGAGCCAAAGAGTCATCGAATTGATATCTCTTGTGAACATTGTGTTGATTGCAAGGTATTTAGTCCGTCACAATGGCGATGGAGCCGCTGCTCTGCATGACCCGAAAACTTCCTAATAACGATAATAGAGGTTGCCCATGTCTGACACTGCCCCCGCGCAAACACCTTCCTATGCTGGTCTCGTGGTGGGGGGAGGATTGATTTCGCTAACCGTGCTGTTTGTGGCGGGCTTTATCCTTTACTCGTCAATCTGCCCGTGTGAACGAACCCCGGGTGGCTTTCTGTTCGGTGACAGGGTTGATGCTCCCGTTAGCAATTGGTCTATGGCTAATGAGGTCGCTCTTTGCCAAATTCAAATTTTGGCGGGCATTCGGCCGCACTCTATCAATTTAAACTGCATGGCGGCGGATGATGGCAAGCTTTACTTGAGTTGCTCCGATTGCGAAACGAAGTACTGGTCGAATGTGGTAGGGATGCAAGATGCAGGTAAGCTGCGCCTTGGCCAGAATGTGTACCCTGTGCAGATCGCACGAGTGATGGATGAGGCGGAGTTAGATCGTGCCTGGGGTGCACGTATGGCCAAGTTGCAGTCCTTGGCGAGTGCATCAAATTCCGCGCCAAGCAGTACTTCGCCACGACCAGAAGATTGGTGGTCATTTAATGTCAGCTCTATAAGCCCCTAATGAATGGAATGTAATGTGAAAAGTCTTAAGAAGTCGCTTAATCAGCGGCCTTGGTGGTTGAATCTAATCTGGTTGTTTTGTCTCTACATGACCTTTATCTATATGCCCTTTGATATGTTCACCAAGCCTTTCGAACAATGGGAAGAAGTGTGGTTTGGCGTACAGCTCACGGGGTGGCCTGCCAAGTTAACAGAGCCTTTGCATTGGCTTATCTATGGGGCTGGTAGTTACGGAATCTGGAGAATGAAGTCCTGGATGTGGCCATGGGGTGCGGTGTACGCAGTGCAGATTGTCATAGCCATGTTTGTTTTCAACTTGTTAGAGCGTGGTTTAGAAGAGGGGCTTTTAGGGGCAATCATATCGGCTGCTGTGTTCAGCTTGCCCGCCATAGCGTTGTGGCGCGCGCGTCCCTTGTTTCAACAGAACAAGTAACCGCCATAAAACCCTGAACTCTTAGAGCCCGGACATGAATGTTTTTCTGCTTCTGTTAATACTTACGCTTCTGGCTGGCCTGGCTATGCCCTTGGGGGCTTTTATAGCGAGCATTGTTCGTTTCAGTAATCGTGAAATTGATGAGGAGTTCATTCACTTTGTCGTGGCGTTTGGCGGCGGTGCGCTGCTATCTGCAGTGGCGCTAGTTTTGGTGCCTGAAGGCATTGCAATCCTTAACCCTTGGCGAGCGTGCTTCTGTTTCATTCTGGGTGGTGTTTTTTTCATGGCCATCGAGGTCTATTTGCAGCGAACCGCCACTTCTGCAAGTCAGCTCCTGGCAATGCTAACTGACTTTGTCCCTGAGTCGATCGCACTGGGTGCGGCATTGGCTATCGGCAATACTTCTGCTTATTTATTGGCGGGGTTGATTGCCTTGCAAAATATTCCAGAGGGTTTCAATGCGTACAATGAACTACGAGTAAGTACGGCTCGCTCGTCACGCAATATTATTTTGCTTTTCGCTGCGATGTCACTACTCGGTCCGCTGGCGGCCGTGACTGGTTATTATTGGATGTTTGCGCACGTGCAAGTGCTCGCGGCGACTATGCTAATGGCAGCCGGCGGGATTCTCTATTCGGTCTTTCAAGATATTGCCCCAAAAGCCAAATTAGAGAAACATTGGGCGCCGCCAATGGGCGCTGTTACAGGGTTTATGTTGGGGATGTTAGGGGCAGCCCTGATCGCCTAGAGCTATACCTGAGCGCTCGGTTCTGGGGTTTTGCTCGCAAATGCAGCAGATAGCGCTAACAATACTGTCGAGATGATCAGGCACGCAGCGAGCCCCCAAACTTGGTAGACCAACCCCGAAAGTATGGTGCCTAACAATCTCCCTGCCGCATTGGCCATATAATAGAAGCCGACGTCCAGAGAAACGCCATCACTCCTAGCCCAAGAAACAATAAGGTAGGAGTGAATAGACGAATTGATGGCGAAGACTAGGCCAAAGGCTAAAAGGCCTACCACCAACACCGTCTGTGGGGACCAATCGGCTAGTAGAGCCGCCGCAATAATCGCCGGGATTGCTGTTAATAGGCATGCCCACCCCCAAGCGCTCTTGGCTGTTGGGCGCGGACCAGTAATTTGGGGTGCGCAGGCCTGTACGATGCCATAGGCAATAACCCAGCTCGCCAATAATGTGCCCACAGCGGTATAGCTCCACCCTAGTTGGCTCTGCAAATAGACTGGAAGTGCCACGACGAACCAAATATCTCTGGCAGAGAATAGGAAGAAACGCGCCGCACTTAATCTGTTGATAGCGGGGCTTTTCGAGAATAGGTCCGTAAATTTGGCTTTGAAGGAAGTAACGCCAGCTTGGCGTTCTAGCAGCGCAACACTAAACAGGAGCGTTATGCCGAGTAATAAGATCATCGCAAACAACGCACCCTGAAACTCGAATGCTGCCAGCAGTGCCCCACCTAGGAAAAACCCAAACCCTTTTAGCGCGTTCTTCGAGCCAGTGAGCGCGGCGACCCATTTATATAGGCCGCCCTCGTCCTTGATCAGAGTCTTGATCGCGCTTTTGGCACTCATTTTGTTTAAGTCTTTGGCGATGCCAGACAAGGCTTGAGCGACCATTACATAGAGGATGGTAAGTAGGCTGGGCTCTATCAAGAGCATTCCTAAGGAGAGTATCTGCAACGCCATGCCCGCATGCATGGTCATATTCAAGCCGATGCGGGCGGCTAGCCACCCTCCAAAGAGATTGGTCACAATCCCAAAGAACTCATACAGCAAAAACAGTGAGGCGACTTCTAGCGGGCTAAAACCTAGTTCGTGAAAGAACAGGACGATAAGCATGCGCAACGCGCCGTCGGTAAGCGTGAACGACCAATAGCTGGCGGTGACGATGGCGTATTGGACGCGCGGATCCCGGCGCTGTACTGGCATGCTAGCGTCGTCCTTATTTAATCGATTGGCCGACGAGCAATGCCAGCTCCATCATTCGATGCACATAGCCTATTTCATTGTCATACCACACTAGCAGTTTGACTTGGGTCTTGTTGACGACCATCGTAGACGGCGCATCGATGATCCCAGAGCGGGGGTCATTAACGTAATCCACCGAGACTAACGGCCTGTCTTCGTAGCCTAGGATGTTTTTCAAACGGCCTTGCGCAGCCTTGCTCAAGGCGGCATTGACTTGCTCGACACTCGTGGGTGTTTGCACTTCAAACACGCAATCGGTTAGGGATGCGTTCGTGACAGGTGCTCGCACAGCAATGCCATTTAACCGGCCAGTCAGCTCAGGGAAGATTTCAGTGATGGCTGTTGCCGATCCTGTGCTAGTAGGGATGAGCGAGATGCCGCTCGCACGCGCGCGTCGAAGATCCTTATGGTAGTCATCTAATACGCTTTGTGTGTTGGTAATGTCGTGGATCGTGGTGATAGAGCCATGCCGGATACCGAACTCTTTATGAATCACATCGACAACTGGGGCGAGACAATTGGTCGTGCAGGAAGCCGCGGTCACGATGTCGTGTTTCGCCGGGTCGTAGAGTGTGTGATTGACGCCCA
>Ga0115567_10004576_pt1 | contig 13475 bp, 9 predicted proteins | sample COGITO_mtgs_1204_2_FD_88679 | JGI IMG/M metagenome (GOLD analysis project Ga0115567, IMG submission 88679) | Pelagic marine microbial communities from North Sea - COGITO_mtgs_120412 | ecosystem: Environmental > Aquatic > Marine > Epipelagic | place: Germany:Helgoland, sampling site Kabeltonne...
AAGCGCACGTCCTGGCCATCATCGTCCGTTACGTATTCGCTCAGGTAGTTGATGACGGTCTCGATCATCGATACGGGTGCCGGGTCCAGCGGGGTTTCGGCCCGGCCGAGCTTGCCGACCGCCGACTCAATCTCCGGGATCGCACTGAAGCCCATGTCCTGTTTCTGCAGCACATCCAGCGCTTCGCCGATCGACGCGTGTGGCATGGTCGTCGGCATGTACAGATACGAACCCTCGTCAAGGTCCGGCATAAACTCCTTGCCCAATCCCGGAAAGGTATGAACCAGCGAGCTGTACGTGCTGCTCTTCTTCACGCCGTCCGGCATCCAGCCCAGCACCGCACCAGCGCCGAGCCAGATGGCCAGACCAAGCACCACGATCACTGTTGGAATGCTCAGAAAGATCAGCTTGTGGTCGAGAAACCAGCGCAAGAGCGGGCGATAGATCTTAATAAAGGCGATAAGGAAGGCCAGCAGTGCGAAGATCGGCAGCAGCACTACCACCCCGTTAGCGAAGATGCCTGCCTGCGGCCCCAAGGGAAGCCAATGTCGGGTCAGAATCACCCCGACCAGCAGCGCCACCACGCCATTTAGAATCCAGCGCGAACTCCGCAAAACCCACGGCGGAATCTTCGCTAGTAGACGCCCGCGCCACGCCTTGCCGGGGGCGCTAAAGGTGAACAGCGAGTGAGCGATGGCTGGCACGACGGTGAGCGCCACGATCACACTTGCGAACAGCGCAAACGTCTTGGTAAAAGCCAGCGGCTTGAACAGCTTGCCCTCCGCGCCAATCATCGTAAACACCGGCAAGAAGCTGATGATGGTGGTGAGAATGGCCGTGAGCACCGCACTGGCCACCTCGGTGGTGGCATTGTAAACGATCGCCAGCCGGTCTTCCTCGGGCTCGGCTGTCTCAAGATGCTTGAGGACGTTCTCGCACACGATGACGCCCATGTCCACAATGGTGCCGATAGCGATGGCGATGCCCGAGAGCGCCACGATGTTGGCGTCCACATGAAAGATCTTCATGGCGATGAAGCAAATCAGTACTGCCAACGGCAGCGTTGCCGTGATGACCAGCGAACTCCGCAAATGCAGCAGCATCATGATGATGACTATAATGGTCACCAGCATTTCTTCGGTCAGCGCGATATTCAGCGTGCCGAGCGTCTCGTAGATGAGCCCCGTGCGATCGTAGAATGGCACCACCGTCACCTTGCTCAGCGTCAGCCAATCCGGGCGTAACTCTGGCGCGGTCTCTCGTGTCCAGGTCAGCCAGGCCTCCTGATTCAGCACCGCCTCATTGTAGGCCGCAAACCCCTGGCTGATTGCGAACTTCGCAACTGTTTCCGCATCCACCGCGTTAAAGTCGATCACCACCTTTTCGGGCAGGCCCGGTGCGATCTGCGCAATTTGCGCTTTCAGGTTTTTGATCGCGGCCAGCGGATTCTCGCCATAGCGCACCACCGCCACACCGCCGACCGCTTCGGCGCCGCCTTTATCCAAGGCCCCCCGGCGTAGGGCCGGCCCGAGACTTACCTTGGCCACGTTCCTCACATAGATCGGCACATTATCGCTCACGCCCACGACCGACAGCTCGATGTCCTCCACGTCTTTGATAAAGCCGAGGCCGCGGATCACATACTCCACCTTGTTGATCTCGATGGTCCGCGCCCCAACATCCAGATTCGACATCTTCACCGCCGCGATCACCTGGTCCAGCGTCACGCCATAGGCGCGCATCGCATCTGGGTCCACATCTACCTGATATTCCTGCACATAGCCGCCGATGCTGGCGACTTCGGCGATGCCATCTGCCGAAAGCAACGCATAACGCACCTGCCAATCCTGAATGCTGCGCAGCTCGTGCAGATCCCAGCCGCCAGCCGGATTACCTGCCTGGTCACGGCCTTCGAGCGTGTACCAGTAGACCTGCCCCAAAGCCGTGGCATCCGGGCCCAGCGCTGGCTGCACCCCCGTCGGCAGCGAACCTACTGGAAGGCTATTGAGCTTCTCTAGGACCCGTGATCGTGACCAGTAGAATTCGACGTCTTCCTTGAAAATAATGTAGATGGTGCTGAAGCCGAACATCGAGTAGCTGCGCACTGTCTTCACGCCCGGGATGCCGAGCATTGCCACGGTCATTGGATAGCTGATCTGGTCTTCCACATCCTGCGGTGATCGCCCCATCCAGCGCGTGAACACGATCTGCTGATTCTCACCGATGTCCGGGATCGCATCGACTGGCACGGGATCACGCGGCAAGCGCTCAATCTCCCAGTCGAATGGTGCTACGATGGCCCCCCAGAGCAGCGCAAACACGACAGCCAGCAGCACCACCAGCTTATTCTGCAGGCAGAATAGAATGGTCCTATCGAGAAAAGATTTCGGCTCAGGCTTCATGACGACTACTTAAACGCGTCAGGCCATGAGCAACAACCCTCAGGGAGGTCACGAGCAGCGATGAAAGCTGTCGGAGTCCCATCTTTAGGCGGCAGTCAATGAGCAGCTTTAGCTGCCGGAGCGTCCGTAGAGCAGAGCGCCCAAAGCGGAGGCTTCGCGGACTCAGCCGAGCTTGCGAGAAAGCCGAAGGCAGCCCCGTCGGTGACTGCCGCCTGAAAACGGGGCTCCGACAAGGCCAGTCGCTGATTATAAGTTCCTTCCGGTCCGAAGGGGAGCTTGGCTCATTCGCTACCGCGGTAAACGTCAATGCGCTTCGCGCTCCTAGCCGGCGCAATTCCTTTGCCCGCATCTCAGTCACATTCATTTCTGGCGCCCGTCAATGGTTGCGGTCACCTCACCACAGCGGAGCATCGAGGCTCCGAAGTAGGGATTTGCGATCTCCGCACCCAGCTGCAACCAGTTGGCACCGCTGTTGTCCAGGGCCATCGGGCAGTGGGCGACGCTCACGGGATCCGCCATGCCAGTGCCGAATTGCTGCGCCAAGGCGATCATGCTCGTACTCAGGGGCTCGAACTGCGCGCGTGCCTCGTCGATGTCCGCGCGGCTCGCGATCTCCTTTGCGGACTTCGCAAACTTGGCGGATAAGCCCATCCAAGCCATGTGACCAGCGCCCGTGACCAGGCTCATGTCGATAGCCTGCAGCGCCTCGGAGAAGGCTCCCGCACCGCTTCGGGTGGCCGCCAGGTTGTCACCAGCCAAGGCTTGCTGAATCGCAAGGTAGTGCGTGAACAGCGGCTGTAGCTGTGCCAGAAACGCTTTAGGCGCCTCGTAGCGAATTTCTGTTTCGGCTTCCGCGGGCTCTTCTGCGGGGCTCATCATACTTGGCTTGGCCATAATCTGCAGGGCGCTGTCGATCTTGAAGTTGCCGTGAGTCACCACCAGTTCGCCTTCCTCTAGGCCAGACTTGAGCACATAAAAGCCGCCCACCCGCGGCCCCAGTGTGACGGTGCGGCCCGTGAAGCGGCCCGGATCGGCTGGATTCTGTACGTAGACCACCGCGCGCTTGCCGGTGAGCAACGGCGCCGAAGCCGGAACCACGAGCGGCACCGCGGTGCTGAAGTCGGCCGCGCTGACAAAGCCCAAGTCCTCGGACCTGACCAAGGCCATGCCACAGATGTCGCACGGGCCGGGCTCGTCGCGCACGATCTCCGGGTGCATCGGGCTGATCCACTTGCCTGCGAGGTCCGCATCAATCACCTTGCCACCAGCTGCCACCGCAGAGTGCAGAATCGCCCGCACAAACATACCTGGCTTGAGCCTGCCATCCTCGTTTGGCACATTCACGCGCACTTTCACTGTGCGTGTGCTCCTGCTGAGAACTGGGTCAATGAAGGAAACACGCCCGTTAAACACCTCGCCCGGGTAGGCTTCGGACTCAAAGCTCACCTCCTGACCATAGCGCAGCCAAGCCAGATCCGACTCATACGCGTCCAGCTGGGCCCAAACCTGGCTTAAATCAACGATCTGATAAATTGGGGTGCCGGTCTTCACGTACATGCCTTCAGTGGCATTCTTATGGATCACCACGCCACCAATCGGCGCGTTGATCTGAATGTGGTCCGAGGCTTTGCCGCTTTCTTCGATAGCCGCGATCTGCTCGAGGGACAGCCCCCAAAGGCGCAGCTTGTCGCGCGAGGCTTCGAGGGTCGCCTGGGCATTGTTGCGAATAAGAGCCAGTGGATTATCCGCCATCTTGCGCACCGCGATGCTGGCCTGCAGCAACTCCTCCTGCGCCCCCAAAATCTCCGGGCTGTACATCCAGACCATGTGATCGCCCTTGGCGACTGTCACACCGGTGTAATCGACAAAGATTCGATCCAGGCGCCCGCCTACCCAGGCGGTGATCGTGGATAAGCGCCGCTCGTCGTAGTCGATCGTGCCGACCATGCGCACCTCGCGCACCACGGCCTGTCGCCTGACCGGCTGCACTTGAATGTCGGCCAGACTGCGGGCCCCCTCAGAGAGGGTCAGTTCGCGCGGTCCGTTGTCGTCCACGCCTGCCTTAAGCGGGATGAGATCCATGCCGCAAAGCGGGCAATCGCCCGGCTCTGGCTGCTTGATCTGCGGGTGCATCGAACAGGTCCAGACACTGGCTCCCGCTTTACGGCTGGGGGCAGAAGCGACAGCGTGCTCGTACCTGGTACCGGAACCGCCGAGCATCATGCCGAACCCGAACGCTAGCAAGACGGCCACGATTACAATCAAAAGCGTGCGCTTCTTCATCGTATTTTCCCACTGAGTTGATTCAAATGTGCCAGAGCCACGCCCTGATCACGCGCGGCGCGTTTCTCTTCCAGGCGAAACCGAAGCAGAGTGCGCTCGGTATCGAGAAAGGTCAGGAAGTCGACGCTGCCCGCGCGATAGCCCGCGGCGGCGGCTTCCAGCGACTGTTGTGCCTGCGGTAGCAGTGAGTCGCGATAAAGGCCGATACTACGCTCAGCCCGCTCAAGTGCAAAGTGCGCTTTTTTTACAGCCAGGCGGGTCCGGTCTTCCATCCCCGTGAGCATGCTCTCCATGCCAGTCACGCGCACTGTGACCTCACGGATGTAGGCGTTGCGCTCGCCAAATTGCGGCGTCTGGCGATGATTCAGCTCGCGCTGGGGTGTGAAGGCGGGCTGGGCCTCGCCTGTGCCGCTGCTCAGGCGCATGCGATCTTCGAAATAGCTTGTTCCCAGACTCACGTCGGGGTTGGCAATGCGCGAGGCCAGCTCGATCATCGTCTTCGTACGCACGATGCGCAGGCGCTGCGTCAACAGTTCCTGACGCCCGGCAAGCGCCTTTTCGTACCAGCTGTCCAGACTCTGCGTCTCCGCGGTGACTGGTGCTGGGCTCGGCGCTGCTAGGGCCCCATCCGGCGCGAGATTCAGCATTGTGTTGATGCGGGCGATCACCGTCTCGCGCTGTTCCTCAAGGGTGATGATGGCATTGGCGAGCTTGGACAACTCCACCTGGGCCATGATCAGGCCCTGATACTTGCTGCGATCCGTGCGCACCTTGGTCTGAGCCACCGCAATCATCTGCTCCAGCAGCGCCTGCTGCTCCCGATTGATGGCGATGCCCTGGTCCACAAACAAGAGGTCGAAATAGGCCTCGTGCATGGCCGTGATGGCATCGCGCTTGGCAATCTCCAGCCGACTGGCTGCGATATCGATCTCCTCGCTCACCAGCTTGCCCTTGAGCGCCAGGGCATCCGGAAACGGCAAGCTCATGGCGTTCATGCCCTTGTGAGACGTAGGGCCGATCCGAGTGTCCAGTTGTTTGGTGAAGGCATTGTACTGCTGCAGCACGCTGTCAAGAGCCACCGCCTGCGGATATTTCTCGCGGGTGGCCTTCACCGCCTGCGCGGCTGCGTCGATGCCCGGGTTGCGCGCCAGTACCAGGGCGACCAGCCCGGGGAGTTCCAGCGACGTAGCTAGCGATTCCACAGGCGGGGGCGTCGCGGACTCCGCAAGGCCGGTGGTGGGTGCCACGGCCAGAGCCTGCTCCCAGCGCACTTGGGCCGCTGCGGTCTCCGCAGTAAGATCCGCCAGGGGGTCCGGGGCGGTTGCAGACTCCGCACGCGAAATCCGCAAATATGTGGTTTCGGTGCCACTTTCGTATTCGCCTACCAGCGCCTCGTAGGGAGTGCTGCTGCAGCCTGCTAACAACAGGAATAGAAGACTCCATTTCATGGCGACGCCTCCGGAAGTTTGCCACCCACCAGGCCCTCCAGACGGGCGAGATACTGGTGATAGTCGGCGAGGGCCCGGAGATAGGCCAGATTGAAGTTAAGCCACACGGACTGCGTCTCGAGAAAGCCGCTCAAGTCCGGGGTGTCACCATCGTGCCACTGCTCTGCAACCTCCATCGCCGCTTTAGCCTGAGGGATGAGGGTGCCTTGGTAGAGCTGCGTCAGGCGCCGCGCATTCTCGAGGCGAAACAAGGCCGACTTCACCGCAACCCGCGTCTTGTTCTCCAGGCCGTTCTGCCTCAGTGTTGCGGACTCCGCAACGAGTTCCGCCTTGGCCACGCGCCGCTCATTGCGATCGTGCCAGATCGGCAAACTCATCGTCACCCCGACCAGCCACGGATCCTTGCCGCTGTCCGGGAAGTTACCGAAACTCGCCTCGCCGGTGTCGATATACATCGCGTTGACGCCGAATGTCGGGCGATTCTTCAGGGAAGCGAGATCCACCGCCGCCTCGAGTTTGCCAACCTTGGCCTGGGCCATGAGAATCTCCTGACGGCCTGCGAGGGCCGCCTTTTCTACGGCCGCCGCGTCGAATTGCGGACTATGCAATTCCGGGAAGACAAGATCTCCCACCTCCCGATCCGAGGGGTAATCCTGCAGTGCGTTGATCTTGGTCTGCTCGATCTCCTGTAATTCACGCACGACAATGAGATCATAGCTTAGCTGGGCCAGCTGGCTCTGCGCTTTCAGCACATCTAGCAGCTTCGCCTTGTCCGTCGCGTAGCGGGCGGTGGCGAGCTGCAAGCTATGCTGCAGCAGGTCTTGGTTCTGCTGCGTGATTGTCGCGGCCCCGCGCAGGTACCAAAGCTCGAAATAGCTGACTTTGAGGTCCACGATCAGATCACGCACGGCAATCTCGTAGCCTAGCTGCTGAAGCCGCGACTCCCGGCTTGCCACTTCGCCTGCCTGTCGCAGCGTGCCCGGAAACGGAAAGCCCTGACTGACGCCCACGCGGCTTTTCTGCGGTCCCACCCGGGTCTCGACATTTTCGCCGAAGTAGTCGAAGCGAATCATCGGATCTGGCAACGACGTGGCTTCTGGGATGGCATCGATGCTGGCACGCCAGGCGAGTTGCGCGGCGCGTACATCCGGGTTCCGCTCGAAGGCCTCACTGAGCAACTCTGGTAAGGTCACAGGCGCTGCCGTTGCGAACTCCGCAATCAGTAGCGCCAGAAGATAGAGTCTGCGGAGCATGGTGAGCTCCTCGTGTAGGGTGGGGTCGGGGCGTGAGTCGTGCGAGCAAGAGTCGTGCCAATTGCAATATCGCCGGTACTCCCGGAAGACGCTAGGGAAAGTGGAAAGTTTCTTTCCAGATTCCGGTTGGAACCTGCCCAGTAGCTGGCCAGCGGTGGGACTGTGAGCCCTGGCAAGCCAGCCGGAGCGCGTGGTTTCTGCCCCTCCTCCGAGACGCGGGGAACGATGACCAAATACCGGTGGTTCCACCGCATTCACTACCGCCTGAAAGGGGAACAGAACGAGGCACACGATGGCTATCGCCTCGACTGCCCTCAATCACCGCTGCCAGAACTGATAGAGCACCCTGCTGTCCTCTTCTGAGATCAGGCTCGCGGCCTGCTGCAGTACCAAGAAGCCGCTCTCTTTGTCTGGAATCGGCACGTAGGGGACGATCACCGCAGAATCCTCAATCGGCGGCTCGTCGCGAAAAAGCTGTAAGACTACGAGGAGAAAGCTGAGCGTCACCGTGACACTGATGACCAGGGGCAAGGATCCGCCACCGTGTCTTGTTACGCACCTTATGAGCCAGCTGCCATTTATTCCACGATCGTGTAAGAATTCAGTACTGCCTACTCCACGCGTCTGATAGCGGAGGAAGTCAGATATTTTCATGAAATACCCAAAAGCCGCATAAGAATCACGAGTATCCGGCGCTTATAAGGTGTTAACACCTGTTTGGAGCGCAAGATGCTAGCCACACAAATTATTCTTGCTTGCCCGAAAGATTCCCGCGGATTCCCTGTTTTTCACTGTCCAGCCTGCGGTCAACTACTGTTTTCTGAAAATTTGAGTATCTCGCGAGCGTGCCATCATCTGCAGTTCACTTTCAAGTACGATACCGATAAACTGGACTGTGTCGACGAACGTCCGGCCAGTCTGATGGGGGAGACCGAAGAGCACGAGGATCCGATTCCGTTTCTCACGGACGTGCTCGAGCCACACTGGCTGATCGTGGCACTTGAAGGCTACGGCATCGCCCGCACCGAGGATGAACTCGTAGCCGTAGGTCTGGACCTGACAGCGACTGCGCGGCCACTGGAATCAGACCGCCGGGCATCGCCATTCCTCATTCCTTTGGACTGAAATAGCTTGCGTCGCAGCGTTCCGGGGTTTCTTTAACAGCCAAGCACCCACAGGCTGTTCACGCTGACCGAGTCAGCATCCCCGGAGTCCACCTATGCACAAGCTTCTCCCTATCCTCGTATGCCTCGGCCTGATCGGCCTCTGCGCGCAAGCCGAAGAATCCACCAAGGTCAAGTACGACGGGAATTGGAAGTGGGTGACTGGAAAGCGCTCGGGGAGGGACCCTGGCAAAATCAGAGGCGACATCACTAAAGTCAACGACGAGCTGTATCAGGGAAGTTTCATCTCCCAGAGAAATGCCTACAACATTAAGATGAAGGCAGAGAAAATTGACACCGAGATTCTGCTCTCAGGCACGGCCTGGGTCAGCAAGCGCAAGTACTCGATGCAGGGGAAGCTGCTGGAAGACGGCAGCCTAGCTGCCACCTTCTCCAACGGTAAAGATGAAGGCTGGCTGAAACTCAAGCCGAGCAAGAGGCAGTAGGGGTTCATCATGGCTTTGGTCATCGCGATCGACGCAGGCACAACCGGGTGTCGGGTGATTGGATTCGATCAGGAGCTCCACATACTGGCGCAGTACTACGAGGAAGTGCCGCAGTACCACCCACAGCCCGGTTGGGTAGAGCAGGACCCGCGGGATATCCTGCGGATCGTGCGCAGCGGCCTGCGTCAGGTCATTGAGAAATTGCCCGAAGCACCTGCCGCTATCGGCATCGCGAACCAGCGAGAGACCGTAGCGGTCTGGGACGCAGATACCGGTGAGCCCCTCCATAACGCGATCGTTTGGCAGTGTCGACGGACGGCGGACTACTGCGGCAAACTCCGCAAAGCCGGGTACGAAGCCCTGATTCGCGAGCGCACCGGGCTGGTCGTTGATCCGTACTTCTCGGCGACAAAGCTGCGCTGGATTTTAGACCACGTGCCAGGCGCGCGGTCGGCTGCAGATGCGGGCTGTCTTCGGGCCGGCACAGTCGACACTTGGCTGGTTGAACGATTGACCGGCGACTTCGCCACCGATCCGTCCAATGCCTGCCGCACCCTACTTTACCGCCTTGATACCGGCAGCTGGGATGCCGAACTGCTGCATCTGTTTGGTATCTCGCAGGCTATGCTCCCAACCATTCTTTCCAGCGATGCACATTTCGGTGACACGCGTGCGGAGGAGGTCGGCGCCGTGGTGCCGATTCACGCGGTACTGGGCGACCAGCAGGCTGCCCTGTTCTCGCACGGCGGCTGGGACCCGAATGTGGTAAAAAACACCTATGGCACTGGACTGTTTATGATGCGCAGCACGGGCCATGAACTGGCCAAAGAGAGCGACCTGTTGCGCACGGTTGCCTGGCACATGAACGATCGCTCTACCTATGCCTTGGAGGGTGCCGCGTTTATTGGCGGGGCGGCCATGCAATGGCTGCGCGACGGCCTGGGCATTCTGGCCGATGTTGCGGAGTCCGCAACGATGGCACGCCGGGTGCCGGACAATGGCGGCGTCTACTTTGTCCCAGCATTGGTTGGACTTGGCGCACCGTGGTGGGATCCTCATGCCCGCGGGACTCTAATCGGGATGACGCAGGGCAGCAAGGCCGACCATGTGGTGCGGGCGGTCCTGGAATCGATGGCCTACCAGACGCGGGCATTGGTCGATGCCATGGGCCCCAGACCGGCGCGCATGCGGGTCGATGGCGGAGCCACGGCGAATGACTTTTTGATGCAGTTCCAGGCGGACCTGTTGGGGATTCCGGTGGAACGCCCGCGGATTCTTGAGAGCACAGCGCTAGGGGCAGCGGCAGCTGCGGGAATCGCGGCGAACGTCTGGTCACGCGAGTCCTTCTACCAGGCACACCGCGTGGAGCGCGTCTTTGAACCCGCCACCAGCGATGTAGATGTAGATGCGCTGTTCGCCACCTGGCAAGAAGCAGTCTCGCGCAGCCGGAGCTGGGCTACCAGCTAGCGACTCTGGAGCCGGCTGGCCTACAAACGAAAAAGGCCCCGTGCAGCGAACCGCACGAGGCCTGGTATCAGCGTGTTGTCAGCTGAGCGTGCTTAGCAAGCGCTCGAGACAGTGCTGATGATCACCGAAGCGACCTTGTACGGGTCTGCGTTGGAAGCCGGGCGCCGATCTTCCAGCCAGCCTTTCCAGCCGGAAGTCACTGTGGCGACTGGGATCCGAATGGATGCGCCGCGATCGGACACGCCGTAGCTGAACTTGTCGATGGACTGAGTCTCATGAAGGCCAGTCAAACGCTGGTTGTTCTCAGCACCGTAGACGGAGATGTGCTCCATAATGGTGCCATGGAAGGCATTACAGATGCGATCGTAGGTTTCCTTGCAGCCAGCAGTACGCAGGACAGTGTTGGAGAAGTTTGCATGCATGCCGGAACCGTTCCAGTCACCTTCAACAGGCTTGCAGTGCCAGTTGATGCTGTAGCCGTATTGCTCGGCAACACGCTCGAGCAAGTAGCGGGAAACCCAAATCTCATCACCGGCGCGAGCTGCACCCTTGGCGAAGATCTGGTATTCCCATTGGCCCATCATCACTTCAGCATTGATGCCCTCGACGTTGAGTCCTGCATCCAAGCAAAGGTCCAGATGCTCTTCAACGATCTCGCGACCGACTGCATTGCCTGCGCCGACGGAGCAGTAGTAGGGGCCCTGTGGAGCGGGAAAACCGCCGGCGGGGAAACCGATTGGCAGATTGGTGGTCGGATCCCAGATGGTGTACTCCTGCTCGAAACCGAACCAGAAGTCATCGTCATCGTCGTCGATCGTCGCGCGGCCATTGGACTCGTGCGGCGTGCCATCGGCATTCAGAACTTCATTCATCACCAAGTAGGCGTTCTTACGGCCTGGATCGGGGAAGATGGCGATGGGTTTCAGCAGACAGTCAGACGCGCCGCCTTCTGCTTGTTGGGTGGAGGAACCGTCAAAGCACCATTCGGGGCAGGATGACAGTTCGCCGTCAAAGTCACTGACGACTTTGGTCTTGCTGCGCAAGCTCTGAGTCGGATCATAGCCGTCCAGCCAGATGTACTCGAGTTTCGATTTGCTCATTTCTGAGACTCCTGTGTTTGGTCTGGTGCATAGCACCGTTCAACTGCGAACTCCGCAAAAGCTACCAAAACGTGTTACAATTCTGTATTCCCCGGCGGGGGAAAACTACAACATTGTAGCAGCCTTCTCGGGTCCAACTTGTCCGCTCCCCTGCCAAGCAAGGTGCATGCCAAAGGGAGAACTTTATAGCAAATCGCGAAGAAAGCGCCACCTTTCAACGATGAGACGGATCCGAAAGCATGAATAAACAGTCCATCCCGGAGCAGATTCTGCGCGCACTGGCCGGGGCGTCATTTGAGACGGCGCGCTTTGTCGTGGGCCTGAGTGGCGGACCGGACAGCACTGCCCTGGTGGCAGCCTGCCTGGAGGGCGGGCTCGAAGTTTCCACGGTGCATTTCAACCACGGACTGCGGGCTGATGCTGAGACGGACGAGCGCTGGTGTCGCAGGTTTTGCCAACTCCGCAACGTGCCGCTGGAGATCGTCCAACTTGATGTCTCTGGGGCGCGCAAGCCGGGAGAAAGCGTGGAGATGACGGGACGCCGACTGCGCCTGTCTTACTGGCAGAACCGCGCCGCTCGAGAACCACAACTGGTCGTGCTACTCGGCCATCACCAGGATGATCTTTTCGAGACGGCGATGATGCGGCTGCTGCGCGGTGCCAACAGTGGTGGAATCGCCGGCCTGCATGCGGACGTGCGCATTGGGGCCGTCCGGTTAGTACGACCGTTGCTCGGAATCCCGCGCGCGGAACTTGGACGGTATCTGGCGGAGCGCAAGATCGAGGCCTGCATAGACCCGACCAACCGCGACGAACGTTTTGAGCGCAACCGCGTGCGACGCATCCTCGCTGAGTTAGTTCGGGACGAGGACCGGGCTGGCTTGCTGCGTAGCCTCAGCTTGCTGCAGGCGGACGATGACGCGCTCGGTGATTGGGCCGAAAGCCGCATCGACGTGACGCAAACCGCACTGGCCTTGCCGGCCCTGCTGGCCTGTCCAGATGCGCTTTGGCCTAGAGTCCTGCGCGCCTGGCTGCGCGCGGCCGGAGAGGCTCGTCCGCTGCGCGGCACGCGGATTCGCGAGCTGCGAAATTCCCTCCAATCTGGCGTTAAACCAAGCTTCCAATTTGATACTGGTCTCGGGATCACGTTGAGAATCCGCGGCGGCGGGTTAGTTATGCAGACCGCCCAGCCCGCGCAACCCACGTTTTCCTACACATGGCATTGGACCGAACAGTCACAGATCAACATACCAGAGGCAGACACTGTCCTCACGGCCACCCGACGTGCCTTGAACGCGAATCTACCAGGCGAGTATTTCGCTCTCGAAGCGATGCCGTCTCCGCTCACCGTACGGTCGCGGCAGCCCGGAGATCGCATGATTCCGTTTGGCGGCCAAGAGCCGGTGCGCGTCAAGAAACTTCTGGAGCCCATCAAGCCCAAGGCCGTGCGGTGCATCGTCACAAGTACCGCAGGCCATATTCTGTGGATTCCAGGCGTGCGGCGTGCGGAGTTCGCACGCGTCTCGGACGGCGCGCCTGCCTTGCACCTTTCCTGCTCCTGCTGCTGACGACTCCGGCCTTTGGCCAGGCTGCGGCGGGAACAGCTGCTGCCTCGGGAACACCGGCAGGGCTCGAACCGCTAGCGGGAGACGGTACGCTGGAAGATGTACCGGCCGCGGCGAAGGTGAGTCGAATCTGGGAGCTACGCAAAGCTGCGGATCGCGCGTATTCTGGTGGCTTCCATGCCGATGCGAACAAATTCTATCAGGAATCTTGGGATCTAATTCTGCTGGCCGCTGATCACGCAATGTACGCTCAGGCCCCGGAAGTAGTCTCAGATTTTGGTACCAGGTTGATCGCCAGCTACCTCGCGGCGAAGTCACCGAGGCAGGCAACCGAGGTATACATGCAAC
>Ga0115567_10004577_pt1 | contig 13473 bp, 13 predicted proteins | sample COGITO_mtgs_1204_2_FD_88679 | JGI IMG/M metagenome (GOLD analysis project Ga0115567, IMG submission 88679) | Pelagic marine microbial communities from North Sea - COGITO_mtgs_120412 | ecosystem: Environmental > Aquatic > Marine > Epipelagic | place: Germany:Helgoland, sampling site Kabeltonne...
AGATATATCGCATAACCGGCGCCCATATTGAAGTTGCCGTACATTTCACTGTCATCGACACCACTTTTTGATTGCATAAAGTCGAATTCTTCGGGAACGACCGGAATGGTGTGCAATTCGTAGGTGAAATCTTGCGCTGCACGCATAATTTTACGCCATCCGTGACCGGTGATGTTTGCCATGTAATGAATGTCGAGGGGTGCTTGCTGCATCGCGCGAACGAGATTGACATACAAATGTGTCGGTGACAGTAATGCTTCGCCGAACAGTGTTCCATTTGGCAACGGTTGCGTGTAAATAGACGGGTCTTTTTCGAATAAACTTCTGACAAAGGTGATGCCATTAGCATGGATGCCGCTACTTTCTATAAGCACGATAGCATCGCCATCGGCCAATTTTTCGCCCATCACAAGATTGGCTTTATCGTGTATGACGCCCATTGCTGAGCCACCTAAATCGATGGTCGACGGTTCTATGACGCCCTTGAGCGTTGGTGTCTCTCCGCCGCCCCAGGTTGCGCCGATGGCGTCGCATGCCGCAGCCCATCCCCGTATGAGATCGCCAGCTCGCACGTCGTCTTTCATCCAATTCGAGTCACCAATCGCAAAGTAAGCATTTACCACTTGGGGCATTGCGCCAACAACCACCAGGTCATTCACGATCATCGCCACCGTGTCTTGGGCTAAGGAGTCATAGTAGGTCTTTCCAGTACTTTTTCGCATCTCATCTGCGACTAAGTTTTTGGTACCAAGCCCTTCGACGACGAGTGCGCGGTAAGCATCGGCTTCTTCCCAGACGTAGGCGGATTCGCCGCGTATGCCAGCGACTTCCTCGGCATTGGTTTGAGCTAGATTGCTCGCTGTACCTGCGGCGGCTTGTTGAGCCAAGACTTTTATTGGGTCCATTGCACTATAATCGACGCCAGAATTGGCATAAGAATTATCACTAGCTGGTGATTGGTTTGAATCAGAGCTCATTACTGCTATTACTATACCTGAAATTCTACCTATGAGGCAACATCAAACAAGTCTTTATCTGCGTTGCAGTTCTCTGCGAGCGTGTTCATGTCGTGGACGACAACGTCGGCATGGCGTAACTCATCGCTGAAACGGCCTGAACCTGCGTAGCCGATACAGCGCATGCCAGCAGATTTTGCTGCCGTTACGCCCTTTGCCGCATCCTCAATCACGAAGCATTCGTCTGGCTTGGCGCCTAATCTTTTAGCAGCGAGTAGGTAGCAGTCTGGAGCAGGTTTAGAATGTTCGACACTATCGCCATCGATAATGACGTCGAAGCAATCACGTATCCCTAGTTTTGCAAGAAATAGCTCAATTCGTTTTGGTCCAGCAGATGATGCTATAGCTACACCATCGAATCTGTCGTGGCATGCTCGCGCGAATTCGGCCGCTCCGGGAATGGCAGGGATTTCAGCGAGAGTGTTGAGATAGTCGAGGTAGCCTTGGCGCGCACGTGCTTCGAGTTCGGAGACATCGTGTATGAGATTGTGTGTTTCTCGAAGGTTTTTCCAGATCATATCACTTTTGACGGCGGTAAAACTGTGGCTCCGTACGGTTTCATCCGTGACGCCCATCGACTGTAGATGGTGAAATAAGAAATCTTTATATAATGGCTCGGCGTCGATGAGTACACCGTCCATGTCAAATAATGCGAATCGCTCTTTCATCTATTCTCCATACGACTAAATTGAAATGCCTTATCTTGCAGACGGATGGCTAATTTACTACGATTTCCATCCGTTGTGCATCAATGCTGTATCTTTTGTGAGTACTTCCTGTTTGAGGTTTTCGCGGTAAGCGCTGTATCGCTCCAATAGTTCATTGTCAGAAAGTGACAAAATCTCTACTGCAAGCAGCGCAGCATTCTTGGCGCCATTCTCGGGAGCGACCGCGAGGGGTATTCCTGGTGGCATCTTGATTGAGCTCCACAGCGCTTCGTGATCGTGGTTGTCTTTTTTGACAGGAACGGCAATGACCGGAAGTGTGGTGTGACTCGCTGTCATACCGGGTAGATGAGCAGAGCCGCCGGCCCCAGCGATGATAACTTTTAAGCCACGTTCCGTGGCAGCTTTGGCGTATTCATCCATTGCATCAGGCGTCCGGTGTGCAGAGATAATTCGTACCTCATAGTCGACCCCAAATTGCTCACATACTTCGGCAGCGTCTTTCATGACGGCAAGATCGGAATCCGATCCCATAATAATTCCTACTGTAGCCATCCTAGTTCCTCCATTTTTGGTATTATCTCACGAAGCGAATCCACGAGCAAATCTGGGTGCTCAGCCTGTAACCGTTTCTTGCTATGCGTGCCGCCTGTTATCGCAATAGTTTTAAGGTCTAACGCTCCACCGATGACAACTTCTTCGTCCGTATCGCCGATGATAACCGTTTCATCAGGTTGAATTTTACGATCACGTAAATGATCTATTATCCGCTGTTTTTTACCCGTGTGCAATGCGCCGTGGATTGAGTCATTTGCAAGAATGGTAGAAAAATAGCTATCGAGTTTGAGCCGCTCAAGGTCTTTTACGATTCCCGGTACGTGGTGGTTGCTCAAAATAACACACTCAATCTCGTTTTGTCGACAGTACTCAAGGAGCTGTCGAGTACCTCGTCTGGAACGAGTGTGTAGAGTTGCTGCATCGTATTTCATATGGAATTCTATACTGAATTTTTCGGCGTGAAGCGCTACTTGCTCCTCGGATATACCAATATCTCGATAGTAATCTGCGAGAGGTATCCTGAATATGTTTTGGTACTCGGCGTAACTGATTTTAGGGCGGCCCAAAGCTTCGACATTGTCTTGATTGAGCCGGTATCTAAGCTTAGAGTCTGCAAATAGCGTACCGTTCCAGTCGAACACCATTAGTTTGATCATATTGAAAACCTCGAACGGGCTTTAATAGCTATGGCAGTTGTTTGCTCTAGCGTTTCGCCGATAACATTGACATGACCCATCTTTCGGTCTATCTTCGTCGGTGATTTTCCGTACAAATGGACGAAGGTTTGTGGCATCGATGTGACCTCGTCTAAACCTTGTATATCGACAGGGCCAGCTCGCTCACCGAGGATGTTTATCATGGAACTCGCTGGTGTAATCATCTCGACACTACCAAGCTCCATGCCGGTGATCGCACGAATATGCTGCTCGAACTGTGAGGTCTTGCAAGCATCCATTGTGTAGTGGCCGGAGTTATGAACCCGCGGGGCAATTTCGTTAACGAGAATGGTTCCATCGGCGGTGAGGAACATCTCAATACCAAAAACACCAGCTCCTTGTAATAACTCGCCGGTCTTAGTCGCAAGCTCAGTCGCATGTTTGTGAATTTTTGTATCAATTGGTGCAGGTGAAAGCGTCTCTATGCAAATATTACGTTCGTGTATTGTCTCGGTGACCGGATATGTTTTTATGGCTCCATGTATATCCCGCGCGACCATGACGGCGAGTTCTTTCGTAAACGGGACGAGCCGCTCTGCATAAAGTTTTTGATCGGTGAATAGAAGTAAGGCTGCATTCAGTTCCTCTGGCGACGTAACTTTTGCATTTCCTCTGCCGTCGTATGCGCCATGTCGAGTTTTTAAGAGCATCTGTCCGCCAAATGATTCGAGGGCCGTAAAGGCCGATTCGTTATCTGTTATTTCAACCGATTCGGCAACCGCAATTCCATGTTCTTGTAAAAATTCTTTTTGTTTAAATTTATCTTGAATCATGCGAATAGTTGTTGGGCTGGGATGAACGGGTGTGCCTGCAGTCTCTATGACTTCGAGCGCTTCGACATCGATGTGTTCGATCTCAATTGTTACAACATCGCACATTTCACCGAGATGTGCGATCGCATCCGAATCTTTCAACCCGCCATTTAAAAGCTTTGCTCCGGCCTGAACGGCTGGCCCATTTTCTGCGCTATCAAGTACGACGACGTCAAAACCAAGTGGTTTTGCCGCTTGTGTGAGCATTCTGCCAAGTTGTCCGCCCCCGACAATACCGATTATTTTTACTTCTGTCATGTATACTTAATACTATAGCAAAATTAGACAAGGGAAGTACGATGATCGATGTTACTCAGTTTCAACTTTCTGAGCAAGTTGGTAGGTATGAGGGCAAAGTGCGTGACGTGTACGACCTTGGTGATAAAATGGCGATGGTCGCAACTGATCGCTACTCTGCGTTTGACCGTAACCTGGCGCTGATTCCTCACAAAGGCGAAGTCGTGACGCAGATGGCGAAATGGTGGTTTGATCAAACCGCGGATATTGTGCCAAATCATGTGATATCACAGCCAGATCCGAACGTGCTGCTGTGTAAAAAACTCGAAGTTGTCCCAATCGAAATGGTAGTTCGTGGCTTCGTGTCTGGTGTGACGAATACGTCGCTATGGCATACGTACAGCGAAGGGAAACGCGAGTATGGCTCATTTACGCTACCTGATGGCTTGAAGAAGAATGATCGTTTGCCAGAACCAGTGTTGACGCCAACAACGAAGTTTGAAGTTCATGATCGTAATCTGACGCCCGATGAAGCGGTAAAAGAAGGTTTGATTACTACGGAGCTTTGGAATCAATTGCAAGATGCTGCACTAAAACTGTTTGCGTTTGGGCAAAAAACCGCGGAAACCGCGGGCTATATGCTAGTTGATACAAAGTACGAATTCGGCCTCGATAGCGAGTGGAACCTAATATTGATTGACGAGATTCACACGCCTGATTCGTCTCGTTTTTGGGATATGTCCACGTATGATGAACGACGAGCAGCTGGGCAGGAGCCTGATAATTTTGATAAAGAATACCTGCGGCTTTGGTATAAGGAACGGTTTGATCCGTATGCAGAATCAGCTGCGCCTGAAGTCCCCCAAGAGCAAATAGACGAACTGACTCGACGATATATAAAATTATACGAAGATATTACCGGACAGACATTCACGGCTCGAAGCGAAACAACTGCTCAAGACGACATGAAAAAGAATATTGAAGAACCATTGGAGAGCGCATGAAACAATTAACCCCACCAACAATCAACGTACCTGAAATTCCCGATCGTTTTAGCGCGATAGATCCACTCGACGGAAGATATTATGACAGCGAGACCGCAATCTATTTGTCTGAACGAAGTAGAGTTGGACATCAAGCACACCTAGAGGCGGCATTAGCTCAGGCATTGGCGGATGAAGGCGTATGTTCGCAAGCGATTGCCGATGAGATTGCCGATGCCTCTGGACGGATCAAGATCGAAGATGTGGAGGAAGAAGAGCGCACAACCAGGCACGACATCAAAGCGGTGGTGAATACAATCAAGGCATTGATTTCAGATGAAGCGAAGCCGTTTGTACATTTTGGCGCGACGTCGAATGATATCATTTCCAGTGCAACGGCTCTGCAGCTTCGTACTGCGACGCTTGAGTTGGTAGTTCCGCGACTCGATGCGTTACTTGAAACACTCATTACGCTGAGCGAAAAATATGCCAATACAACACAAATTGGTCGCACCCATGGGCAGCACGGTGTGCCGATTACTTTTGGCTATTACTTAAGTGGGTATGTGTCACGAATTGGAACGTCGCGAATGGCATTAGTTGATCTTGCAAATGGCTTGCGTGGTAAGTTCTCTGGCGCAGTTGGTGCATATAATGCGCTAAGTTTATTTATTGATGATCCGCTTGCATTTGAGAAAAAAGTACTGGCAAGTGTTGGGCTGGAAGCTGCTGAATTTTCTAGCCAAATTGTGCCGAGTGAACAGTTCGCACGGCTCATAGACGAGCTCGCAATTGTGGCAAATATCATGGCAAATATTTCTCACGATATGCGAAATCTTCAACGGACCGAAATTGGAGAAGTCCGTGAACGTTTCGAAAAAGGACAGACGGGCAGTAGCACGATGGCACATAAACGGAATCCTTGGAATTTTGAAAATGTGATTAGTATGAGCAAGCAAGTTAATGCGCAGTTGATCAATGTGAATCTTAATATTGTTAGTGAACATCAACGTGACCTGACCGATTCATCATCGAGCCGATTTTACGGTATTACTTTTGCAACGGTTGCATCGATGACAACGCGGCTCAATAACATTATGAGTAAAATCGAAGTAGATGCAGAAGCGATGCAAACAAATCTCAAGATGACCGGTGGCGCTATTGCCGCAGAGCCACTGTACTTATTACTTGAAAAGCACGGTCATACAGCCGCGCACGAGGCCATTAAAGAGCTTTCACACGCCGCACTTGCACAGGGAAAAACCCTAGCAGAAACAGCGGCTGCTGACGAAAGCATTGCCGTGTACTGGGATAAACTTTCTGAGAAAGAAAAGCAGATTATTATCGAACCGGAGTTTAATTATGTCGGAATCGCATCGTCTAAAGCTGGAATGATCACCACACAGTGGCGCGAGAAACTTCCGCTAACCTAAGAAGGTTGTTCCAAACAGTGCACCGATGTAGTAGGTCGCTAACATTGCTACGCTGCCGCCTGCAACGATACGAACAACAGCCTTGCGCCGGGATGATTTTCCGGCGTTTGCGCTGAAATAGCCGGTCAAAAATAGGGCAGCCAGTACCGATACTACAGTTGCCGATATCTTGAAATCATGAGGCGCTAGTACAATAGCGAGAAATGGTACGGCGCCACCGGCCGTAAACGCGACGAGTGAGGCAACAGCGGCTTGTACGGGACTGGTGTACTCATGATCACCCTCGTTACCGCCGTGGTGATCTCGAAAATGTGCCTGTTCGGCGTCTTTTTGACTTGCTACAGACACATATTCGCCAAGTGCCATCGACAAGGCACCGGCGATAAGCGCCGCGAATCCTGCGGTAAGAATGGTCGTATTTGCTGCGCCGGCTCCTGCTACGCCCATGACGACACTAGACGTCGACACGATTCCATCGTTTGCACCAAGCACGGCGGCACGGAGTCGGTTGAGCATTTGATTGTGTGAGCTGTGAGAGTTTGCCATATAGTAGGTAGTATACCAATATGCCTACGCTTTCCCTAGCATGCGGTATACTATGATAAATATGAGCGATGCAATCATACCACTTATAGCTGATGGCCTAGTCGTACCGATCGTCTTGATCGGCGCTGGTGCGCTGAGTATTCTGATACCACACAAAGATAAGTACCAGGCGTATTGTCGCATGTTACTGGCTGGGCTGACAGCATATGCGGCAGCTAAGATAATCGGATACTTATATCAGCCTGAGGTAATGCGGCCATTCGAAAAACTCGGCATCGACCCGGGTGCCTCCTTTTTGAACAATCCCGGCTTTCCGTCTGACCACGTACTATTTTCTATGGTGATCACGCTCGCTGTACTGTTTGCGGCCAGACGTAAAAAACTGGCAGCAGTCCTGTTTATCCTGACCCTTGCCGTTGGAGTCGGTCGAGTGCTGGCTCTGGTCCATACGCCACTCGATGTGATAGGCGGGCTGGTGATCGCCTGCATTGGAATCCCCTGGTATTTTGTTCGAGAAGGGAGTGGTGCACGTGCCGCCGCTGTGAAAAAATCTACAGTGCATCCTCGCATAAAAAGCAAAAAGAGTGTAAAATAGCTTAAATACTAATTATCAGGAGTACCCATGGCATCAACAAAGGTAATTGAACAGCCGAGGCCGATGGCTATAATAATGTCATATAAAGATTTACTCCGGGTTATCGCTTCGGGCCTCATTATTGGGCTCGTGACTTATGCGCTCTATGTGGCGCTCGATCGCTATGTGTTCACTCCAGCTCTATGCGGGAACGCTTCGGATTTAGCCGGTAGATGCCAAAGCAAAGAATCGTTTGCTAGCGCGCTGGCTATGGTGGGTGGTGCCATTGTTGGACTATTCGCCATGGTGCAAACCAAGGCCTATCGACCACTGCTGGTTGTCTTGTTTGCGACTATTAGTCTATGGGGCTTGCCAGCATTATTGGTTGAGTTGCCATGGTGGATGTTTACCCTGGCATTTTCGTTGATATTTGGTCTTGCATACGCTGCATTTGCCTGGATAGTGCAACTTCGGAATCTCTACGTTGCGATTGGTGTCGGTATTGTGTTTTTGATTCTACTGCGGCTTCTTATTAACTCCTAACCACGCAAGCCGCGAATCAGCTGTTATACTACGAGCATGGAACAACCTATGGTTACTATAATATTAGCAGTGGTCATTGTCGGTTTTGGGTTGGTTATTTTTATTATGAACCAGCGATTAAAAGACCTGAAGAATAATACTGCCGTCGAGCTCATGAAAACGGACGTCGTCGAATTGACCAGGAGCATCGCGCTGTTGCAGAAAGACATGGGTGATCGCATGGAACGTGGCAACACGTCTGTTCAGAATGCGGTTGGGAAGCAACTTTCGGAGAGCTCAAAGCTGGTCAGTGAAGTCACGCAGCGTCTTGCAAAGCTCGACGAAACGAACCGCCGAGTTGTTGACGTGGCCGACGAGCTGAAGACGTTGCAAAACGTACTGTCGAATCCAAAACAACGAGGCGTGTTTGGTGAATACTACCTCGAATCGGTGCTCGAAAATGTCTTGCCACCTGGGCAGTATAAGATGCAATACAAATTTAACGACGGTGATATCGTCGACGCGGCGATGTTTTTGGAAAAAGGGAAAATATTGCCGATAGACAGTAAATTTAGTTTGGAAAATTACAATCGCATGATCGAAGCCAGCGGCAAGGAGCGGGAAGTGTTGCTGCAGAAAGTTAAAATCGATCTTAAAATGAGAATCGATGAGACGAGTAAATACATCCGTCCAGATGAAAAAACGATGGATTTTGCATTTATGTTCATCCCGAGTGAATCGCTCTATTATGACCTACTGATCAACAATGTTGGTACAGGTGGTAGCTCACGCGACTTGATAGAATACGCCTTCCGCGATAAGAAAGTAATTATCGTCAGCCCGACAAGCTTTATGGCGTATCTGCAAACCGTGTTGCAGGGGCTCCGAAGCTTGCAGATTGAGGAACAAGCCAAGGATATTCAGATTCGGGTGGGCAAACTCGGCGTTCATATTTCGAAGTTCGAGATCTTTATGCAAAAACTTGGTGGCAGCTTGGGCACGACCGTCAATCACTACAATAATGCCCACAAAGAACTTGCAAAGGTAGATAAGGACGTAGTGAAGATTGCAGACAATGACCCTAGCGTTGAACCGCTTCTCATCGATAAACCATCCGTAGACGAATACTAAAAAACTCCCGCTCGGTATGAGCGGGAGTTTTTACTAAGCAGAAGGTTCTACTTAGACGACGGCTACAACATCTTCTTGGCTCTCATTTTTAATGAGGTCCTGGAGTGCAAAGCCGATAACGACTCCAACAACTGGTGTCACTACGTAAATCAGTAGTGGCCAGATGCTCCATGAAAGTGCTTGCAAGCTTGCGGCAATAGCTGGGTTGAGGATTGTTCCTGCGGTTCCAGCAATGGTTGCAAACTGTGACGTAATCAATAGTGCGAGAAATAAACCTCCACCAATGCCGAAGGCATGTGCAACACGGCTACGTTCACGAGTAACAGCGGCAAAGATGAATCCGAAGATTATCGCACCGATTACTTCAGCAGATAGTAGCAACCATTCTTTACCTTCGGGTATATCGACGGCTGAGAACAGTGTTGCTGACTGTTGCCCGAGCTGTGCGGCTTCTGGCGTTACGTCGGCAGCTGATGACACAAATGCATTCACGATAACGAGCGCGAGCAATGCACCGAGTACTTGGGCGACGATGTACGCAGCAGCACGAGCGGCGCCAATACGACGAGTCACCCATGCACCAACGGTAATCGCTGGGTTGATATGTGCACCTGACACGAGTCCGATTCCGAGCACAATTGCAACAACACCGAAGAATACTGCTAGTGGCGCAGCTTGTTGGGTGAGCACAACGGCACCGAGTAGGAATGTTCCCACAAATTCGGCGATAGAAGCCGCGAGTAGGGGCGATCGACTAAAACTAAACTTCTCTGAACGGGCAGCTCTTGCTGATGCTACCTTTGGTGCGCGTACGGCTGGCTTCGGTTGTTTCGAAGCGGCTTTTACCGTCGTTACTTTTGTCGTCGTTCTTGACGCTGCGGATGCAGGTTTTCTCGTCGTTTTCTTAGACTTTGCGGCAGTTTTCTTTGTTGCCATAAATACTATTCCCTCCTTACAGTTGAATATGGCAATAGTATAGCATATTGTACGAGAGAGTCTGTCAAGCTACGGCAGAGTGGTACAATAGATACATGGCATTATTTGTAAACAAAGAAAACACCCGTACGAAGTTGCAAGAAGAAGTCGCTGCAAACATTGCAGAAAACGCTCGAAAAAAGAAGCTGCAGGAAGAACAAGAATTGCCCGATGGCATTACTGATTCCGCGTACCTAAAGAATACCAAGGAGACAACCAGCTTGGCGTGGGTGTGGGCGCTCATCTTTATCGGATTCATGGCATTGCTCGTATGGATTATTGTGGCGTACCGCTAAAATAGTCTTTTTATAGTATACTTTTAACAGATGAGCTCAATTGCCGATATACAATCTGTACGTGACGAATTATTGTCACGCTACGACACACTTGAAATAAAAAGTGACGTCTTAAAGGCTGCGGAACTAAAGCGATTATTGAAGTCTATCAAAGACGTGCCAAGCGAGCAGCGGTCCGAATATGGACAGGCAGTGAATGCGCTGCGCCAAGAGCTGCAAGAAAAAGTTAGTGCCGAGGCAGACAGGTCTGAGGATCTTGCGCCAATCGACGTGACTGCGCCATTCGACGCCAATACCTCGTTACCAAATTTGCTGCCAGTCGATGGCGGCTCAACCCATCCTATTTCACAGCAGATTTCTGAGATGTCAGAGATTTTCCAAACCATGGGATTCCAAATTTTTGAATCACGTGAGATTGACGACCAGTACCACATGTTTGAAGTACTCAACTTTCCGAAGGGTCATCCAGCACGCGACGATTACGATACGTTCATGACCGTCGAAACCGATACAGACGGTGAGCCGTTGATTGCACCAGCGCATACGAGCACGATGCAAAATAGGATTATGAAAGCTCTCAAATCAAACTTAGAAAACGGTGAGCCAATCGCTGCAGTCTCGGTTGACCGTGTGTTTCGTAACGAAGACCTTGACGCCAGGCACGAACATACCTTTTATCAATGTGAAGGTGTATACGTTGCCAAGAATGTACACGCCGGTATGCTCGTAGCGACGCTTAAGGCGTTTCTTGAAAACTATTTCGAGAAAGAACTCGACGTTCGCATCAACCCGTTTTATTTTCCCTTTACCGAGCCAAGTTTTGAGTTCAGCTTGGGCTGCCCGTTTTGTGACAAAAAAGGCTGCAACATTTGTGGACACGCTGGCTGGATCGAACTACTTGGCTGTGGCATGATTCACCCGAACGTATTGAAAGCTGCCGACATCGACCCAGAAATGTACACAGGGTTTGCATGGGGCGTGGGTATCGAGCGACTGATCATGATGAAACACAATATTGAAGATATCCGGCACTTTGAGAGCGGTAAATTAGACTTTTTGAGGCAGTTTTAGATGAGCGAACGATTTAAATTATCGATAGTATCAGATCGCATAGCTAACGGTGATACATTTGTCGAATTGGCAGGAAAGGATGATGAATGAAGGTTAGCCTCAATACAATAAAACAGTTTACTGAAGTCAACGTTTCAGTCGATCAGCTTGTTGCTACAATTAACTCTCAGCTTGGTGGCGTTGAAGCAGTCATTGATCTCGGGAAAAAATATAACGGCGCAACCATCGCACAAGTTGTGAGCTGTAAAAAACACGAAAATGCCGATACGCTCAATGTCTGCGAGATAGATGCCGGGACCGGCGAAACGATTCAAGTTGTTTGCGGTGCCCCAAATGTGAGAGAAGGCATGTTTGTCGTCTGGCTTCCACCTGGTGCGACTGTACCATCAACGTTCGACGATGCAGAGCCATTCGTGCTTAAGGCGCGGGAGCTTCGTGGAGTAATTAGTAACGGCATGCTTGCTAGTGCGAAAGAACTCGCAATTGGTGCTGACCATGGTGGGATTGTTGAGCTCCGGGCGCATGATGTTGAGGCTGGAAAAGAACTTACGGCAGGTACGAGCTTCGCTGAGCTCTTTGATCTAAATGATACTATTATTGATATTGAAAACAAGATGTTCACGCACCGACCGGACTGTTTCGGTCAACTCGGCGTTGCGAGAGAGATCTCTGCGATACTTAAAGGACTTCCTGATGTGAATGACGCAGACGTCGATACGCGGTACGAGAATCCAGACTGGTATTGGAAGATGAAGGGATTCGAAACAGCGGAAGGTATAGAACTTGAAACATTCAACGATGTTCCAGATTTGTCCCCGCGATTTATGACAGTTGTGATGAGCAATGTTAAGATTGCGCCGAGCCCGATGTGGCTCCAGACAACACTGGTTCGCTGGGGAAGCAAGCCAATCAATAATGTCGTCGACATCACGAACTACATGATGCTTTTAACGGCGCAGCCGACGCACGCCTATGACTACGACAAGCTACGTGGTCGTACGCTTGGTGTTCGGATGGCTCGTGAGGGCGAGCGTGTCACGCTGCTCAACGATAAAACGTATGACCTGAGTGCTGATGATATTGTGATTGCCGATGGAGAGGGCCCGGTTGGCCTCGCAGGAATCATGGGTGGAGGAGATAGTGAAGTATCGAGCGACACAAAAAACGTTGTCCTCGAAGTTGCGAGTTTTGATATGTATACGGTTCGAAAAAGTAGTATGCGCCACGGAGTGTTTACCGATGCACTGACACGGTTTAACAAAGGTCAATCGCCCCTACAAAACAATCGCGTTTTAGCCAAGTCCATGGAACTACTTGCGGCGTTATCTGGCGCTATGCAAGCCAGCGGTGTTGCCGACATATCCGCTGAGGCAGGGCAGTACGAAGTTGACTCATTGTTCGATGCAGTACGGGTGTCACCAGATTTTATAAATGCAAGACTGGGATTGCATCTTTCAGAAAAAAACATCGGCGACTTGCTTCGACGTACGAACTTCGCATCCCATCCTCTAGAAGATGACCCGAATACATTGCTCATAACTGCTCCATTTTGGCGGACTGATATTGAACTTCCGGAAGACATTGTCGAAGAAGTTGGTCGGCTGTATGGGTTTGATAAGCTGCCGCTTGAGCTACCACAACGTTCATTGAAACCACCAGCCAAGAACGTGCAACGTGAGACAAAAGACGCAGTGCGCAGGAGCTTCGTTTCTTCTGGAGCAAATGAGCTACTGACCTATAGTTTTGTGAATGAAAAAGTGCTAACCCGAGCCGGCCAAGATGCCGGGCAAGCCTTCAAACTTGGTAACGCACTCAGCCCAGACCTAGAGTATTATCGGCTTTCTGTATTACCAAGTCTGCTCGATAAAGTTCATCAAAATATAAAAGCTGGATATGCTGAATTCACGTTATTTGAGATTGGTAAGGGTCATAATAAAA
>Ga0115567_10004580_pt1 | contig 13466 bp, 14 predicted proteins | sample COGITO_mtgs_1204_2_FD_88679 | JGI IMG/M metagenome (GOLD analysis project Ga0115567, IMG submission 88679) | Pelagic marine microbial communities from North Sea - COGITO_mtgs_120412 | ecosystem: Environmental > Aquatic > Marine > Epipelagic | place: Germany:Helgoland, sampling site Kabeltonne...
CATGGCAGACTGGACCCGGGCGTCAACCTGTTAAGCAAACCTTTCCGTACGGCTGACCTGGCTCAGAAAATTCGGGAAATCCTCGATAGCTGAATGCCACATCGCAGTCATGGCGGGGGCTTGTCGGAAAGTGTCATAATGCATCGCTATGACTGATCATGAAGTAAAGCAGGAAAGACAATCACCCGTCTGGCGTCGCCGGCTGATATGGAGTCTGGGGTTGGGTCTTGCCATCCTGGTTGCCTGGCTGATGTGGATCGATTATCAGGTGCGCCGCGATTTCGCCGCACTGCAATGGGCATTGCCGGCGCGCATTTACGCCCGGCCTGCCGAGTTATATACAGGGGCGCCCCTCAATGCTGCCGTGGTCAATGACTATCTGCAACAACTGGGTTACCGGCAGGTCGATGCGGTCGCCGGTTCTGGAGAATTCAGGCTGCAGGGCGGGCAATTGCAAGTACAGACCCGGGGCTTTCAATTCTGGGATGGCACTGAGCCCAGTGTATTTGCGACGATTGAGTTTGGCGATGACCAGATCGCCAGTGTGAGCGCCGATGCAATAGCCGGGAACGGCGATGTCACGACCAGAAGCCTGCCACTGGTGAGGCTGGAACCCGTTGAAATTACCCAGATTAACCCAGCTACCGGCGAAGACCGCCTGCCAGTTTCTCTCGATCAGGTCCCCGAAGCGTTGATAAATGCCATCATCGCGGTCGAGGATCAGCGTTTTTATCAACACTGGGGCGTGGATCCCAAAGGTATTCTGCGGGCCTTTTGGGTCAACCTGCGTCGTGGTGAAGTGGTTCAGGGCGGCAGTACGTTGACCCAGCAACTGGTCAAGAATCTCTATCTGACTCAGGACCGAACCTTACGGCGTAAAGTCGAAGAAGCGTTCATGGCGCTGGCGCTGGAACTGCACTTCAGCAAGGACGAAATTCTGGCAGCGTATCTGAACGAGGTTTTTCTGGGGCAGGACGGCAGCCGTGCCATTCATGGTTTTACCCTGGCAGCACAATACTACTTTTCCCGTCCTCTGACCGAGCTGTCGTTGGCTGAACTGGCATTGCTGGCGGGACTTCCAAGAGGGGCATCGTTCTACAATCCAAGGCGCAATCCGGAGCGGGCACTCAACCGGCGCAATACTGTGTTGAGGAATATGGCCGCGCAGGGTTATATTTCCGAGGCCGAGTATGACAGCGCAAGTTCGGCCCAGCTGAGTACCAGCCTCAGGCCAGCGCGTCGCAATCGGGCTTACCCCGCGTTTATGGACCTGGTGCGCGCAGATCTTGCCAGAGATTATGATGCTGATGCACTGCGATCCGAAGGCCTGCGTATTTTCACAACCCTCGATCTACGTGTACAACAGACCATGGATACGGCACTGGAGCCAGCCGTGGCGGCGGTTGAAATGGTCGCCGATGATGGTACTCCCTTGCAGGCTGCGATGGTTATCAGCGACAGCAATACCGGCGAAATCAGGGCCTTGGCCGGATCCCGCCGCCCCGGTGCCGTCGGTTTCAATCGGGCACTGAACGCCGTGCGACCGATCGGTTCTCTGATTAAACCGGCCATCTACCTTGCAGCTCTGGAGTCAGGTGACGACACGTTGGCGACGGTACTGTCAGATCGCCCTGTTGAGTTAGTGACAGAAGACGGGCAGCGCTGGTCGCCAGGTAATTTTGATGACCAGACGGCGGGGGATGTCTATTTTCATGACGCACTGGCTCGCTCATTGAATCTGGCGACGGTCGACCTGGGTACCAGAATTGGTATTGATACTGTAATCAACATGCTGGATGACCTGGGGCATTCGCGGCCGGTGCCTGAATACCTGTCGGTATTGCTTGGTGCGGTAGACATGGCTCCTCTTGAAGTAGCCCGGTTTTACCAGACGCTGGCCAGTAGCGGATTCTATTCTCCACTGAGATCCGTTGAAGCGGTGACAACGGGCGAAGGTGAGAGGCTGCAACGATATGGTTTTGAAACCAAGCAGGTCGCTGATCCGGCCTCGGTTTTTTTGCTTGAACAGGCGTTGCAGGATGTATTTGTGCGAGGCACCGCACGCAGTGCAGCTGAGACGCTCGCGGACAATCTGCCATTGGCGGGTAAAACCGGCACCACCAATGACTATCGTGATAGCTGGTTTGCCGGCTACGGTGACGATCTGACCGGCGTTGTCTGGCTTGGTTATGATGACAACAGAAACACGGGGCTGACCGGAGCCACAGGTGCGCTTAGAGTGTGGGCAGCCGTCATGCAGCAATTGGCAATACAGCCCAGACAAACGCGAGCTCCCGATGCTATCGTATGGGAGGAAGTACCGATTCGGGCATCCCTCAGTCCAACCACAGAGGATTGTCAGGCCACCAGGTTGTTGCCTTTCCGTGAAGGGCAGTTGCCCGCTGCGGTCACCGAATGCCTGCAAAACGGGACGCTGCTGGATCGGGTCATTGATAGATTTCGGAGTTTAAGTCCATGATGTTGCGAATCCTGATGCCGGTTCTGTTAAGTCTGTTATCGGCCTGTGCCAGTTATATTCCCGTGAATGAGTCGCCTGCTCCTGTCGAGCGCAGTGAGCCCGCCAGACCGGGAACGCCGGTGCTGGTGGGGCCGCCCCGGCCGGAATCTGTGCCCGAACAGTCACCCGTGCCAGCTTCCCGGCAATCAGTGCCGGCAACGGCATCGTCGACGCTGCTGGCATCGGTTGATGCCGCCATGGCGGCAGGCGATTTCGAACGGGCTGCTGCGGTCAGTGAGCGGGCACTGAGGATCAGTCCAAGAGACGCCGTAATCTGGTACCGTCTGGCCAATATTCGTTACCAGCAACAACGCTACGCGGATGCCCGCGGGCTGGCAAGAAGGGCGCTAAGCTACGCGGCCGGGGACGCAACACTCCAGCAACAGGTTAATGATTTGCTCGCGCGACTGGATAATCAGTAAGGTTGCTGCATAGTCGCCAGCCGCTCTTCCCATCCGGGATGACAAAACAATGGAGGTTGTTATGAGCGCGAATCACGAACAGCATGACGCCAAACCTGATTCAGGCGATGGTGATGACCAGCCAAACAATCTGGAGGCCATGCTCGATCTGCTGAATGACACCGCTGCGGATGTAAAAAGGGTGTCGCTGGACGATGTGTTTTCGACGATTGGCAGGCGTTCGTTCGGGCCCGTGGTGCTATTGGCGGGTCTGGTGACGCTGGCACCGATCGTGGGTGATGTGCCGGGCGTCCCTACCATGATGGGATTAATTGTATTGCTGACTGTCGGGCAGCTGGCCTTTAAAGCGGAACACTTCTGGTTACCGCAGTGGTTGCTGGCACGCTCAGTGTCGTCGGAAAAAATGTCAAAAGCAGTGTCTGCGCTGACAAAGCCCGCACGCTTCATTGACAGATTATTGAAACCGCGCTTGACCGTGCTGGTTATGGGGGTGTCAAGATTTGCTGTGGCGCTGGCATGTGCGATTACCGCGTTAATGACTCCGGCGATGGAGTTTATTCCGTTCAGTGCCAATGGTGCGGCGTTGATCTGGACATTCTTCGGGCTGGCATTGATTACCCGTGATGGGTTTCTTGCCCTGCTGGGGTATTGCCTGACCGGAGGTCTGATCGCCATCATCGTGACCAACCTTTTCTGAGACATCAACGCCTGGAATCAGGCGAAGAGACTGTAACACTGTCGCGTCAGAGATTTGCCAGTCCAGATGAGTTTCTTTAGTATAGGAATCGGAACGAGTGCAATACTGCAATACTCACCGTAAAAAGGAGACAGGTTATGGCGACTGCAAAGAAACAGGGATCGGAAGCAGAGCTTGAGGCGAGCAAAGAGTCAGCCCGCGAGGCGCTGGACAAGCTGCTTGAAGCGAAAGAACATTTTCGTCACGCCGCAGAAATAGCCGGCCTCGACGTCAAGGCCGAAGCCCTCGACCAGCTGGTCAAAGGCAAAGAAAAAGCGGATGACCTGACGAGCACGGCAATCGAATATGCCAAAGACAAACCCGCACAGGCGCTGGCGATTGCGTTCCTGGGTGGGTACGTGCTGTCGAAACTGTTCTCCAGAAACTGAAGCGGGCACAATGAGCGACGAACATCGCGAACCGCTGGAGTTGAATGACGCTGCGGCGGGCGGCAGTAAAGTCGAGGATGAGCTAAACGCCTGGCTGGCCTGGTTGCGGCAGCTGGGTGCGCTGGGTGGCGCCTTGACGGTTCTGGCGACCGCTGAAATCCGGCTTGCCGGTGGCGATCTGCTTAGACTTTTACTGCTGGCATTGTTCTTCTTGCCCATTATTATTTTTGTCTGGCTTGGTCTGTCAGTTTTTTTATCCTGGTTGGCATACAGCCTAAGTGGCATGCCTGGCTTGGGGTTTTTCGCATTTCTGGTCATGCAGGTGGGGGCGGCGCTGTACATGGTGTTTTTATTCAGAAAGTATCGCCGCAGCCTCACGTTACCCACCACCAGGCGATATCTGGACGAGATCATCAAGGACGTCAAACATGGGCCGTCATAAAGCCTTGCTCAGGGTCAGAAAGGCCGCTCTGAAAGTCGAGCTGGAACAGCTTCGCTGTCAGCGTCTGGGGTTGCGTCCGAGCAGCACATACCGGCGAAACCGGGGATGGCTTGTGCCTTTGGGCGGTTTTGTTGCCGGTTGTATCGCCGGCAGCATATCAGCACGCACTTCACTGTCTGGCTTGATATCAACCGGGTTTGCGGCCATGCGCTTACAACCACTGGTGGCACATTTTATTAAATCGCCGTGAAAGACTTGTTGTCACTTACGGTGAGGCGCCAGGCAAGCAGTCTGGCAAACGGGCAGTCAGCTACGTTGGCAGCTCAATTCACAATCGCATGACTTGAGTGCCGCAGGGATGAAACAGGAAACTGGTCTGGAAGAGAACACAAAACGCACACTGCCGGTCACTCTGATGACACGGATGTTACAGGGACTGTTGACGCTGGCCTTGCTGTACACGCTGTATTTCGCCAAAACCCTGTTGGTGCCGATTGTTGTTGCGTTGTTGTTGACGCTGCTGCTGATTCCAGCGGTTAATTTTTTTCACCGCTATCATATACCTCGTGCCCTCTCCGCGCTTGTACTGTTGTGCAGTATGGCGGTACCGTTCACGGTGCTGGGCATGGAGTTGGCTGAACCCATACAAAAATGGGCGCAGCGATTACCCGAATTGTCGGCTACGTTTACACAACAGATTGATTCCATGACCTCGACCTGGAATGTCTCACCTGAGGAAGAGCAGGAGGATCCATCTCGCGCGTTTTTCTCCCGGCTCTTTGGTGGCGACGACGATGACGAAGAGATGGTGGATGAAAATAACGCGGTGACTGAGCGAATCACTCAAGGCGGCGTTGAAATTATGGTGTATATGCTGGCAGCGACACCAATTTTTCTGGCGCAATTGGTCACGTGTCTGACCTTGACCATTTTCCTGTTGGTCTTTGGCGCACGCCTGTTTGATTCTGCCATTGTGTACCTGCCTCAGGTGACAAATAAATCGGGTGCGCACGGGCTTATAGACACCATTGAGATAGAGCTGTCCCGCTACATACTGACGGTGAGCGTCATTAACTCGCTGCTGGGGCTGAGCACTGCCATCGCGTTCTGGTTGATTGGTGTAGAAGACGCGTTGTTGTGGGGCGTTCTGGTGGGTCTGCTGAATTTTGCTCCGTACGTTGGCATGTTTATAGGTCTCAGTCTGCTGGCCTTGGCAGGGCTGGCGCAATACGGTTTTGTCCTGTTTGCCATGGTGCCGGCGCTGGTCTATTTTGTCATAAATGGTATCGAAGCACAGTTTGTGACCCCGACAATACTGGGTAAGCACATGCGCCTTAACCCGCTGGTCCTGATGATCTGGCTTATTATCTGGGCCTGGTTATGGGGTGTTGTTGGCGTTTTGCTGGCGGTGCCACTACTGGTTTGTATCAAACTGGCCGCCAGCCAACTTAATGTTCCTGGCCACTGGATCAAAATCATCGAAACACGGGCGTGATTTTTTTGTGACTGCAAAGACCCGCGAATGCCTTTGGTGCGGCATGATCAGCACGCAATTCCCCGGGGACATTGTGGACCGGCACCCGGAACCTGTCTGCAGCAAATGCGACAGTCCGTTATGGAGCCAAAGTGATGGCTCTGCAGTGACGGTCGATATCGCCCATCAGCGTGAGACCGTGTCCCAGGCCCTGGACAAATTTAGTAACGCGTTAAACAGCAGCTGGCAATTCAGCCATGCTGAGTACCTGCGATTGGTCGTCGGTGGCGGCCTGATCAGGGATGCGGTGCTGGCGGAGCTTTTTTTTCTGCGTAGCAAAGGCACCGTTCTTGATTTCACGGAAGAAAATCGCGGTGCCGTGCTGGTTCGGATACGTCCGGCTTTGCTGTGAGCGTAATCCCGGCTATCGCCGACGAAATCCCCGGTACACAGCACTGGCACCGGTGCCTACTCCCTGCACCACGGCCTTGACGGCCACCCAGAATGACAAGCGGGCACGCTGTCCCCATGACAGGCCGGCGCTTGCCCGCCAGGTGTATAGCTGTTTGCGAAACCAGGGTTTACTGTGCGCGTAGGCAAATGCCCGACGCGAAATCCGCGTCAACAGGAGCACTGCCAGAAACAGAAACAACAGCCCCGGTATGATGGGCAGAATCAGCCCTATGATGCCTATGGTCACGAAGCCGATAATCACTATCAGGGCGATGACCTTGGCATACAGGGGCAGTGGGCTAAATTTGGGTGTTGGTAAATGCACAAGCACGCTCCTCAGGGTTCAATGTGACCGTCAGGCCGTAATAACACTGTTCTGGTCGCAAGCGGTTTGCGACATTCGCGTCGGCTTGCTGCCAATAACTGAAGCAGGGTTTGTGCCAACAGTTAAGATGTTGATAATTAAGCAAAATATTATTTTGTTTGGGTGGGCTGATGGCGGTACAAACCAAAATGTGGCATTTTGGACGCGCTCTAAGTCAATGTCGGCAATAACAACAGTTGGATACTGGCTGTCAAATTATTTGTTAATAAAATCATGTTGGTGCTGGACAAAGCGGATAATTAACGTGAGAATGCCGCAGAGATTGAACAATAATGACGAAATCCAGTGGGGCAGACGGTATGCGGAACCTGACACCAGCACTAGTAGCAGTTCTCCTGATAGTCGCGACCAGCACAGCACAGGCACAGACCATGCGTGGCTCGCGTGAGTCAATGAATCAACAGAATCAGCATGCTGTAACGCATGGCTATACGTTTGTGCAGACCTCCAGTCAGGTCGCTGAGCTGGTCAATAATGGCGAGCTCGTTCGGGTTGATCCGAGCCGCACCATGGTATTGCACAACGTATCTTACCCTTATGCACGGCCCCCGGTCAGAACCCTGATTCAGCGCCTGAGCGCACAGTATTTTAATGCCTGTGGCGAGAAGCTTACGGTAACCAGCCTGACACGGCCGATCGCCCGTCAGCCGGCCAATGCGTCCGACGATTCTGTGCATCCTGCCGGCATGGCCGTGGATCTGCGTATTCCGTCAAACGGACGTTGCCGCGCCTGGCTTGAAAGCACGCTGATGTCATTGGAAGCAAGCTACGTCCTTGATGTGACCCGCGAGCGAAGACCGCCGCATTATCATGTCGCGGTATTTCCCGAAACTTATACAAATTACCTGGCGACAATGACGGGCCAGAGTCGTGAATATACCGTTCGACGAGGCGACACGCTGACCGCTGTAGCAGCGCGGATGAACACCAGTGTAGCGCAGCTGCGGGCAGCCAACGGGTTGCGTAGCGATCTGATTCATATTGGTCAGCGACTGACTGTACCTGGCGACACCGGCTCGTCGTCCTCAGGTATTGCCAGTGCATCGTCGGCACCCGTTGTTCGCGAAGTGACACATAAGGTGCAGCGCGGCGAAACCCTGTGGCGAATCGCCAGTCGATATGAAACCAGTGTCGATGTATTGCGCAGCCAGAATGATCTGGCCGGGGATCTGTTGAGAATTGGCCAGACTCTGCGTGTGGTGCTGGACGGGTCGTAACGGTCAGCGTTCAGGCCAGCTTTCTGGTACAACAAAAAAACGTTCCGCTTCCTGCCACAAATTGCTCTCCCGGTCCTGAGACAGTAGCGCGAACAATCTCGGCGTAGCTGTTGTTTCAATTTCCTCTAAAGCCGACTTCAATTCGTTCTTGTCAGGCGCTCCGCGCTGAACCCAGGGAGCAATCCAGTGAGGTTTGCGCAGCACCACCCAATTGGCCAGGTCTGTTTGTTGCCGCGCCTGCGCCAGGGTTAACCATTGGCCCCGGGCATGTTCAGGATCCGCCGACGACGGAGCTGTCAGGCGCCGGTCGACGGGATAAAACAGGTAGCCGGGCATGAAAATACGGCTTATCGACGGTGTCCTGATATCCAGCGCTGACAGCGTTTCGATGGTTTCCGGAAGCTGGCAGCGCTGGCTCTGTGCCTGCAACATTCGCTGCGACTTTATATCGAGCCGGTCGCGCGCATTGGGGCCATACCAGCGGACATTCAGATTATCCGGCGCTCTGTCTGCTTTTTTAGGTGCCACATATCCCAAATAAAATTTGATGGCAATTTCGTGATGTTCAATGTTGCCGGTGACAGGGTTTTGAACAACAAAATCGAGTTCGCCCAGAGTGATGCCCGCTGATCTGATCGGAAGGTTTCTGGCAATGACGTTCCAGCCCAGGATATCGCGTAACAGACACTCATATAGTTGCTCGACGTAGAGCCCCAGTCGGTAGTGTGGGGGCGCCGACAAGACCTCCGGCGCATTTGCAGCGTCGCTGTCCCAGTCCCTGAGAGTTCCGGTCAGATTGTGCGGCAGGTATTCAGACGGCCTGAAGCTGAGCGTGTCGTTGATGAGTTGCGGCGAGTGACACAACCAGGCCAGGTGGCGCACTGAGGGTGTCTGCAGACTGGCAATAAACCGGGTGTTGAGCTCGATTTCGGCTTGCTTCAAGCAGTGACGTCCAGCAGTGAACCGATCATTGCATCGGAGGTGGTTACCACATTGGCAGAAGCGTCAAACAGGGTCTGGTTCATGCGCAGGTCAAGCAGCGGTTGTGCGAGCCCGGAGACAGCCGTATTGATGTCGGCGCCTGCGTCATGAGTCTGGCTGCTGGCGCGAATCACGCTGGTAGCGGCCTGAGTCATAGCCTGGTACGCACTCTGCATGCCACCCAGGCCAATTTGCATGGTTGAATCGGTCATCGCGGTTTCCACGTCAGATTACTGATTTAGCGTACTGTTTACACTGAAGCCGGTCAAGCCTGTTTACACTGAATCCGGTCAAGTCTGTTTACACCGAATCCGGTCAAGTCTGTTTACCCTGTAGCCGGTCAAGCGGGATAAGGTCGCAGCAGGCGTTAAGTTTGCCGTGATCAGAGTCGCGCGGTATGCTTGCCCCGGTTTTGCGAATAATTTGCAGCCAGTACGCATTGGATCAGGGTTTTTCATATGCTTTTTTGGACCATACCGTCCTTGTTGGGAACGGTTTTGTCAGTATATATGTCGTTTTACGCCGTCAAGCGGATTCCGGCGCCGACAGGTCCTTACGTGGTGGCACTGGGCGCTGCAATGGCCTGGTGGTGCGCCATGCAATGGGCAGGGTTGTTGTGGCACAACGTTGAGTACCGATATCTGACTTCTCAGATGCAATACCTTGGCATCGCGTCAGTGCCAGTGTTATGGCTATCTACTGCCCTGTCATACTGCGGTTATTCTGCTTTTTTGTCACGCTGGTATCCATTATTGTGGTTGGTGCCGGTGCTGACGATTGCGGTTGCGTTCAGCAATGAATTGCACGGCTTGTTATGGAGTGATTTTGACCTGTCTGCCAGCGGGCCAGGTTTGCTGATTGATTATGGGCCCTGGTTCAGAGCCAATACTGCCTTTTCCTACACCATGGTGTTGGCTGGCACAGTCCTTGTCGCTGTTCGGATAGGGTTGGCGCCACTGTATCGATGGCGATTATTGACTGTGTTGGTGGCGCCGACCCTGGTATTGGCAATAAACCTGCCGTTTGTCCTCGGCAGCAGATACCTGCCCATTGACCCAACCCCCATTGGTTTTGTGATTGCTGCCGCTGTCATGCTGATGGCTTCCCGCAGACGGTTGTTTTCGACGGTACCAGTTGCACGCCGTCTGACTGTGGACAATATCAGTGACGGTCTGGTCGTCATCGACAATGCTGGAAATATTGTGGATTTTAATCCGGTGGCGAGCAAAATTCTGGATGTCTGGCAGGCTGGTATCGGCAAACCACTGCCGGGTGAGCTGGCAGACAAATTGAGATCGGACAGTCAGGGCCATGCCGATATTATCCTGGCAGATGGGCGTTGCCTGGACGTCAGGGTGTCCGACCTGACAACTAAGGATGATGCCAGGACTGGCCGCGTCATTCTGCTGCGTGACGTAACGCAGGAGCGAGTTGCCCAGCAAAAACTGATTGCAGCGGAAGTAGAGATGCGCGCGCTCAATGAGCAGCTACAGACAATTGCCAATACCGATGAACTGACGCAACTGGCGAACAGACGTCGTCTTTACGAAGTACTGACAACTGAGTGGTCACGGGCGAATCGTTACCAGCGTCCGCTGTCCATCATCCTGTTTGATTTCGATCACTTCAAGCGCGTTAATGATACCTATGGACATCAGGTGGGTGATGAAGTGCTAAAGAAGGCTTCGTCCAGGTTGAGCGAAATAACCCGTCCTGAAGATGTGCCTGCACGACATGGAGGCGAGGAGTTTGCCCTGTTACTGCCGGAAACTGATCTTGAAAAGGCTGTGGAAGTGGCCATTAAGGTACACAGGGCGTTGTCTGTGCTTGAATATACCGACCCCGGCGGAAATATTTTTGCGGTCACGATCAGTGTCGGGGTTGCCAGCAAAGAGGCGTGTGACAAAAGCCAGGACAGTCTGATTGCACGCGCTGATCGCGCCATGTATGAGACCAAGAAAACAGGGCGCAATGGCGTCAGCAAGGCTCAGGGAGATACGGTGTTAAGGTTCACATCCTGAGCCAAACAGGCCGGAGCAGCGCTGGGCTCCCCCGGCTCTTAGCGATCAGGCCAAGGGTGTTTTCAGCTGCTGATAAAAACTGTCGCACTTGGCGCCCTGATTCTCCGGCGTTTGTGTCAGCAGTGACACCACGGGAATCACAACCAGCGGCACCAGCGTGGTGAAGTAAGCCGCGACATCGTTCTCCAGATGCAGGAAAAAGGTATTCACTGCCCAGGCCAGCAGACCCAACCCATAACCCAGTGCAATGCCCCAGAATACGCCCTGTTCTGTGGTTTTACGCCAATAGAATATAAAACCGATGGCCAGCGCCGGTGGCACAACCATGGCGAAGCCCAGCAACAGCAACTGCAGAACAGAGGTAATGGGCAACAGGCACGCGAGCACGCCTGCAAACAAGCCGTAGATTACACTGGTAATGCGGTAGGTCTTCAGCTTTCGTTTGGGCTCAAAGTCGGCTGAGCCGGGAATCCAGTCATTAACAAACAATGTGGCGCTGGACAGCAGGATAGGCCCACCGGACGAAATCAGTGCTGCCAAAACCGCGGCGATGGCGATACCACCAATAATGGGGCCGGTATCGGTAGCAATCTGGGTGATGGTGGCATAGCTGCTGATGCCGCTTTCAGTGCCGTAGCGCGCGACTGCTTCCATACCAATGATTGATGCCAGGAACGGCATGATGGCCGCGAGCACGCCGGCAATCAGAAATGCCGGGACCAGCAGGTTTTCGCTGCGTGCTGAACTGGAATAGTTGACATAGACTGACGCGGCGGGCGTGTGGATGACCGCAGAGAAGAACATGGCAATGATCGGGAACCAGCCCAGGCCAATAAAGCTCCACCAGCTGGCGGGTTCAATATCCGAACTCAACAGTGCGACATCCACTTTCTCCCTGATACCGCTAATCCCACCGAGTTCGTTACCCGCGATGATGGCGACCGCACCCAGTCCGAACATGACCACCAGAACGTGAATCACGTTGGTGGCAGAGGCGCCGCGCAGACCGGAAAAGGTTGTCGACATGATGATAATGACGGCACCCAGCATGATCGCCAGTTCGCGGTTTATGCCAAACACCGCACTGATGATGATACCTACCAGCAGAGGCTCCAGAATATTGATGATCAGGTATTCGGTTTGCACACACAGGCTGGTTAGCCAGCCATTGCGAGAGCTGTTATGGCGTTTGACGAACAGTTCACTGATCGTGGTCAGACGCAGGCGACGATACGGTACCGCGAACAACAGCCCCACCAGTGCCAGCGCCAGGAAGGAATTGACGCCGTACCACATATTCCAGACGCCGGTGTTCATGGTATCACCGGCCACGCCGTAGGTACCGGCACCGCCAATCCGGGTGCCTGCAATACCGGCAGCAATCAGCCACAGGCCCATGCCACCACCACCAATGGCCCAGTCAGCAGAGCTCTTGTTGCGCCTGGTCAGATACACACTTACCAGTGCGATCAGTGTCAGATAGACGATAATTGTGACGCCAGCCAGATTCATTGGCATTCCCCCCGGAATTTCCTTGTTCTATTAATTTTTTGACGTAAAAACGTCTAGTTAGCATTGGTACTGAGTTTCGGTCCATTGTTCTGTGGACGCAGGCAGTGACGGACTGTCCCGCTTTCAGTAGGTAACGCGCAGGGATTGTATAGACACACCGAACAGTTGTTAACCATTATTTTCGATCACGGGTGCCCACGCGGCAGCATAGTAAGCTCACGTTGTCTGTGACAGGTTATTGCCACCAGTAACGCCACGTCGTGCTCAGGCGCTGATCAGCCTGTTTCAGGTGAGCACTCAGCCGTATACTTTCAATGTTGTCGTGTGGCATTACCCTGAGGTTTAAGCGCCAGGTGTCATTGAAAGGGTTTTTGCGGATATTCTGCCAGATGAAGTCGCCGCCATCGATGTCGCTTTTTATCTCCAGCTCGGAATCTTCACTCAATCCGGTCAGCGGGCCACCCTCGAAATCGACAACAAACTCTATTGAACCGTCACCTCTCAGGCTTTCCCCATAGCGGGTCGCGGCAACCATGGCGATTGCTGATTCACTTCGTTCGCCAAAATACAGATCATAGCTGTAATTGAAGACTTCACCCGGAACCGGTGTCTGAGCCGGAACCCATACCAGTGCGATATTGTCCGCGTACTCATGCGGTGTTTCGATTTCGAGTAACCGCAGTGTACCTTCTTGCATACCTTTTCCGGGGACAATCCAGGCATCCGGGCGAAGATGGTAGCGCGCCTCTATGTCCTGGTAATGCTCAAAGTTTCGATCGCGCTGGACCAACCCATAAGCCTTCAGGTCGTCACCCGGCAGACTGTCAGTGCGTGTGCGCGTCGGGTTGCTCAGTGGACGCCAGAACGATTCCTGTTGTGTTTCAATAAACAGGCCGTCGGAATCGTGTACCTCGGG
>Ga0115567_10004581_pt1 | contig 13465 bp, 12 predicted proteins | sample COGITO_mtgs_1204_2_FD_88679 | JGI IMG/M metagenome (GOLD analysis project Ga0115567, IMG submission 88679) | Pelagic marine microbial communities from North Sea - COGITO_mtgs_120412 | ecosystem: Environmental > Aquatic > Marine > Epipelagic | place: Germany:Helgoland, sampling site Kabeltonne...
AACGTGCTGCGCTATTATGAGGCGCCCAATGCCATCGTGTTCTGCAACACCCGCGCGATGGTCGCGCGCCTGACGACGCGCCTGTCGAACCGCGGCTTTGCCGTTGTCGCCCTCTCGGGCGAGCTGTCGCAATCCGAGCGCACCCATGCCCTGCAGGCGATGCGCGACGGGCGCGCCCGCGTGTGCGTTGCGACGGATGTGGCGGCGCGCGGCATCGACCTGCCCAACCTCGATCTGGTCGTGCATGCCGAACTGCCCGGCAGTCATGAGACGCTGCTGCACCGCTCGGGCCGCACGGGCCGCGCGGGGCGCAAGGGCGTGTCGGCCCTGATCGTGCCGCCGGTGGCGCGCAAGAAGGCCGAGCGCATCCTGAACTGGGCCAAGCTGCGCGCCGATTGGGGGCCTGCCCCCTCCGCCGATGAAGTCACGGCCAAGGACGAAGAGCGCATGCTGGGCGACGACGCATGGTCCGAGGCGATCACCGAAAGCGAGGCGCCCGCCGTCGCCAAGCTGCTGGAGCGCTTCGCGCCGGAGCAGATCGCCGCTGCCTACCTGCGTTTCTATCACAGCCGCCATTCGGCCCCCGAAGACCTCGGCGATCCGGGCGAGAAACCCGCGCCGCGCGCGGCCTTTGGCCCATCCGTCTGGTTTTCGATCTCGGGCGGGCGTGCCAAGGGCGCCGAGCCGCGCCGCCTGCTGCCCATGCTCTGCAAGGCGGGCGGTATCACGCGCGAGGATATCGGCGCGATCCGCGTCGGCGACGAGGAAAGCTATGTCGAGCTGCGCAAGCCTTCCGTCGCGGGCTTCAAGGCGTCCATTGGCGATAACATGCGCGTCGAGGACGGCGCCGAGGTCAAGGAACTCAGCCAGCCTCCGGCCATCGCGCCGCGTGGCGGCAAGCCCGGCGGTCCCGCAGGCAAGGCTCGTACCGGGCCCAAGCCCGAGTGGAAGAAGCCCGCCCCCAAAGCGCCGCCGCCGCCAAGCCAGATGGATGAGTTGCCGCCCGTTCAGCCGCAACGCGAGGTACCCGCACCCGCACCGCACGCGCCGTCCAGCAAGCCCGTCCAATACGATGACGCGCCCGCCCCAAAGTATAAAAAACCCAAAACCGATGCCGCGTCCAAGCCTCACCGCAAGGGCCCCAAGCCTGACTATACGCGCGACGGCGCGGTCACGGCGGCAGGTGACAAGCCGAAATACAAGGGCAAGACAGGCAGTTTCGCCAAACCCGCCGGGCAGGCTACCGGCCCCGGCGGCACGCCAGCCACCGGCAAGCCGAGCAGCAAGAAGAACCGCGCCCGCGCCGCCGCCAAAGCGGCTGAAGGCTATACCAGCAAGCCGGGCAAACCCGGCGCCGCCGCGCCGAAGCCGGGCGGCAAGCCATTCGCAAAGCCGGGCGGTAAACCCGCAGGCAAGGCAGGGGGCAAGCCCGGCGCCAAACCTTTCGGCAAACCGCGCAGCGGCGCTTCCAAAGGCGGCCCCAAGGGCGCCAAGGACTAGGCCGGCTCGCTGGCGTGCGTCGTCTCGCGCCAGCCCGGATGGACCCAGGGCATCTGGTTCGACGCGGGCAGGGGTGCCTTGCCCAGAATGTGATCGGCGGCCTTTTCGCCGGTCATGATGCTGGGCCCGTTCAGGTTGCCATTGGTGATGCGCGGAAAGATCGAGCTGTCGGCAACGCGCAGGCCGTCCACCCCGATCACACGGCACTGCGGATCGACCACGGCATCCGGATCGCCCGCCGCGCCCATCTTGCAGGTGCCGCAGGGATGGTACGCGCTCTCGGCATGCTCGGCGATGAAGGCATCCAGATCGGCATCCGACTGCACGGCTTCGCCCGGCTGAATTTCCTTGCCGCGATAGGGATCGAAGGCTGCCTGGGCAAAGATCTCGCGTGTCAGGCGGATGCAGCGCCGGAAATCCTCCCAGTCGCTGGTCTGTGACATATAGTTGAACGCAATGTCCGGCGCCGCCATCGGATCGGCGGAGGCCAGACGGACCCGGCCCCGCGAGGCCGACCGCATCGGCCCGACATGCGCCTGATAGCCATGGCCCTCGGCGGCGGCCTGACCGTCATACCGCACGGCCATGGGCAGAAAATGAAACTGGATATCGGGATATTCGACCCCCGGTTTCGAGCGCAGGAAGGCCGCGCTTTCGAATTGGTTGGACGCGCCAAGACCGCTTTTCCCAAACAGCCACTGCGCCCCGATCATCCCCTTGGACAAAAGGTTCCAGTGCTTGAAAAGGGTAATCGGCTTGACGCAGGCCTGCTGGATGTAAAGCTCCAGATGGTCCTGAAGATTTCGTCCCACGCCGGGCCGGTCGGCCACCATATCGATGCCGTGCTCCGACAGATGCGCGGCCGGGCCGACACCCGACAGCATCAGGATTTTGGGCGAGTTGAAGGCAGATGCCGCCAGCACGACCTCGCGGTTTGCGTGCACCACTTCGATACGCCCGCCCCGCTCGATCTCGACGCCGGTCGCGCGGCCCTCTTCGATGATGACGCGCCGCACGAAACAGCGGAGCATGTCGCAGTTGGGCCGCTTCAGCGCCGGCCGCAGGTAGGCGCTCGCCGCGGACCAGCGGCGTCCCTTGTAGATGGTCTGCTCCATCGGGCCAAAGCCTTCTTGCTTTTCGCCATTGTAATCCTGGGTCAGCTCATACCCCGCCTCGCGCCCGGCCTGCACGAAGGTATCGAACAGCGGATTGTGCCGCGGCCCGCGCGTCACGTGCAAAGGGCCGTCCGTGCCGCGCCACGCCGGATCGCCGCCATGACCGCCATCGGTCCAGTTCTCCATCCGCCGGTAATAGGGCAGCACATCGGCATAGCTCCAGCCGGTCGCGCCGACCTCGGCCCAATGGTCGAAATCGCGGGCGTGCCCGCGCACATAGACCATCCCGTTGATTGAGGAGGAACCACCCACAACCTTGCCGCGCGGCGCGGCGAGGCGGCGCCCGTTCAGGTGCGGCTCGGGCTGCGAGCTGTAGCCCCAGTCGTATCTGCGCATATTCATCGGATAGCTCAGCGCGGCAGGCATCTGAATGAACGGCCCCGCATCCGTGCCGCCATATTCCAGCACCAGAACGCTATGCGCGCCATCCTCGGACAGCCGATATGCCATCGCCGACCCCGCCGAGCCAGATCCTATGATCACGAAGTCAGCCTGCACAATGCACCCCCCGCAGCTTCATCTTGGCCCAAATACTTACCAACGGTCAGTTTATATGTCAAAAGGTAAATATTGTCGGCGCTGGCACTCCGCGATAGGGTGAGCAGGCATCGGATCGGCAGGCATATGGCACGCAAGAGTATCGGGGATATCAGACGGGCCGAGCTGTCGCAGGCGGCCTTCGACGCGCTGGTGCAACATGGCATCCGGGGCACCACGCTGGACCGGGTGGCCCGGATCGCCGGCGTGTCCAAAGGTGTCGTCCTGCATCATTTCAAGGACAAGGACGCGCTTTTCGAAGGGGTGCAGCGCACGGCGAACACCGTCCTGCGGGACTGCGTGCGCGAGCTTATGCGTCATGCGACCACCCCGGTCGAGCGGCTCTATGCCATCATCGTCGGCAATTTCGCGGCGCCGGTGTTCCAGCAGGAAATTTGCCATGCCTGGATCTCGCTCTGCTCGGATGTGCCGCATAACACGCAAAGCCAGCGCATCCAGACCGCCGTGCATGCTCGCATGCGCAGCAATCTGCTCAGCGCGCTGCGCCCCATGGATGTGCCGGACGCGGCCCGCATCGCATTTCAGCTGCGCACGGTCATGGACGGCATCTGGCTGCGTGCCAGTTTTCAGATCGCGCCGATGACAGGTGCCGAAGGTGTGGCGGAGGTCGATTACGCCGCGCGTCACTTGCTGGCGGGCTCGGGCGTAGGGGGAGATGACATGGATGCCGCACTGGCCAAGATGCAGACCCTCGCCGGTCTTATCCTGACGAGCCGCACGTTCCGTGACCGGGGCCTGGCCGGCGGTTAATCTTGGGCGCGTGGGATAGGGGCTTTGCCCCCGTCGCCCTGCGGGCGCCTCCCCCAGGATATTTTCAGCAAGAAGAAAGCAGGCGATTTTGTCTCTTTGGCTGGCTCGAGCTGTCGCGGCAGGGACCGAGTGGTTACCCGGGGGCTTTCTAGATGACGCGAATGACGTCCTTGTCGATCGCCAGTACATAGCCGCGGCGTGCGATGTTGCGCACCAGAAGGTCGCTGACCATCTGGTTGCCAAGCGTATCGCGCAACCGCTTGATTCGGGTAGCCCCGGCCGCCTCCTCGCAATCGGTGGCATCGCGGCCCGACACGATGCCTTCGATCTCGGCCCCGGTCAGGACGTCGCCATCCATGCGGGCTTCGGCCAGCACCGACAGTGTCTCGATCGCGGCGTCGGTCAGTTTGAAGCCCATGTTGTTGAGGTAAACCATCTTCTCGGTCCGGCTGATCAGAAGCGAGCTGACCTGAATGCCGGACCTTTCGATCTGGGCCATGCGGCGGTTGAGCAGCGTCAGCATGGCAAGAAAGGTGAGTGCCGCGATCAGCAGGGCCGTACTGAAGACCAGCAGAACGAAAATGACCATGCGATAGCTGACGAGTGTCTCGCTGAAAGCTGTGCCGGAAAGGGCGAGGATTTCGAGCAGCTTGATCTCGGCGTCGCTGGTCAGCGCGTCGTTCTCGACAAAGATCCGCTCGACCCGCGCGTTGAACGCGCCCGCATCGGGCAGCGTCCTGAAAAGCAGCACGGCGGCCAGCGCGAGAATGGCGACGATCGCCACGACCCCGATCAGAACAACCCTGCTGCCCGAGCGGCGCGCATCGGCGGCCAGGATGACCTCGCCGATCATTCAGAGCGCACCGACAGGACCTTGAGCAGAGTCATGCCCTGCGCAGCCAACTGGCCCTTCAGCTGTTCTTGCGCGGCGGCCACTGTGCAGGGCTCCTGAACCCGGGCCGTGCCGTAGAATAGCGCGAGCGGATTGTCGCGCTTGGCCTTGTATTCCGCAAGGCATGCGGCGCTTGCCGGTGCCGCGATCAGGGCCGCAAGGGCCACGGAGAGAAGTTTTTTCATCATGCGCCCGAGAATGGCAAAGCGTGCGCCGCTATACAATATCGGATGATCGGGGCGACGCCTGTTATCGGATAACACAGGCCCGATATTGTTATACGCCAGGTCGCGGGGCCAACGTGGGCTTGTCACTTCGCCAAATACAAGGATCACGCATCATGTCACGAAAATTCATATCGCTCATTGTCGCGGCTTCCATCGCCGTCACTGGCCTGACAGCGGCACCGGCGCAGGCCAACGAAAGGGATCTTGCCCGCGCGCTCGCCACCATAGCGGGCGTCGCGATCGTTGGCGTCGCGATCAATGAAGCCAGCAAGAAAAAGCGCCGTGCAGCACAGCGCAGGTTTCACCAGCAGCCCCAGTTTCACCAGCAACCCAAGTATCACGCCAAGCGCAAGCACGGCAAAAAGCACGGCAAAAAGCACGCCCGCCAGCGCGCGCATGACCGTGCCTATCGCCAGGATTTAAACGATCATCGCAGCCACGTCCGGGAACGGCGATCCGAGCGCCGCGGCCATCAGGGCGGTCGTGGCGGGCAGGAATACTACAGCGCACGGCCCCAGCGCCACTGAGGCGGTCCGGTTTGACCGAACCTGAAAAGGGCCCCTCCCGGGGGCCCTTTTCGCGCGCGTGACTGGTCAATCTGGCTGCCACATGATTTGTGAACGGGTATGGATGGACCCGATTATTCCCTTGAGGCTGCCGCGCGGGCCGCCGGTGCATGCATCATCGCAGGCGTCGACGAGGTCGGGCGCGGCCCCCTCGCGGGACCCGTCACCGCCGCTGCCGTTGTGCTGGATCCGGCGCGGATTCCCGAAGGACTGGACGATTCCAAGAAGCTGAGCGCGGCGCGCCGCCTTGCGCTGCGGGCGGCGATCATCGCAAGCGCCGAGGTCAGCATCGCCCATGCCAGCACCGATGAGATCGAAGAGATGAACATCCTTCGCGCCTCGCATCTGGCCATGGAGCGCGCCATCGCCGGCCTGCCGCGCCAGCCGGATCTGGCCCTGATCGACGGCAGCATGATTCCGCGCGGCCTGACGATCCCGGCCCGCGCCATCATCGGTGGAGATGCGCTGTCAGTGTCGATTTCCGCGGCCTCAATCGTGGCTAAAATATGTCGAGATCATGTCATGCGGGATTTGGCGCAACACTACCCCGGATATGGCTGGGAAACGAACGCCGGATATCCGACCGCGGGCCACAAAAGGGCCCTCCGAGATCTGGGCGTGACCCCTCACCATAGACGAACCTTTCGCCCGGTGCACAAGATCTTGTATCAAGATAAATAACTAACCTTCTGATTCAAAAAAGAAATTGACCGCGAATCGCCTTTGGCCCAACTTTGTCCACAAAGCGTTTCGTGAAAAACCTGGGTTACAGATTTTCGCGAAACGCGTGTGACATAGCAATGTTGCGCGCGTTTCGCCTTTATCCGGCGCCCCAGGTTGGCGGCGAAAAGCTTCAAGCAGACAGAGCGCAAAAACGCGCCGGGACAGAGGCAAGATATGACAAAGATGACCAATATCGAGGAAGCGGCGGCGCTTCCTCTAAACACGATACTGCCGGGCGATTGCATCGATGTGATGAACGCGCTGCCGGAGAATTCGGTCGATCTGATATTTGCCGACCCGCCCTATAATCTGCAGCTGCGCGGCGATCTGCACCGACCCGAGGGCAGTCAGGTGGACGCCTGCGATGACGCGTGGGACCAGTTCGACAGCTTTGCCGTCTATGACAAGTTTTCCCGCGAATGGCTGGCCGCCGCGCGCCGCCTGCTGAAGCCGAACGGCGCGATCTGGGTGATCGGATCCTATCACAACATCTTCCGAGTCGGTGCGGCGTTGCAGGATGCCGGCTACTGGATTCTCAATGACGTGGTGTGGCGCAAGTCCAACCCGATGCCGAATTTCCGCGGCATGCGCCTGACCAACGCGCATGAGACGATGATCTGGGCGTCGAAATCCGAAGGCGCGAAATACACGTTCAATTACGAGGCGCTCAAATCGCTTAACGATGGCGTGCAGATGCGCAGTGACTGGGTGCTGCCGATCTGCACCGGGCACGAGCGCCTGAAGGACGAGGCCGGGGATAAAGCGCATCCGACGCAGAAGCCGCAGAGCCTGCTGCACCGTGTCATTGTTGGCAGCACAAATCCCGGCGATGTCGTGCTGGACCCATTTTTCGGCACCGGCACCACCGGCGCCGTGGCCAAGATGCTGGGCCGCGACTATATCGGGATCGAGCGCGAGGAGGCCTATCGCAAGGTCGCTGAAAAGCGCCTCAAAGGCATCCGCAAGTTCGACCGCGAGGCGCTGCAGGTCAGCACCTCCAAACGCGCCGAGCCGCGCGTGCCCTTCGGCCAGCTGGTCGAGCGCGGCATGCTGCGCCCGGGCGAAGAGCTGTATTCCCTGAACCAGCGCCACAAGGCCAAGGTGCGCGCCGACGGCACCCTGATCGGTGACGACATCAAGGGCTCGATTCATCAGGTCGGCGCCCATCTGGAAGGCGCGCCCAGCTGCAATGGCTGGACCTACTGGCACTTCAAGAAGGACGGCAAGCGTGTGCCCATCGACCTTTTGCGCCAGCAGATCCGTGCCGAGATGGCCGAGCGCCCGAACTAAGGTTTCGCAAGTTTCGCAAGAACACCGCCGGTGCCTGTGGTCTGACGCTAGGCACCATTTCAACTGCGCCCTGCCGAAATTTCGGTGGGGCGTTTTTTTATCACGCACCGCAGATGCCGCACCGCCGGATCTGAGTATTTGGACCAAGATGAAGCAGCGACGACTTCAGCTTCATCTTGGTCCAAATACTCAAATCCCGCACGCGGCTGTCAGAGCGCCCATGCCGCTTTCAGCCCGTCCAGCACCGCCTCTTCGGCGGTCCGGGGTGCCATGCAATCGCCGATCCCGATGACCTGGCCCGCATATCCCTCCAGCTCGGTCAGCAGGGCGTCCTCGCTCGCACTGCCTTGTGCCAGAACGAGGGTCTCGGTGTCTTCGATCATCATCGCCTCGCCATTCGCGGCATTGATGAAATAGGCGGTGTCATCGTCCGCGCCGTAGAGTTGCGCGTAGGGGATGATCTCGACGCCCAGTTTTTGTATGCGCCCCACCATCGCATCGCGCACATAGCTTTGCAGCATTTCGCCCGCATGGGTGCCGTTCACGCACAGGCGCACGCGGCGGCCCGCGCTGGCCAGAAGCTCGGCCACGCCAAGGCCGGTCCAGTCCGCGCGCCAGTCGGCGATGGTCACGCTGCCACGGGTATTGGCGCGCGACGTCAGCACATCCCAGGCGGTGACGATATGGGCGTCCTCGCTGAATTCCATATCCGTGGGGATGCGCGCGGTGGCGCCGGTGGCGACGATGACGGCATCGGGGGCGGCCTTTGTCACCGCGTCCAGTGTTGCCTTGCTGTTCAGACGGACGCTCACGCCCGCGCGCGCCATCTCGGATCTGAGATTCGTGACGATCCCGCCGAATTCGGCCCGTCCCGGCAGCAACTGTGCCAGCAGCGCCTGTCCGCCCAGCTGCGGCGATGCCTCAAGAAGGGTGACGTCGTGGCCGAGTGCGGCTGCCGTGGCCGCGGCCTTCATCCCCGCAGGACCGCCGCCGATGACCATCACCGTCTTGGGCGACGGGGTCTTTTGCAGCGTGCCATACCGCAGCTCGCGCCCGGTTTCGGGATACTGGATGCAGGAAATCGGCACGCCCTTGTGGAAATGTCCGATGCAGGCCTGATTGCAGCCGATGCAGGCGCGGATGTCGTCGGCGTGCCCGGATGCCGCTTTGGCCGGCATCACGGGATCGCAGATCAGCGCGCGCGTCATGCCGCACATGTCGGCCTGCCCAGAGGCGACGATTCCCTCGGCCTCGTGCGGCTGATTGATGCGGCCCGCGACCATCACCGGAATATCGACCGCTTGTTTGACCGCCATGGCGAAGGGCGCGATGTAGCCGCCGTCCTGAAACATCGGCGGCACGATGTGTATGGCGCCGCCAAGACTGGCCGAGGTGCCTGCGATGACGCTGACATAGTCAAGCTGCGGCGCCAGGGCGCGGATCACCTCGAGGCTGTCCGCATCGCGCATCCCGCCCTCGACATGCTCATCGCCGGAGATGCGCAGGCCGATGACAAAGTCGTCCCCCGTTGCCGCGCGGACGGCCTCGATTGCCTCGCGGACAAAGCGCAAGCGGCCATCGAAACCGCCGCCATAGTCATCTTCGCGCCGGTTGACCTGCGGGCTGAGGAACTGCGCGGGCAGGTAGCCGTGGCTGGCCACGATCTCGACGCCGTCCATGCCGGCCTCTTGCATCCTGCCGGCAGCCGCGCCGTAGCCGCCGGTGACCTCGCGGATCATCGATACGCTCATCGCGCGCGGGATCACATGAAACCGGTCCGATGGCGTGGCCGACGCCGAATAGGCGACGGGGGCGGTGCCGTCCGCCACCTCCATGATCTCGCGGCCAGGATGGAAGATCTGCGCAAAGATGCGCGTGCCGTGGGCGTGAACCGCGCCGGCCAGCCGCCGGAATCCCGGCAGGCAATCGTCGCCCGTGCCCATCAGCACATGCGAGGTGTAGCGCGCGGTCTCGTGCACGCCGACGACCTGCGACACGATCAGGCCCGCACCGCCGCGCGCCCGCGCCTCGTGATAGGCGATCATCGCATCGGTGACGTGCCCCGCATGGGCCATCGAGGTATCGTGGCCGGTCGACAGGATGCGGTTGGCCACCTCGACACCGCCGATCCTGAGCGGGGAAAAGAGATGCGGGAAGGGCGGCGATGTGTCGGGCATGCAAGCCTCCGAAATGGACTGAGAATCACGCTAGCCGCGCGGCCTGCCAGCTTCAAGCGGGGGGCGGGTTCGCGCCTTTGTTGTAGGGCTTCCAATCGACGATCTGCGGGTAGTTGGCCCGGCGCCATGCGCGCACGCGGGGGTTCATCGCGCGGCGCCAGACGGGCGGCACCATCGCGGCCATCGTCATGACCGGATAGCCATAGGGCAATTGCGGCGCCTCGTTCTCGGCATAGGTCTGCAAGAGGGGAAAGCGGCGATCGGGCTTGTAGTGATGATCCGAATGGCGCTGAAGATTGATCAGGAGCCAGTTCGACGCCTTGTGCGCCGCGTTCCAGCTGTGGCGCGGTTTGACATGCTCGTACCTGCCGCCGCCCATATGCTCGCGCGTCAGGCCGTAATGCTCGACGTAATTGACCAGCTCCAGTTGCCAGATCGCAACCAGCGCCTGCCACAGAAACAGCGCCAGCCCGGCCCAGCCCCCAAGGATCAGGGCGAGCGCCAGCATCCCTGCCTGAAGCGCCCAGTAGCGCCAGAAGGGATTGCTGGAATGGTGCCACCTGCGCCCCTTGCGCGCCTGCATGGCCGCCTCGGCGCGAAAGGCCGAAGTCGCCGCGCCGGGCAGGACACGCATGAAAAAGTGGTGGAATCCCTCGTTATAGCGGGCGGTGACCGTATCGCGGGGAGTGGCGACGTGGCGATGATGCACTTGCAGATGTTCGGACCGGAAGTGCGAATAGAGCACCATAGCAAGCAGGATATCGGCCATCAGACGCTCGGATTTTGGCCTTTGGTGCATCAGCTCGTGGGCGTAGTTGATGCCGACCGTTCCGGTGATGACGCCGGCGCCGAAGAACAGCGTGATCTTCTCGAGGGTGCCCAGATGGGACGCCTGAGGGACATACCAGATCAGCCAGAACAGCAGCGCGAACTGCACCGGCGCCCAGACCAGCGTGATGGCGCGATACCACCCCACGTCCTCCGCGTCGGGATCTAGGTTTTCAAGATTGAGGCCCAGAAACGCATCCAGCAGGGAGAAGAAATACCACGTGAAAATCGGCAGCAGGACCACAGTCCAGCCGCCCTTCAGCGCACCCAGAACCGCGATGGGAACCAGCAGCAGTGACATCCAGAAAGGGATGGCGCGGCGGATCTGGGCGAGGGTGGACATCGGGGCGGCTCCGGTCTGAACTGCGGTCAATCTACGCGATCCCGCGCAGAACGCCACGCGACAGATCATACACCTTGCGCATGACCGTGGGCAGCTGTGAGGGCTGAAATCTGTCCGGCGCGATGAAGGTGCCGCAGGTGGGGGCGGCATCCATCGGCACCTGCGCCACTGCGACTTGCAACCGCAGGTGAAAATGCGTGAACGTATGGCGCGCCTCGTCATTCATCACCTGCCAGCCGGCCTCCAGCGGCGGTGCGGGACCCGGCGTGCCTTCGGTCCAGTCGCTGCCCGGCCAGCCCAGCATGCCGCCCAGGAGGCCGCGATCCGCGCGCCGCTCCAGCAAGATTGCGCCATCGGCGCGCTGTACGACATAGGCGATGCCAAGGCGCACCGGCTTGGCTTTCTTCGGTGTCTTCTTCGGCAACTCGGCGGCGGTGCCATTCGCCCGCGCGGCGCAGGGGCCGCGCCATGGGCAGATGCCGCAGGCGGGGCCGCGCGGCGTGCAGATCGTCGCGCCCAGATCCATCACCGCCTGCGCATAATCGCCGGGGCGCTGGCCGGGAGTGAGGGCGCTCGCGGCGGCGACGAGTGCGGGCTTGGCCGCGGGCAGGGGCGTGTGGATGTCGTGCAGGCGCGCCATCACACGCTCGACATTGCCGTCCACCACCACCTCGGGCAGATCGAAGGCGATGGCCGAAATCGCGCCGGCCGTGTAGGGGCCGATGCCCGGCAATTTCAGCAGCTGCGCATGATTGGCCGGAAAGTGCCCGCCATGCTCGGCCACGACGACCCGTGCGCATTTCAAGAGGTTGCGCGCGCGGGCGTAATAACCCAGCCCGGCCCATTCGCCCATGACGTCGCCATCCTCGGCGGCGGCCAGATCGGCGACGGTCGGCCAGCGGGCGATGAAGCGGTTGAAATAGGCGGTGACGGCCGCAACGGTCGTCTGTTGCAGCATCACCTCGGACAGCCATATCCTGTAGGGATCCGGCGCGGCGCCTGCCAGCCGCGCGGCGGGCGGCACGCGCCAGGGCATCGCACGGGCATGGCGGTCATACCACGCCAGAAGGTCGGCGGCGCGCGGCGCTTGTGTCTCACGCATAGTTTATATCGCCCTTCGTGCTTTCTGCGGGTAATCTGCTGGCATGCCTTGCCGTATGCCCTAGAATGGTGCGCATCGACAGGAGGTCAACGCATGCCGCCCCGCCGCCCGACCACCAAGGGTTTCGCCCGCTCCAGCACGCTTTTGCAAGAGCGGATCCGCAAGGCGTCCGAAAGCCGGGGCTTTGCCGAATCGCGTCTGTTGACCCAATGGGCCGAAATCGTCGGCGAGGACACAGCCGCCATCGCGCGGCCCGTCAAGGTGGGTCACGGGCGCGGCGGCATGGGTGCGACGCTGACCCTGCTGACCACCGGCGCGCAGGCCCCGATGCTGGAGATGCAGAAAGAGCAGCTGCGCGCGCGCGTCAACGCGGTCTATGGCTATAACGCCATCAGCCGCGTGACCATCACGCAGACCGCGCCCACCGGCTTTGCCGAGGGGCAGGTCAGCTTTCAGCACCGCACGGCCAAGGCGGCGCCGCGCCAGCCCGATCCGGCCGCAGCCGAGGAGGCGCGCCGCATCGCCGCGCCCGTGGCCGATGCAGGACTGCGCGCCGCACTTGAAGCTCTGGCACAAAACGTATTATCCAAGACCAAACGCTGACCCGAAGAGGAAGATGGCAATGAACCGCAAGATACTGATCGTGGCCGCAGTTTTGGCCGTCGTGCTTGGCGCCGCATGGTGGCAACTGGGCGGGCAACACTCCGCCGAAGCTGCGACCGAAACCGAAGCCGAGGCTGCGACAGCCGCGGCGCCGGCCGCTGCCGATGTCGATATCTCCTCGATCACCGAAATGACCATGGGCCCCGAAGATGCCAAGGTGACGGTCACCGAGTATGCGTCGTTCACCTGCCCGCATTGCGCGAATTTCCACCAGACGACATTTCAGGACCTCAAGCGCGACTATATCGACACCGGCAAGGTGCATTTCATCTACCGCGACGTCTATTTCGACCGCGTCGGCCTCTGGGCGTCGATGCTGGCGCGCTGCGCGGGTCCGGTGCGGTTCTTTGGCATCTCCGACATGCTGTACAATCAGCAGAAGGAATGGCTGAGCGCGGATGACGCTGTCGCCATCTCCAGCAATCTGCGCCGCATCGGCAAGGTCGCGGGCCTCGAAGAGGATCAGATCAATGCCTGCCTCGAGGATGCGGACAAGGCCGAGACGCTGCTGGCGTGGTTCAACCAGAACGCCGAGGCCGACGACATCAAATCCACGCCGACGCTGATGATCAACGGCGAGCAGTATGGCAACATGAGCTATTCCGATCTGAAGGCGATCATCGACGAGAAGCTGGCGGAATGAGTGCCGCGCCCCTTGCGGGCCTGAAGGT
>Ga0115567_10004584_pt1 | contig 13463 bp, 20 predicted proteins | sample COGITO_mtgs_1204_2_FD_88679 | JGI IMG/M metagenome (GOLD analysis project Ga0115567, IMG submission 88679) | Pelagic marine microbial communities from North Sea - COGITO_mtgs_120412 | ecosystem: Environmental > Aquatic > Marine > Epipelagic | place: Germany:Helgoland, sampling site Kabeltonne...
ACTCGGATTGGCGGGCAACCATCGCCGGCGAGATAGTCGATCTTGCAGCCATGCGCTCGAAGAGCGTCCACCATATCCTTGAGAGGGCGTTGCTGCATACGCTTGTTGCCCGTGACGACAAGCGAGCCGCCCTGCTCCTTGAGCACCGTCGCAACGCCCGTGAGGAAACGCGCGGAGGTTCCGGAGTTGCCCAGGTACAGGTCAGCACCCGGGATCCGAAGCTTGCCTGCGGCGCCCGTCACGCGCAGCACTGCACCGCCTTCTTCCCAATCGAAAGCTGATTCACCGCTAGGGTGCAGCAGGCATAGCGCTTCCATGCAGCGTTGAGTGTCATCCGAGTGCAGAAGGCCCTTGATGCGGCACTCGCCAGTACCCATGACGGCAAGCGGGAGCACACGGTTGGAGACAGACTTGGAACCCGGTACGCGGACGGTGCCGCTGAGGGGGCCACTTGGAACTGGCGTGATATTCGGTGAGCAGACCATGCGAACGAGATCAGCGCTGACTTGGGAGGCCTTGGGCTCGTAGCAGTGACCAATGCGGTCAATGAGAACACACTTGAGCATGCCCCCCGTATTCTTTTTGTCCCCCATCATCTTCTTCATAATCGCATCGATGCGCAGGTGTTCCGGAATTTTTGTAGGGAGATTGTAGGCTGCAATACAACGAACGACACGGCCCACAGCCGACGAGTGTAGGAGGCCCATGGCGCGTGCAAGGTTGCACTCGAGCACCATCCCGATCGCGACGCACTCTCCGTGCAGCAAACCATCGCCGTAGTCTGCCATGCCGCAGAGGCCCTCTACCGCGTGCCCAATGGTGTGGCCCCAGTTGAGGATTCCGCGAAGACCATTTTCTTTCGGGTCGAGCGAAACCACCTCGGCCTTGATGGCCACAGACCGGCGCACAATCTCATTGAGAATGGTGCGCTCGCGCTTTTGGATGAGCTCCACCTTCTGCTCACAGACCTCAAATAGCGACGCATCCCAAATCGCGCCGGTCTTGATAATCTCAGCAATGCCAGCACGGAATTCGCGTTCTGCCCGTACTGGGTCTCGCTTCGAGAAACCATCCAGAAACCCCATGTCCATGAATACCACCTGCAGAGCCCACAGCCACATCAGCACCCACATACCATGCCCTTGGTCAACAGGACGCATCATGGCGCCCGGTGGGATCATACCGTAGGTTGGTGGAAGGCGCCGATGAGGTTCTTGCCCATCGGGGTGTTGACCGCGGTCTTGCCGCCGACAGAGGCGTCGACCATGGCGAGGAGTGTGGTGGGAATCTGCACAAAGGGCACGCCCCGCATGTACGTGGACGCGACATACCTGATCCGCATCCCGTTGCACCGCATCAGCACTTTCTACTCAGCCCGCTGTGCAGAAAACCTAGAGCCGTGCGAAATAAGAAAAAAAGTCACGTGCAAAGGAATCGGTCTGGAGGGTAGGCATCACCCGGTGAGGTCGCCGGTAACACCGCCGCCGAGGGCGATGCAGCACGAGTCGCGGTTCATCTTTTTCGAAAGCATAAAATCCTCGATCTCCTCCTTCACCTTGCGATCCTTGGTTGTCTCGCCGGACGGCACCACCTGTACAACCGCAAAAATATGAAAACCTAAGCTAAACACGCACAAGCTCGGGGCACTTGGGCCGTGCAGACCTTGACAAATAGAGTCTTGCCCGTCGCGCGGAATTTTTGCTCGAAGGTCTCGCCATAAATGTTGTAGACATTCTCATCGACGACCAGGCAGTACATGAATGCCGGGACGCGCTTGACGAGCTCCTGCAAAATCATGCCAGCAACCGATGAGGAGGGAAAGTCGGACAGGAGTGCCCACTGCTGCTGAGGGCGTTGGCAGAGCGCGACGTGCTGGTGTTATCTGCCTACTAGTGCAATGCCGTCGCACGAAGGCACCCGGTTTCCACCGTACGGCAGGCCCGTGCGAATAGACACCGCATCACGTCTACAACTAGACGCAGATGCAGTAAAAGGAGCAGCCGGAACCAGCCCGCCGTAGCCCAGCCTGGTGCCCTGCTACGATTGCAAGGCGCCCCCTCCTACTCCTGTCTGGGTGCTCGCACGTTCGCAGCTCAAGAGCTAGGGCAAGCACGGAAAGGCACAGAACCTCGCAGAGAGTTCCATCGAGAGTGTACTTGAAGCAGACGACGCTAGTGTCCCCGACCGGAACCTCGTCCGGAACCGCCGCCGCCATCTCCACGTGGGCACCCTAACACAAGGAGAAAAGGAGGCCTCCGAATCGAGTCGACTTGAAAGGATTTTAGCATTTGACTTTTTCTCGAAAAGTTGCCGAGTGCAGGTTTTTTATTTCATTTGACAGGAAACAAGGAGATTCCCTCTCAAGAGGGACACTGGTTGGTTTTGACGACAAAGTTCTGCCGCCTGCACTTTCGGCGGCGCTGAGCGAGAGCAGTACTCAGACTGGCCCGAAATATCGATTCGGCGGAGCTCCTGAACCGACCGCATGAGCGCACCTGCGGGGGACTCGGGCATTTTGCTACACTGCACCGGCAAGGCCGAACAAACCATGACGTTCGAGGCAGGATCGGGTTTTGTCGAAGTTGATCGCATACACGAAACCGGCGGCAACCCTCTTCTTCTTGATGAGAAAGAGCTGATCACGGAATTCGATGCCCTGCAAGCGCGCCTCCAGGTATGAGGTTCACTGGATCCTAAGCAGTCCTCTTGGTGAATCACCTCGTGGCGCGGCTTTGGTGTGTCTAGGTCCAGTTACAGGTGGCCATTGAATGTTCGAACAGCTCTCGAAAGCACATCGAGGCAGCGAGGTTCCCTTCGGAATGTTCCTCTCACTTATACCAGCCGGCTGCCTGACATGTGTTGCCAAACAGGGAACTCTTCGAAGTGTTGTGTAAGCAGCATATGCATTCTCTGAACCACACCGGAACGATGCTGCAAGACTCCCTCTCGAACGAGATCGTTGGCAACAGAGAGCACACCATTTCGCTGGAGATCGCGGTTGAAAGATGCAGTGCTCGCAAGAACTTGAGCAAATTCTTTGAGTCCGCTGAAGGTGAGGATCAGCCTACGTCCCTGCAAGCGGCAATCGAGGTGCCAGAGTGTCTGCTGCCTTCCGAATACCGGCCTACGGCTCACAGATCGGCGACTCCGCTCGTTGACGAGTCGAAGGGCAGCACAGAACGTCGGGCTGGGCAGGGGAGAAGTTCGACCGGAAATGTACTTTTGTGCGCCGGTGTGGCCGGGTTGGTACTGCTGGTGGCGGCCGTTTTGCTCGAAATTGGCGATGTGCCGTCGGTTTGCATGAGGTCTTTCTTTGAGCATAGCCCGCGGTTCGGAACGGCGCATACTGTCTCGGCTGTGCCACTCAGGCTGCCTTGGAGGCTCGCCGCGCGCTGGAAGAGCAAGCAGCTTCCTTCAGCATTGACACCGACAACGAGTTCAAAGGCAGCAGAAGCATCAAGGTCGCAGGGTCGGGAGCTCGAGGTATGCAGATTTGCACGCCAAGAGGGTGGTGGGATTCCTGGCCTCGGAGGGGGGCGCATTGGACTCGTGGCCCTTCGCCTTGCAAGCTTTCTTCCTCCAGAATTTGTTTGATAACATATTCCCGAGTCGCGTGCCACGCGTGTGCGCGCCTGCTAGGGCGTTTGCGTACACGTGTAGCCCCAACAATTTCTACAAGTGTTGATGAATGCGCGATGGCCGCGGCGCTAATCCGAAACTTGCCACATTCGAAAACAACCTTTGCTGCCCCCATCAATCTTGTGGTGGTAGCGAAAGCGTGCACGCTCCCAGACGCCCCACAATCCCAGCGCGTCTGGGAACGCTATGAACTTGACATGGTCCGTCCTGCCGTGCGTGCCGCTTGCGCCCTAAGTGGCGCACACGCGGGGCGTGCGAGGGCCAGGAGCAGGGGGCACCCGCAGGCAGAGCCGTAAGTCTTGAGGAGCACGAGGTGCTCGATGCCGTCCGTGACCTCGACGACGCCCCGCTGCACGCACCCGGCAGCGAACGCGCCCGCGCTCTGCCCCCGCTTGAGCTGCGACGCTCCAGCTCCCTTGCCTGCAACGCGCGCGCATCGTGTCCACAGCCCCGTGAAAAGCAGCCCAGTGGCCTCGACAAGGTGGCACCACCGGGGGGGCGCGGAACAGCTTAGGTCGTTAGGACGAGCAGCTATCACAGGAGAGAAAGCATGTCGGGAGTACCCGAGGAGGCATTGTCGCACAGAAGGGGTTCCGAGGCCGAGGCGGCTGCAGCGGACGGCAACGGGGAGAAGTCGAGGTAGGGATTCCAACCAGAGTCACTCGACCGCCGTGTCTCACCGTACTCAAGCGAGGGACCGTTGGCCCACTGCACTCGCCTACTCCACCCGTTATATGTGAGCTTGCTACCCACCGCATACGGGTTGGCACAGCCCAATGGAGGCGAGCCCGCGAATATACTCGAGGCATGGCATGAGGGGCGGCCCGCTGGTCGGGAAGAGGACGGCACCTCCGGTCGGAGGCTGCAGACAGGACGTACGCCCCGAGCTCGTCGACCCCTTGAGCGACAAGCAGCCCGGCGCTGTCGGTAAACATCCAAAGCTGCTGGAGTGCCTGGGGCTCGCCCGCTGGCGAGCACTCGATCAACATCCACTCTGTCGCCCCTGCCGGTCGCTCCTCCGCAGGGCTCGGCTGCACACCGGGCGGAAGTCTCCACGAATGCACGGGCACCTTGGTGCGAAACGGCTGTGAGAGTGCCTCGAAAGGGCATCCTGCGAGAACACGCTGCGAAGGCGCGATCCAGGCGTTGACCATGAGGCGCGACGCCTGCTTCTGGAGCCCAAGGTGGTGCCCCGATAGCATCGCACGGACCGGCTCGAGCGCCCGAAACTTCTGAACGAAGGCGCGCCCTGCGTCGTCTGAGGCGAGCAAATTGGCCATCGCACACGCTGCGCGTTCCTGCATGTTCTGCTTCGCCGACTGCACCAGTGCAAGCATTGCACGGAGGCCGTGCTCCCGCAGGACCACTAGCGCGTCTGCCTTAAGTCGCCCACTCTTTGTCAGGCTGACTGTGTTTTCCAGTGCGCTAGTCACTCGACGTTCTAGCGGCACCCCACCCTTTGTCCCCGATATGTCACAAGGGTAGCCCACTGAGGCGAGCCACTCAAAGGTTGCCAGCACCTGGTGGAACTGCCGCAACCATTGCTGAAACAACCTGCGTGCGGCCCGCCCGCTGGACGGCAAGTCCCGTTGCTCTACTTCGACAGGAAGCTCTGAGATGATTTTACGCTTCCAGACATCGAGATCGATAGCTGCATCGTTACAGCCCCGCGACACACATGCGAACTGCAACAGTTTTCTTCCGGGCAAGACTGCTGCAAGTTTGCGCAACGCGTCCTCCGTTAGTATCTCCAACAATAAGCATGGTTGCCGAGGTTTGGACGACGTGCGAGCTGGTACTGTCCGCAGCCTCGCCCAGCCATCATCTGCCCAGCTCTCCTTGTTCGCCTTCTCCTTCGCGGTAAAACTCCTGCTCCACAACAATTCATTGAGGGCCCAGTACAGTCAATTCAACGGCCCGTGTCGAGGCGTGACCTGAGCATCTCTTGCATCCTTTTGAGCCGAGCCTGTGTCTCTGCGATCCCCGCCTGCGAGGCAAGTCGTGCTGCCCATCAATTTTGGAACAGGGAAGCCAATCGCTTTCAGAACCAAATTGCTCGTCGCTACCCTGGAATCGCACCTGATAGGACTTGATGCCTTCCACGACAGCTTTCGTGTCGCTGACCGCGCTGCTTTCCGAATATTTTGCAACATTGGCATCATCTTGGTGTCCCCGACCCTTTTGCGAAGACATGAGAGAGCATAGAACGCCAGCTGAGTAGACTTTTGGCAGAATTTGGGGAAAGTTGAAACAAAACGCGAACCAAGTCATTTCACGACTCCGGATGGAGGCTCAGCTGTACAGCCTCCGGGCCTCAGCTACACGGCTCACTGGGAAGCACTGGGCTGCACCCTATGCCTCCTCATTACTCCCGAGATCTCGAGCACGGTCCCGGGACTTTTTGTCATGCGGCTTCCTTGCTGCGGTCTCCCAGCCCTCTCTAAGTCAGTTCTCTCATCTCTCTCTGTCTCGATTTCGGGAGGCTCTTTGAGCTGCGCGGTACAGCCCTCGCGCGTCCCACGGCAGCACTCTCCCTCGTCGCACTCCAATCTCTGCGTCGAATCTACGTCCAAGTGTCGGCGACCCAGGTCGGACTGAGGATCCAGAGCCAGTTGAAACACTCCTTGAATTTTAATTGTTCTTCTGATAAATCTGATGCCACATAACGGATCACCAGACCGGTGGCATGATGCTGCTAGGTGCCTCCGCCGCGCTCAGCAGTCCGCGAGCGAGAGTCGATTCCTAACCTCGCCTGCGGGGCGCTGAGAAAGGCGCGGATCGCTTCGTCTGCGCGCTGAGCCGCGATGTGGAATCGATGGTGCGCTGGCCATATTACTCGATGCATGTGCCGTTTTCTGCGCAGCGCCGCAGCGTGGGCAGAAGGCAAATACGGAGGGATTCACCTGTGCAGAACGCCCCGCCCACTCACGGCAGGCAGAGTTTTGGCTCTTGCATTAGTGGTTTGTGGTTCAAAGGGGAATCGAACCTCGCCACAGGAACAGGAGTAGACGGAGGAAGCGCGAAACCCGGGAGGCGGCACGACAGGAATCGCCGCAGCCGTGCCGGGGCTTTTAAACTTGGACGATACGCGCGGCATCTCCGCAAGAGAAAGTGCAGTGGATACTCGTAGCTCAAAGTCGCCGGAGAGCTTATTGTCCCGCGACCGTGGCCCATTTCCCAGAGGGGGCGCGCCTGCCGTGGCAGGCTGTAGCCTGACACTTGGGCTGCTTGCCACACGCGATATGACTGCCGGCAGCTGTGTCCCACTGCGTGTCCTGTTCGGAAAGAGGTCACCTCATCAGCCTTCTCAGGCACATCAAGTTACAGGCGAGCGGCTTTCGTGAGCGACCGGGCAAGACGGCGTTGAGGGTGTGACCATGAGCGACCGAGGATCGAGGGGACGCATCCTGCCGAGGAGCGGCGCGGGGTCTTTGGGGCCGAGGACGCGCGTTTGCGCCGGTCACTACGTTGAGGCTCCATCGTCACCCTTGGCTTACGCGAGGATGTCCCAGGTGGCGCGTCACGAGGGGGTTGCTGCATCGATGCGGGCCGCAGATCCGACGGGAGGGGCGAGGGCCAGATCGGGCCGTCGTCAAGACGCCAGTTGTCGTCCATGGATGCGAGAAGCGCCGCAGTCGGGGAGCTTGCGAAGTGCGCCTGGTTCGCTTCTGCTCGGACGTCGAGCGGTGAGGCCGACGGGTGCGCCAGGGCGAGGGCACAACACACCGGGACCAGGGCACTCGGGGGCGCGCTCAACGGGTTCGATTGGGAGGCTGGTAGCACCAGACACGAACTGCTGCGAGACCAGCCCTCCTGCTGTATCACGAAGCTCGAGCGGCAGCAGCGGAAGACGTTCACCGTGCTGATCCCCGAGAAATGACAGCCAGCTTCTCAGCGGAGAAGCGGTGGCGGGTGGAGCAGTAGGGTATGCTCCTTGCTCAATCGCGTCACCCGGAGCGAGTGTGTCAAGTGGCGCGGGTGTCAGCGGCTGTCGGACCAGCGTCACCAATCGGATGTCACCACCTCCCTGTGAGCGCCACATTCCGTCAGAAATCGCCGAAGTGGGACACGATCGCACTATCCAGAAATGACTGGCTTGTGGTAATAACACGAGCTCCGCGCATGCTATGCTGCACGTCAGCGGGGTTCGCCTTGTCGATACGGATGCTGACACGCGTGTTCGTGGGCCCTGCAAGGCGTGCAGCGACCCTTGCAACCGGCTCGGCCTCACACGGTGTGCCATCCACCGCCAACAGCTCCTGCCCGCGCATTCTTGTCACGCAAGCAAGCACCTATGCAGACCCCCACGCGAGTAAGTGGGGCAAGGGAAGGCGGGGAGGAAACGTCGCCGAGGTTGATCAACCCAGAAGATGATGCAGAGCCCCCTGGTGCCATCGCGAGCACAACCAGTGGACGTCCCTGTCGCTCTCCCGAAACTTGCTTCCTGCGCCCGACTACAAGGCCTACCGCGCACGGCTGCGACTCCATCGCAGAGCGGAGCGCCGAGCCGCCCGGCTCCGCTTTGGAATAGCTATCATCGCCATGAAAATTCAGTGGTTTCCATCGTGGAAGCACGCTGGTGTCCACTGCGCGAGCAGCGGAAAGAGAGCTCGGGGGAGCATGGTCGGCCTCCTCGTCCTTGATTGGTGGGGTTGAAGATGAAGTTGATGGCCTCGCAGGGTCGGGTGTGAAGGACACGTGCGAATGGGCGTTGTCAGAATCGCTCAACTCCTTCGGTTGGCTGCGACTCCGCAAGGACTCGAGAGGCACTCGTGACACTGCATGCACGACACCCCCTCGAGTCGTGACTTGCAACTCTGCACCTTGATAACCAGAGATGATAGCACTCGCAAGCGTGAATGAGCCATTTACGGCGATGCCGTTGATATGCTCAATGACATCACCAACTCGAAGGTCCTGCAACAGTAAATCAACCTCATTGAGATCGCAGTGAAAAACAGCTGGTCACACTGGTGTTGTGCGCTTCCAGCGAGGGCCCCAGAAGTGTCGCAGAACCGCAGGAAAGGCCTAGAAGGAGCAAAAAACTACGTTCCATTGAGAAGATATGTTCAACAAAAGCGCATGCACTCTCACTCGTGTCACGGCGGGTTTCGCGAAGTAGAATGCGAACTGCATGCCATGGGTCGGGTACCGTGCAGGAGGCAGGAGATCCGTCGACGATCTCGCTTACAACAAGGTCTCCTGATGTGTTCCGGTTGACTTGGAGTCCAATCCCACCTGCGGGGAGTACCATGCAAACTGGTCGCACGCCTTTCGGCGTGAGACCTGCCTCGAGCAGCCACAGGGTTCTCAGATTTCAGTTCGATCAAAATTTGATTTTTGGACGCGGACCTCAACAACGGGCCCGCCTGAATTTATCATCATGTACACGTCAAAATTCCAACCACGTTGGGACATCCCCTGGCCCTGACTGGGCGAAGCACTGCCATCACTGAAGAATGATTCATTAGTTACGGCAAGTGGACAGGGAGTAGCAAGCTGGCGTTGCGTCAGAACATCCGTTCTACGCTCCTAACGGGATACGGATGTTGTTCATTCCGGGGGAGGGCTTGCTGCATGCTCTGGGACTAGCGGTGCTGGCTGGCGCGCTGTTTGCGACGTCCCTCCTTGTGTGCGTGCTGTGCATTATCGTCCTGCGTGGAAGAACAGGCCAAGGTGAGGCGTGGGTGTTTTGAAGGATCCCAAATGATCTGATCCCCCCGGTCACTGCGGCCGCTCTCGCTGTGACGACACCGCAGCGTTTACCAGAAGCGGACTTACGAGCTGCATGCGCTCAGGGCGATCGGGAAGCGACGAAAGCCTGTCGATAGGATTCGTTCATCCGGATTTGGGGATTGGTGGCGCCGAGCGTTTGGTTGTGGATGCTGCAGTGGGCCTGCAGAACAAGGGGTACTCAGTGATCATGTACACGTCTCACCACGACCCCGGTCACGCATTCAAGGAGACTACAGACGGCACCCTTCGTGTTAAGGTATGCCATATGTTCTGGTAACTCATGGTTATTGGTGGTTGCAGCACAGTTCTTAGATCGGACCGTCATGCCCTCGATTCTGGGACAGGCTGAAAAACCGAGTAGGGTAGCCAGCACATCCGACAGAGACTGAGACCGAGTCGCAGGTGTACGGCGACTTCTTGCCACGGTCTGTGTTTGGTAGGATGCATATTCTCTGCGCAAGTGCACGTGGGCTGTACCTTGCGCTCATGCTTGGGCTGCACGAGCCGCGCGCAGACCTCTTCATCGTCGACCAGCTCGCCACTCCAATCCCGGTACGGCGCAAGTACTACTACGGGCCCGCCGTGCATCCCCACGCTGCTGCGCTTCACTGGACTCTGAGCTGCTGGCGTGGCGGTGCTGGCCGCCAGGTACTGTTTCTAACGGGTTCGCGCATCCTCTTCTACTGTCACTTTCCAGATCTGAAGCTCTCAGGCGTCCGCTCGCTCCTCAAGGCTCAATCCGCCGCCACTGCCGTCGCCTGCCTCTGGTTAGAGCCAGGGGTATTAGCAAGACTGATTGGGTCGAGTTGTCGGTTGTCAGGGGCTGTATCGGCTGCCCTTTGACTTTCTGGAGGAGAAGACGACGCTCCTCGCCCACCGCATCCTCGTCAACTCACGCTACACCGCGCAGGTCGCCTACTCTTCGTATCTCGAGGCTTTGCTCGGCGCCCAGGCGTGCATTCGCAATACTCTGCCATTGACAAATATACAGCGACGATCCCGTTGCTCGTTGCGCGTGCGTGCCCAGTCGAGGGCTCGTCTTTCCTTGCTGGCTGGGCCTCACTAGTGGTAGCGTGGCCGCCTGAACCAGGTGTTTCAGGAAACGTTTCGGAGCGCCGTGGAAACCCCGACTGTGCTCTACCCGGCAATCAATCTTGCGACCTTTGATGTACCTGTCAAGCAGGGTGCTGGGCAAGGCGTTTCGCCCACTCTAGCGACAGTGTTGGCCAATCACACCTGTCTGGTGTCTATCAACCGCTTCGAGCGCAAAAAGGACGTTGGCCTGGCCCTCCGATCCTTCGCCCTTCTCCGGAATCAGCTCCCACCAGCAGATTTCTCGGACCTGCGTCTCGTGCTGCCCTACCCCCGCAAATCAAACGCAGAATCGTGTCGTCGTCCGCGTGAGGTGCAGTCACTGATGCTGCCAGACATATGTGCAGGTTCTTGCGGGAGGCTACGACCCGAGAGTGCGCGAGAATATTGAGTACCGCGAGGAACTTGGTGTGCTGGTATGGTGCCTGTTCCTTCCTCTCCCCCGCGAAGTCTGTGCAGGATTATGCGCCCGTTGGGGCGCGACCTCGCTGACGGGATGTGGTGCAGGCGAGCGATCTCGGCGTGGGGGAACAGGTCATCTTCAAGGAAAGCTTCTCAGAAACTGAGCGGTTCTGAGGCCAGCCCGTGCAGATGTCTAGAAGCTTCAACAGCTACATCCTTGCTTTGCTTCAGGCTCCGTGCCTGTGAGCCCCACTGAGACACATTGTGGTGTACCTTGTTCAGGTCGGAGCTGCTGTCTCATGGGCTTGCAGTGGTGTACACGCCCGTAAATGAACACTTCGGTATCGTGCCACTTGAGGCAATGTACGCCCGACGACCGGTCATTGCGTGCAATAGGTTCACAAACCCGAATCCAGAGGACCCCGATCATTGGACCCCGTTGCTCGTCCTGGACTCTATCGCGTCGTGAATGCCGTGAACCTCGCCAGTGGTGGGCCCACGGAGTCCATCGTGCACGGCGAGACCGGCTTCCTCTGCGCTCCTGAGCCACTTGCCTTCGCGACTGCCATGCGGCGCTTGCTGCAGGACCGCGCAGCTGCCGCTAAAATGGGTATCGCAACGCGCCTGCACCACCCAAGTGAATCAGCGCAGTGAATCGGTGATCGGCTGGCGGCTACTGTCTGACTGCCAATCCGCAGAACAAAGCTGTGGTCTAAACAATGTATTGCAGGTGAGGCTGGGCGAACGCGGGTGCGAGAGATGTTTTCACTCGAATCTTTTTCGACGCGCCTTGACGCTATCGTGCGCTTGACAGTAGCAGCTGCACACTGACCAGTGCTGCGTCGACGCTGGTTGAGGCCATGAAGGCAATTCACTGAATGCATTGTAGCTAACGACTTGGGGCTCAGAATAAATCGTTTTCTCTAGTTTCGTGGCAACATTACAACAGCAACCGCGCTATAACACATGACCACTCAAGCATTATTGAGGCTCGAAGTTTTCGCCATGATCAACTCTCCTCTGTTCAAGTAAACGATCAAAAGAAAAGTCGCAAAGTTGCAAAGGACAACCATTTACCGGGAAAATGCGGTTTGCCGCAAGACTGCTTGCCTTCATGGCCATCAAATGACCATCAGCCGTGGGCCGGGTGAAGACCGCTGTGCAGAAAACGACACGTTTGTTGACGACAGTTGAAAAACCACAAACAATGGTGCTGCCTGAAAATCATGGAGGTGGGAGCAAGGTACCTCTAACGACAACGAGCTGGAAAAACGGAAATAATGTTAAATCCCCGTTTACCGACAACAGTCACAAACTGCAACGAGAGATAGCGAAATATCCGTTTACTGACTGTCACATTCCGAGGACAACAGTAGTGTGACGGTGGCCGGGAGACGGTGCTAGAAGGCCGCACACGTGATAAGTCCCCAAAGGCCTACACAACCAAGGTGACGCGGGCACATGGGAGGCCGGAGTTGGGGCGACAGCCCCGACCCCGCGCCGGGCCCGGGCTCAGAAAGATACGTTTCATGACAACGAGCTGGAAAAACGGAAATGGTGGTGTTCATAGAGGGAGAGGATGTATTGAATAACCTTGTACAGACTGGGTACCAAAAACCGAACCAAATTAGGCTGGAAACAGTATTGCCAGTATACTGTTTGCCGGACCCTGTTATACTGGTAGCGTTTGCCAGTTGTGACGACCAGACGGTCGGGTCTGTGGCGCACGCGTGTACTGACACACTAGGAGACGACGAGCTAATCACCACTTAGCCGAGAAGGCTTGACTTATGGATGGTGACTTATGTGTGCTAGCTACGACTTATGTGTGCTAGGCGGTCACATCCTCTGACCAGTATACTATACTGGCAGGGCCCAGCAAACGCCAGTATTGCCAGTATACTGGCAAACGCTACCAGTATAACTGTACTGGCACCCCTCAAGCAGCCAGTACACCAGCCTGAACCAAATAGGAACGAGAAAACTTCGAAATAAAAAAAAAGCATCCTTGGCTGTGATGTTTTTTTAGCCGCGACAGATACGTTTAATGACAGTTACAAATCGCAAGGCGAAAAACTGGCGACGGGCAGGGGCCGGGGGACCACAGCAGAGAAGCCGGTTGACAACGAGGTCCTAGGCGCATTTTTCACAGGTGGTCCCGTGGTTCCCCTTGTTGGGGTTTGTATGCCCTCGTGGTTTTGTTTGGTTATTGTCGGCCTGGTTCATACGAGTTCATTCAATACACCTACTACTTGACGAACAGTCGCAGATCGCAGAGCGAAAAAGAGTGGGCGAGCAGGGGCCGGGAGACCGCAGCAAGGAAGTCGCATACAAAAAGTCCCAGGCGGAGAGAACAGAGAGGCAGATACGTTCAATGACAAACAGTCACAAATCGCAGAGCGAAAAACTGGCGGCGGGCGGGGCCCGGGAGACCGCAGCAAAGAAGCCGTATATCAACGAGGTCCCAGGCCCACACCACTAACGGGACGCGCGCACAAGAAGCCGCGACCCAGAGATAGATACGTTTAATGACAAACAGTCGCAAATCGCAGAGCGAAAAACTGGCGACGGGCGGGGGCCGGGAGACCACAGCA
>Ga0115567_10004586_pt1 | contig 13463 bp, 10 predicted proteins | sample COGITO_mtgs_1204_2_FD_88679 | JGI IMG/M metagenome (GOLD analysis project Ga0115567, IMG submission 88679) | Pelagic marine microbial communities from North Sea - COGITO_mtgs_120412 | ecosystem: Environmental > Aquatic > Marine > Epipelagic | place: Germany:Helgoland, sampling site Kabeltonne...
ATGTGCGTGAGTGTCTATATATTTCATACTTTCATTTTACTTATGAAAACAAAAAAAGCGACTCATTAATTATTTTCAAATTTAGTTTTAAAAAGACCTTCTCTTCTCTAAAATAAATTGCTCTTTATACCATTGCTTGCGTAGGTCCCCTGTTATATACAACGATCCAATAATTAGTACTGCGTCATTATCATTAATTTTTGTTTGGATATTTTGCAAGGCCTGTTTTGACTCAAAAGATATATCAATACTAATACCTGGATAATTTTCATTAATATGTTGCTGCATTTTTTTTAAAGAAAATGATTTCCCTATGCTATTAATTACGGGAACCAAAGTTATTGATGTACTATATTTTATTATTTCATCAATCATACCTAAGCCATCTTTTGTATGACCGCAGCCAAATATCACGTGAAGATTTTTATATTCTATTGTTTCTAATTTCTTTAGGCTAAAGATTACCTTGCTGACGCTATGAGCACCGTCCAAAATAATCGTTGGATTATTTTGCATAATTTCAAAACGACAGGGTAGTTTGGTATTTTCTATTCCTTTCTTAATTTCCTCAGGCCCTATATCGAATCGCCCGGCAATTATCGTAGCTAATTCATCGTTGGAATTATCTTTTGAAATGATGGGAACATATTTAGCACCAACTTGATTACAAATTTTCTTGAAAATAGTAGTAATTTCTAGCTTTTGTTCGTTGGTAAAAAATAAACTACCATTTTTTATAATACCTGCCTTTTCATGTGCAATAGCTTCTAATTCATTTCCTAGTAAATGTGTGTGGTCATAGTCAATATTGGTAATAACTGTTGCTAGTGGGTCAGGAATAATATTAGTAGCATCATAACGACCACCCATTCCAACCTCAAGAATCACTACGTCACATTTCTGTTGCTTAAAATAAACTAAAGCAATGGCCAGCATACAATCAAAATATGATGGTTTTCCATATACGCCCTGCAAATACATATCTGTGATAACTGGTTTTAGTGATTCTACTATCTCAGCAAATATTATTGGATCGATATAATATTGACCGACCTTGATACGTTCTATTGTCGAGGTGATTGCTGGTGATGACGTTGAGCCAACCATATATCCAGCTTCACTAAAAATATTGTGCAGCAGCGAAACAATTGTGCCTTTGCCCGCTGTACCTGTAATATGGATATATTTCATATCACGTTCAGGATTACCCATACGATCAAGTAGATCTTGCATACGAAAAAGATATTTTTTTAAATCTTTGATTTTTCGATCTCGCAGGTATTCCAAAGGTGAATCCAGTTTTCCTAATGATTCTAGATACTGACATGCATTATAATATTTCTTGAAATTCATATTATTACTATACTCTTGCACTATTAAAAATGAAATAATCCACAATAAAAAATAATAAATATATGAAGACCTGATAATAAAATTAGGTGTAGCAAAATGATGTCATTTATGTACAATGACACCATAAACTATGGCAACGAAACAAACGAAAAAATACATTCTATATATAGGAAAAGTAAAATCATTTCGAGCAACTATCGAGGAGTATATTCAGAAAAAAGACCTTCCTTGGAAAATTATCTCTCTTGTTACCCATGATCACGGCATTCCAAAACAACCAGAAACTAGTACTTATAAACAAATTTGGGTTGATTTTGAAAATACAGATGAATTAAAAAATGTCATTTCTGAATTAGGAAAAGATCTCATTGCAGTTATAAACAGAGGAGAGCGTTATATTCCCGAGTATCAAAAATTGATACCACATTTACCAAAAAAAATATTGGTTCCAACGCCTATAGCATTGCTCAAATCAACAGAAAAGACCGCAATGAGAAAGGCGTTTTGGAAATATGATAAATCCATTACTCCTAAATTTGAAATTATCACAGAGATTACTGATGATGAAATTAAACGTATTAATAAACGTCTAGAATTCCCAGTTATTGTAAAACCATCAGGACTTGCTCAAGCAGTATTAGTACAGGCGGCACATTATCCAGCAGAATTAAAAGAAATTTTGCTAAAGATGCAAAAATACATGAAAGCATCTTACCAAAAGATGAAAGGTCGCGGAACGCCCACAATCCTTATCGAAGAAATTATTGATGGAGATCAGTATTCTGTTGAGGCATTTGTTGATGATATTGGAAATGTAGAATTCTGTCCATTTATTAAATATATTACCAGTGCTCAAAAAGGTTTTGATGATTTTTTTAGTTACGAACAAACAACACCTGCAACCATTTCAAAGGAATCGGCACAACTGGCCAAAGAAGTATCAATAAAAGGTATTCATGCCTTGGGGTTAAAAAACTCGATCGCACATATTGAATTGATTCGTAAGGAAGGAGAATGGAAAATCGTTGAAATAGGAGCACGTATGGGTGGGTTTCGTTCAATGATGTACCGAAAATCATTTGGCATCAATTTAGATATTCAAGACATTAAAATTCATCTTGGTAAAAAATTGATTCTTCCTCGTAAAAAGAAAGGCTACACATCAGTTATAAAATTCTTTGCGCAAACTGAAGGAGAGATCACTAAAATAACCGGTATTAAAAAAGCTGAATCGTTACCAAGTTTTGTTGAAACTGTTCAGAATTTGAAGAAAGGTGATCGTGCACGTTTTGCTAAAAATGGAGGGACCTACGCTTTTCGAGTAACATTGTTTAACGAAAGCAAGGCTCAGTTTATTGAAGACAAAAGAAAACTTGAAAAAATGGTACATATTGAAACAAAAAAATTCACTAAGAAAAAATAACCTAACTGGTTATTTTTTTATAGTTCTATTCTTGGGAAGAGAGGTTCATTTGGCAACCGCACCTCCGTCAAACACCCTTGAATTTTCTCTGCGGTGCTTGGCATAAATGGATACAGACTAATAGCTAGTCGTCCTAGTTCGCCAGCTAAATAATGCAGGTCTTTATGGGCGCCAGCTTCATCTACCTTTATCTTCTTGAATGGTTCGTGCTCAGCGATAAATTGGTCCATATCTCCTACGAGTCGCCAGATCTCATTCATAATGGTGTTAAAATCTGCTTCGTCTTCGATGTGTTTTGCATGATACGACAAGATCGGTTCATGATTAAAATTAATATCAGAAATATCAACAGCATAACTTGTAATCATTTTCATTAATCGTTGGGTTAAATTCCCAACACCGTTTACCAAATTTGCCGTATAGGCTTCGTGGAATTTTTCTATGGTCATATCTGAATCTTCAAAAGAATGAACATGTCGTAGTAGATAATAACGAACAGCGTCAGTACCATATTTTTCGACAAGGTCATAGGGACTTATGACGTTACCTAATGATTTTGACATCTTTTGTCCCGCTGAATTAATGAATCCATTAATCACAATCTGATGGGTATTTGGCAAACCAGCCGCATGTAACATCGCCTGCCACATTGCTGATTGCTGACGTAAGTTATCTTTTCCTGCGTACTGAATAGGTGCACCCTCGGTCCAAAATTTTTCAAAATTATCTAAATCGTTCGGCCAACCCAATGCAGAAATATAATTTACCAGTGCGTCGAACCATACGTACATTACGTGATCATCATCGCCTGGTACTGCTATACCCCACGGCATTTTTGTTTTTAGTCGTGAAATAGAAAAATCATGTAACCCTCCCTCGAGAAATTTTTTGATTTCATTAAACCTGAAATCAGGTATTACAAAGTTTGGATTTTGTGCATAAAAATCTAATAGAAATTTTTCACAGGCAGAAAATTTGAAAAAATAATTCTCTTCATCAATTAATTCAATCTCTCGATTTGGATGAATCGAGCATACACCATGATCAAGCTCAGAATCTGTTTTCACAAGCTCACATCCAACACAGTATTTTGCTTGATAACTTTTTTTATAGATATATCCATTTTGATCACAACGTTTCCAAAATTCCTGGGTAGCATCAATATGTGATGTGTCTGTTGTTCTAACAAAATTAATATCAGGAGAAATATGTAATAGGTCTACCAGTCCCTTGAAATCCTTGGCATAGCCGTCAACATATTTTTGAACATCAATCCCTTCTTTTTGGGCGTTTTCCCATATCTTGATGCCATGTTCGTCAGTTCCTGTATTAAGAAAAACCTCATATCCTTGCATGCGATAATATCGCGCCATAGCATCAGCACGAATGATTTCCATCGCAAATCCCACATGAGGTTTTGAATTTACATACGGTAATGTAGTTGTTATATATTTTGGTGCCTTCATGTTAATTTTTCTTTTTTGGCTTTGTTGGAATAATTACCGTTAATTCATCAGATTCTATAATTGGTTCTCGTTGAATTGATTTCTGTTTTTCTGATTCTGCAATAACTTCCATCATAAATAATGCAATTGGCATAGCCAATAATAAACCATACAGACCAAAAAGTTTCGCACCAATAATAATAGAGAGAATAACTACCAATGATGGAACACCAGTTAGTTTTTTGACAATTAATGGTTGCAATCCAAGATCAAGAACCTGTTGTAGTCCAAAGTATCCTGCGGCTATAATTAAAGCGGTAACGATGCCTCCATGACCAAATCCAATAAACATAGCTGGAATCAATGCTATAAAAATACCGTAGGGTACGAGCCCAAACACCCCAGCCAAAAGAGCTAATAGAAATGCATAAGGAATACCCGCCAAGGCTAATCCAGCATAGGTAATTACCGTTAAAATTAATGCAATAATTAATTGACCACGAAACCATGAACCTACTTTTACTTGGATGCGGTGCCACATATTAACCACCATTTCTTCGTATTTCATTGGTGTAAAAATACGTAACAAATGATCAATACCGTCTTTGTTGATGCTCAGATAAAACGAAACCACAAAAATAATCAAAAGATTAAAAATACCCCCAAAGAAATTTAAGGCTTGGCCCATAATTTGTTCACGTAATACTGGATCTTTTAATGAATCAATAACGCTATTTACTTCGGTTTGGCCATTAAATTGTGATAACAAGGTGTTTGATTGTAAAAATGTTTGAATCTCTGGATAGATTTCTGCCAATGAGAAAATTTCACGGGCAAGTGTTGGTAACACAAAAATTAACACTGCACCAAAGACCAGCACAGCAATAACGTAAAACATTATCACTGATGCTAGTCGTGGTATTTTATATTTTTCTCCGCGCACCACAAAATCTTCAATAAAGGTCGAGACGATTAACGCCGCTCCTAGCACCAGTAAAAAATTTCCAATGGTCCACAACGCATAGATTAACAATGCAATCAACGCGACCTCAAAAAGGTTATGTTTATCAAAATGGATTCGTACATCTTTCATATATGTTTATAGTAGCATATCTGTATTGGTATAACAGACGTGCTAGAATACAAATATGGAATTTATTGAATTATTGACGATGCTTGTGGCAATTATTTTTGCCGCAAAAGTCGCTGCAAAAATAACGGGAACGGTAGATATTCTGTGGTACATCATCCTAGGATTGATTGGGACGCAATATGTTTTTCATATTGATCCCGTGCAACTAGAAAATTGGTCGATGCTGGGTGTTATTTTTATTATGTTTTATGCAGGATGGCGTGAAGATTTTTTGACCTTTATTAGTGATATTTGGAAAAACAAATGGATTGCACTCATGGGTGCAGTAGGACCATTTCTAGGGGCTTTTCTTATTTTTAGTTTATTGAAATTTAGCCTTACCGAATCAATCGTTGCTGGATTTATTTTTACCTCGACCGCTATTCCCTATACCATTGGTGTTTTGCGAAGTATAGGGCTTGATAAAACGCCTGCCGCAAAGGCCGCTACATCGTCTTCAGTTGCTGATAATTTTTTGTCAGTTTTGTTAGCTGTTGGAATTTTGCCTGCATATGCATTACTAATCAGTAATACTGGTGGTGATGTTTCATTCAGTATGATTTGGCTAGATTTATTTAAACAGGTCGGACTTATTTTTGCAGCCTTTGGAATCTTTGGATTATTAGGCTTGCTCATTCTGCCTGATGCACGAATGCACATGCGCATGAATATACCCAACGCCTTGCAACGTGATGGTCTTATGGCAAGGCTGACCTATTTTGTTGTTCGTTTACGTCGCGCACCAGGATTCTACGAAATCTCAAAAATCATGGCGAATATGCGTATTGGTATTCCGATGACCTTGTTGTTGATTTTCTCTTTGGCATGGTTGGCACATCATATGGGATTGCACCCTGCTATTACGGCCTATCTGACGGGATTAATTTTGCATGTTGAGATGTATCATGAAACAGAAATTAGTGATGTAACCCATGAAGAGACACCTATTACTCACAAAAATTTAGGCGTATTCTTTTATTTTGTTCAAGAATGGATTGGACCTGTATTCTTTATTTATCTTGGTTCTCTTTTGGTAGCAGATTGGTCAAAAGCTGGGTACGTAATTATATATGGAATTATTGCTGGAGTTGTTATCGCCTTCTTCCAGTTTTGGGCAACATATATTGCTGGTCGAAAAACATCAAAACTTCCAGAACATGAGGCAACCTTGCTAGGCTTGGGAATGTTACCCTACGATATTATTGCTTTTGTCGTTTTGGGAATTGCGACAACAACCGGATTAATAAAAACTGATAGTATATTTATTATTACCATTATCGTAACTATTTTAGTTATTAATATATTAACCTCGGTTATGATTTATCGCTATAAACCGCAATACCTTAAGGCAGTTGCAGAATATGCATTAGAAAAAACAAAAACCACTAGTTAGTGGTTTTTTTAATTGCTTTCATAAATAATTTATTTTCTGCATCTTTGTGAGGTCCAATCATAGCAAGGTTTAATCGTTCTGATAATGCATATTTTCTGATTACCCGTCGTATATCTCGTGCTGTTACAGATTGAATATCTGCTGCAAATGAACGTGGTGTTTGAATAAGTAAGCCGTGCATACTACGTTGACCATAATAGTAGGCACGATCATCAGTTGATTCCAGACCCATATTAGTGTTCCCAATAATAAATTCCTTGGTCTTTTTCAATTCTTCAATTGAAACTAATTCATCTTGCAGGTTCTGAATTTCTTTTTTTATAGCAACAATAACCTCTCTGACACGTGTACTGTCGACACCACATGATATTTGTAATATTCCCGTATCACTTTGTGTGTTATTTGATGCATGGACATAGTAACCAACACCCATATCTTCACGCAAGGTTTCAAATAACCGTGATGACATGCCGCCACCAAGGAGTGCCCCACAGATCTTTAGCGCCAAGGCGTCCTTGTGATGGAAACCGACCGTTGTATATCCCATTATCATATGAGTCTGATCAGTTTTTTTATATTCGCATTTGAGCCCAGGCTTTTTTTGTGTATTTACAGCTGACTGCTTTTTTGTTTGAGAACCTTGATTGATATTTTTAAATCGTTTTGAGACTTCGGCAATGACTTCTGGTTGGTTTACTTGTCCAGAAACAACGATGGTGGTATTCGCTGCAATATAATGGTGATTATGATACTGCAAAAAATCATCTTGAGTCATTTCTAAAATATTCTTGCGTGGCCCAAGAATACTCCAACCTGCTGGCTGATTACCATAGACCAGTGTCATAAAAATATCATGAACCTGACGCATAGGCATATCTTCATACATACTGATTTCTCCAATAATTACACCTTTTTCTTTTTCCATTTCTGCAACAGGAAATTGTGAATATAGATAAATATCAGACACGACATTTAATGTTTTCTTCCAATGTTTAGTAATAGATTTTACATAATATCCTGTTACCTCGTATGAAGTAAAAGCATTCGTTTCGGCTCCTAATCCGTCTAGATATCTCATGATTTCTTTTCCTGATTTCTTAAGAGTCCCCTTGAAACACATATGCTCAAGAAAATGTGAGATACCATTATTTGACGGATCTTCAAATCGTGAACCGGTATTAACCAATGACATAACGGTTACCGATGGGCTGTCGGTTGGAATAGTCACAATAGTTAATCCGTTATCTAATTTTTTAATCTTTGGTTGTTTCATTTGTTTGATAGCGGTATACCGCAAAATATAATCCTGATAATACTGCAGCAAAGGTTATCGTCATCATAAGCACAGGCTCATGATTTCCTGGGTGAATAACAATGTCAAACAAGGTTTCCAAAATATCACTAGGCTTGCTAATAATGTCCCAGGTGTTAAATCGAATATATCGTCCCAAATAAATACCAAAACCAGTCAATAATCCAATAACAGGAACAAACCAATTTTTAATATTAAAATGTTTTTTAATAGACCGTGTTGTTACAAGCCAAACTGCAATCCCAACCAATGAATAGACAAAAATCATCAATCCGTCGTACCACAACATAGTTTTCGGTCCAACATCAGCTAAATGGATAAAATCAGTAATTAAGTACGGTGCGTTTGGCAAGAAAAATAACCACCCGATAAAATAAATATATCCCAAAATTTTTCCATGTTTTCCGCGCAGCAGCCACACAAATAATAATGGTAGTAATGCTAAAAATAGATTCCAGTTCAACCATAAATATGATTCATATCCAACAATACCAAAACGAACCAGACCCATGGCTCCAGCTATTATTGATATAACCAATATTGATTTTGTTATCTGCAACAAACTCATATTATAATTGTACCTAAAACAAAAAAACATACTAATACAAGTATGTTTTTTAAGATAGTTTTTCAGTAAAATAATTGTTCAGTTCTGTAATAGCTACCCTTTCCTGCTCTGCAGTATCTCGGTGGCGGATTGATCCGGTTCCGAAATCTGCGTGACCTTCCTCTAAGGTATCATAGTCAACAACAACACAAAATGGTGTTCCGATTTCATCTTGACGACGATAGCGTTTTCCAACGTTACCATTATCATCCCACGATACATTACCAAATTCTGCCTTGAGTTGACCGAATACTCGATTTGCCTCATTAACAATATATTCCTTGTTTTTAACTAATGGAGAAACAGCAATCTTGTATGGAGCCACCAGTGGATTTAACGCTAGGTATAAACGCGTGTTTCCATCTATCTCATCCTCGGTGTATGCAGAGGCTAAAATGGCTAGTATCGTCCTATCAAGCCCCATTGAAGGCTCAATAATATGAGGGACAAATGTTTCATTTGCAACAGGATCAGTATATTGTAATTTAGTTTTTGAAGCCTCGGCGTGCTTGATTAAATCATAGTCGCCACGATAGGCTAATCCAAAAAGTTCTTTTTGACCAAATGGATAATCAAATTCAAAATCAACGGTTCGCTGTGAATAATGCGCTCGATCATTCTCACCTATTTCAACCTCGTGTAGTTTATTCATATCCAGACCAATCATTTCTGACCATTCCAGCATTTCATCTTTCCAATATTCGAATTCAGCTTTCCAATTTTCAGGATGAATAAAGTATTCAATTTCCATTTGTTCTAATTCTCGTAATCGAAAAATAAAGTTTCGTGGAGTAATTTCATTTCGATAGGCCTTTCCTATTTGTGCTACTCCAAAAGGTAATTTAGGGTGCATTGAATCCATGATATTTTTATAATTTACGAAAATTCCTTGGGCAGTTTCTGGACGGAGGTATGCAGTTGATGACGAGTCAGATGATGAACCAAGTTGAGTTTTTAGCATAAGATTAAATTCATGAGCTTCATCTGCCCAAGCTACCTTGTTACACTTTTCACATTTTTTTTCTATTGATTTTAAATAAATAGAAGGATATTGACCTAAATATTTATTTGCTAAAAGAAACTCTTCATTAGAATCACTAACTTTTTTCTCAAAAATGAGTGACTCGGCTTTTTCTTTCTGAAAAACATTCAAGAAAGTCCCATTAATATCTTTTGTTGCATGAACAGCATCATTAATTGGTTTAAGAGCTAAATCAAGAACTGAATTCATTTCTAATTCATTAATTAGATTATCGGTTCTATGCTTAGTTCCACAATTCAAACATTCAATCATTGGATCAGAAAATCCACCAACATGTCCTGATGCCGTTAACGGTTTCTCGCCCATGACTATTGCAGAATCAAGCAAGTACATATCCCGCCGATTTTCCACAAACTTTTTGATCCACAGATTTTTAATATTATTTTTTAATAATGAACCCAATGGTCCATAATCATAGATTCCAGCCATTCCTCCATATAATTCCCCGGCTTGAAAAATAAAGCCACGATTTTTTGATAAGGAAATAATTTTTTCCATTAATTGTTCATTATTATTCATAGTAATAGTGTACCCGAACAGCATGAATAATCAAAAAAACCAACCTAAGAAAAGTTGGTTTTGAAATCTTTGTAAATCAGTTTAATTAATTTGTTCATATATGAACTATTTTTGAAATAAAGAATGACAATACACAAAAAAAGACCACTGACTGAAAATAATATTAATAGTATTGTTGGTATCATTCCCAAAATGATCATTGCAACTAATATCAATTGACTTGTTATCTTCATAATATAAATATGTAAGTTTTTAATACTCTACCATTGTTTACAATCAAAGCAAATTTTTTAATTAACTACACGCCCGCTTCCTCCTGGTGCTTGCGCTTCAAATACTGATGATTTGAGAGGGCTTTTTTTGAAACTCAGATTAGTATCAGTAAAACTATCAAAGCCATCAAAAATAATATCTCCTGTCATATCAAAATCAGCTCCTACTTGAGAAATCGACGGAGTTACAGCTACCTGTACCGAAAGAGTTCGTGGCTGATTGGTACCAAAACCAAGTCCTGATTCCAAAGTTCCTAATTCCCACTTTAAGGTATTTGTAGCCCTATCAAACGAAACGTTGTTTCGCTCTGTTGATGGGGTAATTGCGTTTTGCCACTCTACATATCGGGGCAAAACTGTCGTTATACGAGCCTCGTTAATGGTGTTTGATGAGTTACTTGCCTGAAAGAGCAAGGTATACGTCGTTTGTATATTGGCTCTGGGCGGCAAAGGCCCTTTGTTTTCAAAACTTCCTTCAAAGTATTGCAAGGTTGGTTTTACCGCAATATCTGAGTTTGCAATAATTCTATGACTTGCAATGCTTAATGCTTCTTTTTGCTGTCCGTTGTCTTCAGTACCAAATACATTTACTGCCAAATCCAAAGATGGGTTTACCAACACACCTGCAGCATTAGATAGGTTATTGGTTTTTACCGTAAAACTGACTTCCCCCTGTTCTCCAGGCTGAAGATTTGCCAGTCGCTCTGTAGTACCGCTATCAAAGACAACTTTTTGGTTGCTTGAATCATAGAAACCGCGCAATGCACGAACTTCATTTGGATTAAAGAGTTCTCCACTCATAACAACCTCGATTACTGCATTTTGAATTGGTTCTGCCAAAGTATTTTCGTAGGTCAAAGTAATTGGCACATCAGAGCCACCACGTACAGCAGTGATTGAACTGTTAGGCTCTCCCACTACCAAACGCGCATCAATAAACGAACGTTGTATCTCTATAGTTTTAGTTACGCCGTTAAAAATAGTTTCAAGCTGATTTTTATTGGTCTGGCTTTGTTTACCATATTCGATAGCAAATGACTGTGCCTGACCCTCTAGGGCCGCTAATCGACCCGTAATTTCAATTGTTTTTGCGTCGTCTTTTATCGTATCAAAATACCAAGTATTATCGTTGTAACTAGGACTAATATTTGAACGAATAAAATTAAATCCGCGCGGATAATCAATTTTAAGTAAGGTATCGTTAATACGCTTTGAAGAGTTTGATGAAACATCTACGCTCAAGGTTAATTCCTGATTTCTGACAATTGTATCTGGAGCTGTTACCAAAATATCAGTCGGCGTTGAGCGAATAATAACATCATGTTGAGCTTCTTTGATGAAAATGGCACTCGAACCGGCAATACGATACTCCAGGGTTGCTTCAATTTGACGCATGTCGCCCTCTTGACCAAACAAGACCAAATCAAATTCAGCAGTAGTGCGCTCTTTTGAACCAAGATCATCCAAAGAGCGGCGTAAATAGACACGTTCTGAATCTACTGATGAATCTTTTGGATATGATAATACTAAATCAGGTAATTCTAAATTTTGTTCATTAAAATTTTGAACACGTACCTGCAACTCTAGTTCTTCCCCTCCATCAATAAATGGCTGCCCCAAAATCTCAAGAGCGATCAGATCTTCTGATACACTTTCTTGGCGGTCGTATAATGAAATTCCAGCAACAACAACCGTCAGAATAAAAAAAGAGAAGACTACAAAAAATATTTTCTTAAAAAAAGATGTGGGCAAAAAATATTTAGGTCGATCATGTAATAGTGAGTCAAGATCTTCATCATCAAAGTCGTGATCAAGATTAATATCTCGGTCATGAATCCTGCGTCGGGGTTTTTGGTTGTGGTCTTTTGTTGGATCGTATAAATCGCGATCAAGCTTTTCAATACGTTCCATGTTATTTCCTTGTGGAGTAATATCTTCTTTCATATGTACAGTATACCGAAAACTTGATAAAAGGAGAATTTAATAATTATAACTGTGAATCAACGAGCGCGCTGTTTATTTTTGATATGTACTTTTTTTTATTATTTTGAATTTCATCGTAATACTGTTGTTGCGTGAAATCATCATCTGATAAAAATAATTCGGTTCCATCCCAATATCCTAAATGATGTAACAGACGAATAACATAGATTATTTCTATCGATGAAACAATCTTTTGTGATGTATTTTTATTATCTTGAATAGTATTAAAAATATTCTCAACGTCATTCCACAATTCTGGATACGGTTCTTCGCTGCTACATAATCGCATTATCAAACTACTGATTTTATCTATCAGTACGTACCAATTACTATCAACAAACGATAATGATGATTGTAATTCATGAATACCTGTTAATCGCCAAATATTTCTACCCTGAACTACATCAATAGTAACAAGTGAGTATTTATTAGTATGAAAACGCATTTTTGATTTCAATTCGCGTAATGATTGTGATGTAACGTATATCAAGCCAAATTTTTCTGTTAAAAAAACAAGTAATTTATTTGATTCACGCATATTTTTACTCGAAAGAATGACGGCTTTTGTTTGGTAGATAGCGTGAGACATATCACAAGTATAAAGTTATGAGTTATTAGTTACAAGCACCTAAAATTTGTCATAAAAATATAATATGTTATTGTTAAATGAAACAAATGTTTAATTAAAAATTAATACTCAATATGAATGTACCAATTATTCTTGTCGGATCTAAAAACAACAAACTTTTTTTCAAGATTATTAAGAATCTTGTTGTAAAAGAAAAGCACCAAGTTTTGTTAAAAATAACAGCCAAAACATTCCCAGAACTTCTAAAACAGATTGAAAAAAAGAATTCTGAGATAATAGATTTCAAAATTAATGCCTCGACGCAAGTTAGAAACGGATTTATTAGAAGCGAAACATCAAAAGAAATAAAAAGATGTGAGCCTCTTAAGAGACAAGAAATTATCAAGGTTAAGG
>Ga0115567_10004588_pt1 | contig 13462 bp, 12 predicted proteins | sample COGITO_mtgs_1204_2_FD_88679 | JGI IMG/M metagenome (GOLD analysis project Ga0115567, IMG submission 88679) | Pelagic marine microbial communities from North Sea - COGITO_mtgs_120412 | ecosystem: Environmental > Aquatic > Marine > Epipelagic | place: Germany:Helgoland, sampling site Kabeltonne...
TCCCAGGCACAAATCGCCGTTTTGAGAAGCTATCAGATAACTTTTATAGTGACTATGCTCATCACCCTTCCGAGATTTCTGCAACAATCAGCGCTGCACACGAGCTTAACAATAACGTTGTGGTCGTATATCAGCCGCATCAAAATGTACGTCAACACGAGCTGATGATAGAGGGTGGCTACGGTACGGCATTTGTTGGCGCTCATCACGTGTATTGGCTTCCAACGTACCTCAGTCGTGAGCACAAAGATCTTGACGTTATTGAACCCTCCAAGCTCATTGCTACCACTACCAACAAAGCTAATATCTCTGAAGCCCTTATGAACGATGTTCTCGCTGCTGCTATCAAGCAGCACATAGCTAACGGTGACCTTGTAGTTGGTATGTCAGCCGGAGATCTTGACGCCTGGCTCAGATCAGCTATTTAGTCATACTGTGGTCTTTAAGTACAACTGAATTATATTAGACGACTTGGCAGTAATTTATAGGTATATCTTGATGGGTATAACGCCGCTCGTAGTGCGTCATAACCTTGTAGCACGCTGGGAGACTAGACTCGTGGAGATCGAATACAAGCTCGGTAATCTGCCACTTTTGCTCCACAAATTGCTCCAAGCTCCATAAAAAGAGTTGTCTGTTATCTGTCTTAAACTTAAGCGAACCTTTTTTGGCAAGCACCTTTTGATACTGCTCAAGAAAATGCGGGTGCGTCAGTCGCCGTCGTACGCTCCGCTTTCGCAAAAATGGATCGGGAAATGTTAACCATATCTCATCGATACTACTTTTTGTAAAAACACTGTCGAGCTCGTGCATGTTCATGCGAACAAATGCAATATTATCTATACCTTCAACTAAAGCTTGTTTAGCGCTCGTGTATAGGCGATCTGATTTAATATCAACTGCTATGAATGATTTATCCTGATTTCGACGCGCTAGCTCAAGACTAAATTGTGCATTGCCAGCAGCTAACTCTAATGTCGTTTTTTTACCTTTTAGCCATGGCTTGAGCTGGGACCTCAATATAACTGGGTCACTCCCACGAGCATGAGAAAAACAATTTTTGTACGAATCAAAGTGTGCAAATTTATACAGTTTTCTCTTGCGCGATAGTATGAGATGTGCAAACGGATCAGATTGTTGTGATTGACTTGTCATATTACTGAGACAACTGATCACTGGATTGAAGACCAATATTCTGGTCGTCAAGGTCACTAGACTCAAATTTGTTGTAGCCCGACAATGCTCGAATCTCTTGCTCAAGCGACTCAATTTTCTCTTTGGCTACATTTGCATCGACATACTCCGAGGTGTCTAGATCCTGATCATCAATATCAGTGACAACACTGTCAGTTGGCTGTCCTGGTCTGGCTAAATCATATTTACTTTGTGGGCTTGTTGCGTACAGTGCGTATGATATTGCAACAAGCAGTAGCGACACCACCACCACCAAAATCAGCATGGTCGCTAGACCCATATCATCAGGCAAAACCTTTCGTCTGTTTTTGTCAGGAATCTGGTCAGTGTTTGTAGAGCTATCCATTTGTACCCTCACTTGATTCAGACTCTAATAAGTTATTGTATAGATCTGTAATTTTATTTTTTATGGACGGGTCTAATATTTTATCGATGGTTAAAACGTCAGTATTAACGCGACGTCTCTTCTGTCTCGCATCCTGCATCAAGCTCGTAAACTCTGGTAAATTATCCGAGCAGTTTTGGAGTTTTGTCACCGTTACACGTGCTTGATCATAGTCCTCATAGTCAGACTTAAAGTCATCAATTGCCTGTTTTAATTGATTAACCTCCTGACGTAAGTCTGCTGCACCACGTTGATTGTTGTTTTCAAGTCGCTGAACAAAAACGTCGAGACGTTTATAAATAAACTGATAAGCTTGAAATCGACTCACACGTGTGCGGATATCTTGATCGCGTACTGTGCCTCGAAGATTTTGCTGAGCAATCCGACAACGTGTACCATACTCAGTTTGTGCGTAAGTACCACCGGACAGAGTCATAAGCCCGGTAATAGTCATAACCACCGAGGCGGCGGCGATAATACTCGTATGGATTAAATATTTTTTCACCTCGTTAGTATACCACTACAACCCGTCACCGAGTCTGTACTTTAGGCCTGATTTATATATCAAACCTTCGAGAGTAAGGTCCTCTAGCACCGAGTTAGTTCGAGCATCCTTGTCAAGTTTTTGATATATCTCAATCTCAGACATGTTACCCTCAGTGAGTTGCGTTAAAATTTTACCTCTCACCTGTCGACGTGAACCCGCAAACGATGACTGACTTTGATGGTGTTTGCTCCGACGCGAGGCGTTACCCGCGCTCGATTTAAGATACACGCCGTAATCCATGAGTGCCCAGTACCACTCACGAATCGACGTCTCACCTGTGTCACTAATATACCTTACAGACTCTACGAGATGTGGTAACAAGACGCTGTCTGCCACGTTGTCCATGTGCTTAAAAAAGTGGTGAAGGTAAACGGTGCGTATGTTTGTCTCGATAAAGACAGTAGGAGCGTTAAAAGCGTACGCTAAAATTGCACCTGCGGTATTCACACCAATGCCTGGCAACGACACGAGGTTTGTCTCTGTGCTTGGCACAACGCCACCAAATTCAGTACTTACATGCTTTGCAGCTTGATGTAAAAACTTAGCACGCCGGTTATACCCAAGACCAGACCATGCGTGTAAAACATCGCCGAGTGGCGCGTGTGCAAGTGATGTGATGCTCGGAAATCTGCATATAAAGTTTATGTATTTTGGCGTAACACGGTTGACCTGTGTTTGCTGAAGCATTATCTCAGACACCATAATCTTATAGGGATCAAATGTACCGTCTGCTTCTGGCTCCCGCCACATAAGGTCTCGTCTATACGTACGATAATAACCCAAAACAATTTGTATAAAATCTACCGTATCCATACCCACAATGATACTGCAACTTTGCAGCGTTTATAAAATCGAACCAACTTGCTTAATGTTTGATACATCAACGATTTTTGCTGTCTTACCCGTCGGAACATCGACAATATAATCAGCCGTTTCAGTTGTTGTGACAACGCGTACAACCGCTAATCGATCACTAACCCACCGCAGTGAACTTGTTAACCCGCTCAAGGTAACAACAGATCTTGCGTCGCTCTTGTCAGTTGAACGTACGAGCAGAGCTCCTTGCCCGTCACGTTGCTCCGCCCACATCACCTGATTGCCGCCTGGGTGTAAGCTAAACAACATAGGTGCATCGACACGTCGATCGATATTTCTAACAGAACCAGAACTGATAGCGAGGCTGAAATAATTACCATTGTAATCGCGCAGTGTCAGTGTATCGTAATCTGAACGAGATATATCAGCCGGTATATTACCCTCAAGGTATGTTTTTGTCCTGTCTCGAACAAGTTCATTGCTCGTGAGTGGCGTATTGACATCCTCACGGTACCCATCTGCCCCAGCATAAAACAGTTTGTCTTGTGCTACTAAGGCTACTGAAAAATAGTTAGACTTTGCTACTACCCGTTGTTTTGAGTTGAGCGGATTAAACGTTGTGAGCGTGGTGAAACTTGGATCGTTATAGCCAAGAGTCGTATCGGTCATTTGCCAAACAATATTGTCGCCACCCCACTCGAGAAGCTGCACATCACTACCTTCATCTATTTTGCGAAGGCTATTATTTGAGAAATCGATAACGTACACCCCTGCGACTACGCGGTTATTGGCTACACGACCCTCTCTATTGGCCACCATGACACCAAACCTATTACCTCGATGCATCGAGAACTGTAGTAGGTCAGGATCCTCTTTGCCTGATGCCTCGATGACTTTTTTTTGCTGCGTACCGTCGACATTACTCGAGAATATATCAAACTTTCCGTCCCGCTTGCTGATGAAGTAGTCTTTACTTGCAGAAACAAGCAACACATCTTTTGAATCAACGTTTACAGGAGGAACCAACGACTGTGTGATGTAACCGGGTGCACTAATCTTGATTTGAGACGTATCATCAGTATCTGGTGGAATCACAATTCCTACACGGCCAGTTTTATCGCTTGCCGCAACGTCATCAGCAAAAGCAGCTGCTGCATCACCCACTGGATCACCAGTAAGCCAATTTCTCACATTAAAATTAACTTTGATCCCAATTGTTTTTACCTCTACCTTGTGTGACTGCGAGAGCACACTATTTGTGATCTCAAAATCCTCGCGTGAGTACCCGTTCTTTTGTACCCGTACATCATGTTTACCAAATGTAGTGTTCTCAAATCGAGCTACACCCGTCTCACTGGTTGAAGTAAAGTACGTATCATCAAGCCACACAGCCACGTTAGACAGTGGTATCTTGTCCGTATGCTCAACGACAGAGAACTCCACAGTTGACCGTACTCCAAGCGCATTTAGTATCGCCCACCGTGAGTAGGGTACTAACAGGATAGCTATCACCACCACAAAAAAAACAACGCCACTAATAATGAATCGCTTGCGCTTAATCCGCTTTACTTCGTCTTCACTCAGTTGTGATTTAGAGCGTTTTTTTGCCTTCTTTTTTGCGGTTTTACCGTGAGAATCATCAACCTCTAAATCCTCGTCAGATATCGTAACGTCAGCGAGTGTGTTCTCATCAAATTCATCAATCTTGCTGGCCCCACCCTTGTCCAAATTAGTCATGCACGATCACCTTTGTACCGACAGGTGCCCATTCGTATACCCAGCGTGCATCCTCGTTTGTCATGTTAACACAGCCGTGACTTGCCGGGCGACCAAACACGTTACGCCACCAAGCGCCATGTAGAGCATAGTCCTCGTAAAAGTAACTGACCCACTCAACGTTGGGGATGCTGTAATAACTGCCATCAGCCTTTGAGCCACCGCGCATTGTTTGCGTACGCACGCGTAACCATATCGAGAACTCACCTTTTACTGTCTCGTGACCCTGTGTACCAGAGGCGATTATAAATGAGTTAACGGGGGTTGTACGCTCGTAAGCAGTAGTTTTTTGCTCGCTCAGATCTATCTCAATCCACTTATCGTATGTACTCATGTTGACTACTTTGTGCGTGGCAACTTTTATATTCATCACCTCATCCACATCTTTTCCGTCTGCCAAACTGTTAGCGATAGCATTGGCGAGCGTCTGCTTATCTGCTAGCTCAGTTCCATCGCGACCAGCCTGCAATACAACTTCAGTACCCGTGGTTTCATCACGAATTACCTTGGTGTCGAGCGGGGGACTTGAAATTCGTTTACCGATACCCTCAACGTAACTCTGAATCTTAGCAGGATCAATCACAAGCCGCACTGTGCCATCATCACGTGGAGTTGGTGTCACCCACGTAGCAATATCGCTCGTACGAGCAGTATAGGTATTGCCGCGACCTGTTAGAGTGACTCTGCGTGATACGAGCTCATCAGCTGCATCGATTAGCGGCGTGAGTTCTGTCTCTGATATATTTGGGCCTTTAGGTGCCGTCTTAACATTAAGCGTAACTGGTTCGAGTGTCTGACCACTAAGTACAAGTCCAGCTTTAAGGCTTATCAGGTCTGCACCTTTACCACCTGCTTGATCCGTAACGGTAAAAGCTCCTGAGTTTTCATCAAATTTAAGTGTTGCGTCGACCGGTGGAGTTATCAGTTCAGGAATATGTGTCTCAACGTACTGTGACAAGAGATTATCATTAACGGTAACTTTTACCATATTTTGGCTTTTGTTCCAAAATGCTAGACGTGCCCATATACTCGATCGTTTTGCGGCAAGTACATCGATCACTGTCTCATCAAGCTCAACCCCATAACCCACCTCGTCAAGTTTAGGGTTAAATGTATGAGATTTGGTTTGTAACTCTATCTTCATACCTGATTGCTTCTGTGCAATGACGTCTTTAATTTGATCCGCAGTCTGTCTGCTCACATTTACTCCGGCAACGTACACATTCGGCAAAGCTCGATTTTTATAATACTGACTAAAAAAACCGCTTGTGACGATAGCCATTATCGCAAGTCCTCCACCGCAAATAGCCAGGTATTTGCGAGTCCTGCTCTGAACCTTAACAACAGTGGGGCTTTTTGTATGAGATTCCGAGCGTTTTTTGCTATGTGTCCGAGCGGCGATCGATTTTTTTGCTACCATGTCTTTTGAGTCACTGTTAGCTTCCTCAGCTAGATTTGAGGGGCTATCTGTACGATCATTTTTTGTATGCGTATCTTCACCCATGTGCAATCACTTTGTTGTTTTTTCAAAAAGCCTACTAACTTGTCGTCATTATACGATATTGCACCACATAATACCACTTATGTTTATTGCTTTAACCTCGTAAGAATCGTATCAAGTAGAGCCATCCGCACAAACATGCCGTTACCTGCCTGAGTAAAATACTTGGCACGTGGATCATTATCAACTTCCGTGGCAATTTCATCCACGCGAGGTAACGGATGCATAAGGATTGCCGTATCTGGCATGTAGCCCATAGCTTTTGTGTCAATGGCATAGGTTTGATCGATATGCACACCCTCGGGTAATCGTTCTTTTTGCAAACGGGTCCAGTACACGACATCGGCCTGAGCAAAGGCCTTCTTCATGTCAGACTCCTCCTCGTACGTTAAGCCCCGGTCATCAAGATACTGCTTAATATCGTCAGCCATCTGCAACTCAGGGATTGTATTAAACACAATATGATTACCCTCAAAACAGGCTAATAATTTTGCAAGCGAACGTGCTGTGCGTCCATGAAGGAGATCGCCACCGAGGATTATTCGTAAATTTGTCAGTTTGCCAAAGTGCTGCCATATCGTATAGGTGTCGAGAAGTGACTGCGTTGGATGCTCCCCCTTACCATCACCCGCATTGATAATCGGCACATTGGTTGCGGCAGCTGCCCGAGCAACTTCACCAGTCTCATGGTGCCTGATTACGACAGCGTCAGGTGCATACTGCTCAAGTACCCGTACGGTGTCTTCAATCGTCTCGCCCTTTGCGGCAGAGGAGAATTCCCTCGCATTCTCGGTGCTTATTACCGACATACCCATATGTGCCGCAGCTGAAGCAAACGACAAACGAGTGCGAGTTGAAGGCTCGTAAAATAATGTGATCAAGACCCTCCCTTTATGCCACTGTAAAATCTCGTTTTTATCTTGTGCAAACTTTTGTTGTATCGAGCTTGTTAAAGCAAAAAGTTCTTCGAGCTGTTTTTTAGTAAACTGATCAGCGGAGAGAATATGCATCTGAGTTATGATACAGTCAGCAACCGTTTATTGCAACTAGATACGCGGCTGCGTAAATCGTGCAATATACACGAGCGCTCGGCCATACTTCTCGATTGTTAGTATTCGTCTCAGAGAAGGATTCTCGAGTCCTGTAAGGTCCATATTGTCAAAAAGATCTGCTCTCTTCACTGCTCGAGCACGCTCGTTCACAACAAGTCTCTGTACATACAGGTCATAATCCATACCCTTCTCTTTGGTGAGCAGTTCTAACGGAACAACTACCTCATCGCCAAATCCATCACGTCTCAAATCTTGAAATGTCAGTTGGCCGTCGCTATCCTCTACGGAGTCGTGTAACACCGCGACCATTTGCGTAAGCTCTGAGTGCCCCTGCGCAGCTACTGTACCCATTACTCGCAGCGGGTGATTGATATATGGACTACCGTCAAACCGTGTTTGCCCCTCGTGTATTTGTGTTGCTATTATCCTGGCTCGTTCAATAGTTGCCATGATGTCCTCCTTTGCTGTTTGCAGAGGACTAAAAAAGCGGTTCTCCACAAACAACTTTAATTAGTTGTTTGTGAAGTAACCGCAATAGACGGATCAGGTTCTCACGAACGTAGATCCCGCTGAACCTACTTCATTAAGTATTATATCACTTTTTATTATCTAATACAATTTTTTGCCACTTATTTAGCTGGGTAATCTGTTTGGTATTTGGATGAGACATCGGTCGAGATTTTTTTAAGTGCTCAAGTGCATCCTGTAACTCATAGCCTTCAGCAATCAAATATGCGGCAGCCATTGTTGGTGCACGACCCTCACCCTGACGACAATGGATATAAACTCCTTCACCCTTTGCTTTAACTTTTTTAATACACTCAACACCTTCTTTGAGGTTAGCGATAGTTGGTGCGTGCCAATCTTTTGTTTTTAGATTTAAAATTGTGAATCCGGTCTCAGCAGGTTTTGGAGTCGTTGTCCGCATATTAACAATCGTTGTAACACCCCATTTTTTAAATAGCTTATACGCACTCTTCCGGTACGAGCCACCAACATACAAACCAGGTGCCACACGGGACAAATCGTAATTTGGTCGACCGCTAATAGTCTTGCGGATTCGCTCAACTAAACGAAGTAGGAGTAACTTAAACCTACTAAATGAAAGCTGTGGCCTTGGGCGTGAAGGCACGATCACTGGAATATCATAAATTCCGCCCCTTACAGTCAGCGGGAGAGACATTTTTAATTCTTGATCATCATACATAGCGAGTTTTGGTGACTTGATCACTTTAATAGTGAAACCTCTATAAAACTTGAGAGGAGTTACAATGGTCGATCCGCCATACGTCGCTCGAGCAAATAGCCAGATCATAAGATTGATAGGGTTGATACTTTTAAGTACAACCAATTGAACTTTCCCTCTGCGATGTTTGGATGGGAACAATCGCACACCAAGCAAATTTTGGTGGCCGTGGTTTGCAACCATCATTAAGTAAGCACTTGTACGCACTGCCCTGCCGTCTATCTCAAAGTGATATGCGTGTTTCTGTAGTGTACGCAAACTTTTTATAGCCGTTATCCCATAGGCGAGTTGACCAAGTCGCTTTTTAAGCGTTCTCGACGAGTGCGAGATTGCTTGGTGCCATAATCCTGTATGTAAATCAAACACGAATGGCTTTTTATTAGCCGATGCAATGTCATAATTAGTCACTTTGTAGTGCCCGAGCACATAACTTGTGAGCACATCCTCGGGTTTATTTGAGAGCTTTAGTTCGGCAGCAATAATATTTGCTGTGCCGCCCGGCAAAATCAAAAGTTTTGTGTGAATATTACCAACGAGTGCGTTAATCGCTGCTACCACTGTGCCATCGCCACCGTATACGGCTATAGTAGGATACTCAAACTGGTGCCTACTTATTACCGAAGCTACTTCAGGTGGTGTTTTCACTTTTTTTAGATCAAATTTTACCTGATGCTGCTTAAGAATCTTTGAAAATCGGGTGCTCACATCTGACTGCGATCCAGAGGTCCTACATACAACAACGAGTATATCCTTGCGCCCCATTTTAGCGCCTACAGCCCGAGATCTTTTAGTTGAACAGCTTCAACGACCGACGGAGAGTTCATCATCACATCAACACCTGAACCATTTTTTGGAAATGCGACAATCTCACGGATATTATCCTCACCCATTAACACCATAAACATTCTGTCTATACCAAACGCACAGCCAGCATGCGGCGGAGCTCCATACTTAAAGGCACTTAGCATCGCACCAAATTTATCCTCAACGTAATCTTTATCATAACCAAGTACACCAAAAGCTTTGTACATTACTTCAGGGTTGTGGTTTCTAACAGCTCCCGAACAAATCTCGTACCCGTTCATCACCATATCGTACTGATCGGCGACAATAGTTTTTTTGTCATCTACATCTAGAGCCGGCTCGCCACCCTTAGGCATTGAGAATGGATTGTGTCCAAAGTCTAATTTTTGAGCGGCAGCATCAAACTCATAAAAAGGAAAATCAACCACCCACGCAAGTGCAACTTCGTTTGGATTTGCGAGCTCAAAATGTTTGGCAAATTCAGTGCGGAGTCTACCCAGGACCATGTTAGCGATCTCTCGCGTGTCAGGAGCAAAAAATATAGCGTCGCCCTCATTGGCGCCAGTTTTATTTTTTATTGCCGTGAGCTCAGTCTCTGAAAAGAACTTAGCAATTGGTGACTTTGTTTCGCCATCTACAAAGTTTATGTACGCCAGTCCACCAGCGCCTTCACTCTTTGCAATGTCAGTAAATTTATCAATTTGTGAACGACTTAAACTCGCGCCACCTTTTACACAAATCGCCTTGACCGCGCCATCGCTATCGAGCACATTCTTGAACACGCCAAACTGAGTTTTTGTTAAATCACTTGATAGATCGACCAGCTCCATGCCGTATCGTAGGTCTGGCTTGTCTGATCCAAATCGATCCATCGCCTCTTGGTATGTGAATCGTGGAACATCCTCGCTTACCAGTTTTTTACCAGCAAAATCAGTCACGAGGTTCTTAATTAGTGGCTCCATGAGTGTACGAACCTCTTCGCCGTCCTCAACAAAAGCCATCTCTATATCCAGTTGATAGAACTCGCCGTAGAGTCGGTCAGCGCGAGGGTCCTCGTCCCTAAAACAAGCTGCAAACTGGTAGTAACGCGGGACACCACCAACCATAAGCAATTGCTTAAATTGTTGCGGAGCCTGTGGCAGCGCATAAAATTTACCTTCATGAATACGCGATGGAATCAAAAAATCTCGCGCGCCTTCAGGGCTTGAATTAGCCAAAATTGGCGTCGCAATCTCTGTGAAGTCCTCAGATTCAACAAATGAACGAATGTACGAGAAGTACTCAGCACGCCGCTTTAGTGTCTTTTGCATCTTGCTACGGCGTAGATCAAGATACCGATACTTCAATCGTAGCTCTTCACTCGTATTTTGGTCGCTATGTATCTGGATCGGCAACGCTTCGGACTTATTTAAAATAGTTACGTCACCAACGACCAACTCAACCGATCCGCTGTCAATGTTAGGGTTTTGTAACCCTTCTTCACGCTCCACAACTGTACCCGTTGCCGATATTACAAACTCATCCCGAAGTGATTCAGCAACTGAGAATGACTGCGTATCCTCCGGTTTGAACACCAGTTGCGTGAGACCCTCGTGATCCCTGATATCGATAAAAATCAGTCCGCCATGGTCGCGTCGTGAATGCACCCAACCTTTGATGTTTACTTGACTGCCAACTTTGTCTACTGTGTGCGTACTTAATGTTCGTTTCATTCTTTAACTTTCAATGTTATTTTGCTGTAAGCGTTTTAAGTGGACTATGGAGGCGTGAGGGCGACGCGCGCCTACGCCTCAGTCCGATCATTCATATTATTTAACAGCTGTTTCATCTGTAATAGTATACCAGATTCATGCAGTTCTTACATTGTCTTTACTACTGTACTTATGCTTGCACAATGATAAATAATTACTAATAATAACATCATGGAAATCACATACTCACAAGAGACACGCAAAAAAATACACGAGATCGGTGAATGGCTAGGTGCTGGAAGTCTTAATGGCTTTGGGCGCCAATTCGCAGGAAAAGACAGTAACCTCGAACCCCTTGCCGAGATGTACGACGTACCCGTTATAGGAGGCGGCGTCATTCTTAGGTCTGTAGAAATCCCACCTGAGATCCAGGCGATCATGGATGCGGGAGGCCTGATTCCATCTGACGACTACGAGAAGATTGTTCTGCCATATCTTAGTCAACCAGACTTTGAACATAAGCCTCTTTTACTCAGTGCTGTTGGTAGAATGAATGGTGAGCAGCAAGGCGTTATGCAAGCAACTTCAGCCGCTGGCCATCCAATGAGGCTAGCTATAAACTTTGAGATATCAAGAGAAGAATCCTTTCGACGTCTAGAGGTATCACCGAACCGAAACAGGACGGACGACACCCCAGAGGGTTTACGCACCCGTCTTGACGCATTTGATACTGAAACTACTCCTGTAATTGACTTTTACGAGGCTGAGGGACTACTAATTACAGTTGATGCAACGCCAGAACTAAACGTTGTATTCAGAAGCTTTATCAACCAAGTTCATGATCGAGCGACTGGCGAAGGCTAGTCTTTAACCGCTCCGATGAGCTGCTTAAGCAGATCGGCAACCGTCACAATTCCAGAAAAATCGCCGTCTAGATTACGGACGAACAAAAGATACTGCTTCTCCTGCAAAAAAGCTTGGACTAACTCTTCAATTGAGGTCTCTTCCTCGACCCAAACAAGTTGACTGTTCATGATGTCACGAACAGTCTGTCGCTGCTTAGCTGTATGAATATCTGATAGATCACTGATATCCAGCAAACCTTCAGGCTCCGCCTTCTTCTCGTAGACTGGAAAGTAGCCATGACCAGTTTTTTGCAGGTCACTGAGTAGTACAGGGCCAAGTGTCGAGTGCGGCTTGACTGACGTCACCATGCGCTTGGACGTCATAACATCTTTTACTGTTTTAGTTTGACTCTCAATCACCGTCTGCACCCGCTGCTTCTGTGTATTATCAAGTACTGTGGCGGGGTATTTTCTTAACTGATCCAATAGCTCATTTGTGGTCTCGGGTCGCACTGCAACGCTTCGAGCGGGAACACCGAGGATCCACCACAGCGGCTGCAGTAGCTCGGTAGTCCTGAGCACCACATCTAAAGTCGTCTCAAAAAGCTCGGTAGCCTTGTTCTGAACAACTCGTAATCTTGAGACTACTCGTATCAAGGCGATTCCCAACAGTCCACCAACAACAGCTACCAAACTGCCTTTAAGCGACGTCAGTACGGTCACAAAAATAGTTGCAGCAATTACGAGCTCTACCGATTGCAACAAATACACTCTCGGGAGTAACTGGAAAAGTCGCTTCCAACGTTTCACCTCAACTGCGGGAAAACCCTTTACGCGTTCTTTAAAAGCAAATTCACTCATATTATACTGCTCGAGCTTCATCGATCCTATCATCAGCAAAAATATGAAGTCTGCGCACAACACTATCCATAGCAGCGTTCTCATGCTTACTAGTGTATCTTTTTCTGGGGCATTTGCAATCTGATACATCCGTTATGCTAAAATGTAGATATCATAATAAGCGAGGGGTACATGAATCGATTCTGGATAGTCTTAAGTATAGTAGTAGTTGTATTTATAGGTCTATTTATTTTTAACAAAGATGACACACCAAGCTCAAATTTTAGTGGTGATGCAACTAAAGTTCTTGAGCAGGACCACATACGTGGTGATAAAAACGCGCCTGTCGCACTCATCGAGTATGGAGACTTTCAATGTCCGGCTTGTGGATCATTTTACCCAATGCTTAAAACACTTGAGGAGACATACCAAGGTAAAGTTCAGTTTGTCTTTAGGCACTTCCCACTCAGTCAAATACATCCGAACGCTTTTGCTGCAGCCCGTGCCTCTGAAGCTGCAGGAAAACAAGGTAAGTTCTTTGAGATGCATGACAAACTATACGAGACACAAACCATATGGGGTAGCAGTACTACCAACCAGCAATCTTTGTTTGAAGGCTACGCCAAAGAGATTGGACTATCCATGGAGCAATTTAAAACAGACTACGAGAGTACCGAGGTTGCCGATCGAATTAATTTTGATATAGACTCTGGCACACAGACATTCTCGCTCAACTCCACGCCCTCATTCATCTTGCAAGACAAA
>Ga0115567_10004591_pt1 | contig 13457 bp, 13 predicted proteins | sample COGITO_mtgs_1204_2_FD_88679 | JGI IMG/M metagenome (GOLD analysis project Ga0115567, IMG submission 88679) | Pelagic marine microbial communities from North Sea - COGITO_mtgs_120412 | ecosystem: Environmental > Aquatic > Marine > Epipelagic | place: Germany:Helgoland, sampling site Kabeltonne...
AGCTGGGCATCGTAAATTTCGGCAATGCTATGAGTACTTGATACCACATACATCGCTATGCCCGGATAGGTACTAATAGGCTTGTAGCCCACACCTAGTTCGTAAGCTATTTTCTGTTGCTGGCGCAATTCTTCAAACATAATATGAGAAAGTAACTTTTCAAGGACTAGTGAGCGGGCCGCAAGCCTTAATTTCATTCTTGAGTCTTTTCGCGCTAGTGCTTTTTCGTGCTCGCCAACAAGCGGAATAAAATGCCAAACAAGATGATTTTCCTGGGTTTCTTCGACCCGCCTATGGATGTGTTTTCCCTTTGTAATAAGAGGCACACAGGCCTTAGGTTTTTTTAAAGCATGTGCAACATCAAATCTGTTGTTGATTTGGTGATGAAAATGTTTAGCGGCGTCGACATGCCAATTTCCCACTAATAAACATTCTATGTAATTATAGTGAAAGTAACTATTTTGTATTTCGTATATTTCTTGTGCGCTTACGCTTAACATCGAGTCTAATATGGCGCTTTGTTTTTTGCTGTCGTTTTGATAATACTCGTTAAGCTGCATGAATAATTGATTGAGTGGTCTTTGCTGCACTCGGTTTTGCATCATATTTTGTATGTTAGCAAGGTGGTGCTTAATATTATCCACATCAGCTTTGTAGGTCCGTATGGCATTTATCATCTCAATGCACAGCAACAATTGTCGCTCGCTTAATCCGCCGGTATGAATGCAAATGCCATGATGATGGGCGTATACTCTAAAATGGATGCTGGCTAGTTCAACATCAAAAAACTCTGACGCTAAAAACTCATTTAAGCAAGCAAGCCACACTCGCTTAGCAGCGCTTTGTTTGACCGTTTTGTACATTTCAGGCTCAGTTATTGATATATAACACTCTCCGTTAGGTAAATTGAAACTCAAATCTTGGTAAAATTTGAAATTACACTGGGCACTGAGAATATGCAGAAGTTTCGTTGGTGGTAGTTGTGCTTTTACTAGCGCATGCTCTGATGTTACATAAGGGTTTTTTCGAGGTTTAGTAAAGTTGGGAATATCAATTTGCTGTGATGATGAGCTTTCTAGCAACTTGCTTACACTGTAAGGTGTGTTGAAATGTTTAGTTGTTCGTGAGTTAGGCGTCTGATTGATTGCGCTGGGCGAAATAAAATAAACGCGCGTATTGTTAGCAACCAGCTTAGTGAAAGTCTCTGGTAAGTAAAGCCAAGGTTCATCAGCGCTAATTGCACTACCTGTTAAATTTTCAAGAGAGAAGGTCGTGTTATCTTTATCATCAAACGTATTCCATGAGGTATTTGTTGCATTCATTCCTTGGGATACCTCAATACAATCTTCAAGCAAGCTACTACCCTTGTTAGTATGTAGGCTTAAGGCGTATTGCGAAGCCTTTTCACGAAAACGCCATGGTTCGATACCTTTCTTACTCAGAAAATCGATATACGTTTGAACAAGCAGATAGACCTCTGATACGCGCGCAGAGCCTTTCTCACTAAGCTGAATACTTATAACCAACTCATCGGTTTGTAAATCGATGGATTTGTAATAACTGTGAATATCAAGGGCTAAATGAGATGCTTTTAATGCCCAAAATAAACCGTGTTGATGCTTACTTTCCAGCAGATGGCAAATCATGATGTATAAGGAATTACGCTGCGAACTAAAATTATTGCACGCCGGCTTTGTTAAAGTGTATATGCTAATTAGCTGATGCCTACCCGTGTTTTGCTGCACATTGAGTAAACAGTTTAGTTGAGAAGGTAAATAAACAGGTGGCAACTCAGGTACAGATTCTAGTCTGTTTTTAATGCTTATAGCGCCTAATGTGGCACTAAATAAAGCCTGCAGGGCCAATTTTTTATTTTCAGCGTCTGCACAGCGAGGTAAACCGACGCAAATGCTTATGTGTTGTCCTTGCATAACGCGGATATGATAATCACGTAAAAGCGTTTGCGTCTTTTTAGCGCTCAGCTTAGTGAGGGTGCTCTTATTGCCGGCGCTAAAACGGCTGAAAGGGTGACGCGGGTTGGATGTGGCCTTTTGAACTGAAAGTAGCTGACGTACCGGATCGCTTGCTTTTGATATGAACTCGGCATCGATTGCCGTGATTTCCGCGTCTATGTCTTTAAGACGAAACAAGGGCGCAGACAAACGGTCCATCAATATCTCGCAGGCTTTAAAAAAACCTGTTTGATCGCAGTTCATCTGGAAATTGGTCGAAAAGTCTTGTGTCCAGCCATTAACTTGGCCATGAAACGCAAATAAGTGCTTGTCTAACGCGTCTGTATTTTTATACCTTGTGCTCGCATTAAATAACATGTGCTCATAGAGATGAGCAAAGCCTTCAGGAAAATCATTTGCAAAATAATGACCTTTGCTTAATGTAATAGAAACACTGGCTTTGAGTGCATTTTTATGAGATTTTTTAGGTGAAATAAAAGTAAGGCGCACACCGTTATCAAACCTTTGATAATTTGCTAATTGAGTAGTGAACGTGTGTGTATGCAAACTTAAATCCGCAAAATGATGTGAATCGACTATTACCTAGCACTATCACCTTGTTAAGAAAATAATCAATAGGTCGTTAACAATTTCGACCTTACTGATTCTAGAGCGTCAATAAATAGTGATAACACTGGTCTATTTCCCCTTTACGCGACTATATATGTCAAAGGTAATGAATATAGAAACACTATTAGCACTCAAACGGTAATAATTACCGTTTATTGGGTGATCCGAAGCAAGCAGTGTGCCAGCACGAAGAACAAATGAATTTATAAAATGACAGAGTTAATATGATATTAATCATTATGCGTCACGGCGAGGCCGTAGAGTACAAAGAGCCTGACCACACAAGGGTATTGACTGAATTTGGTAAACGCCAATGTGAGGGTGTAGGTAAGTGGTTGCAAGAAAACTTGCTAGCACTAACCTCAGGTAGCACGTGCAGTGTATCAAATGTTGACTTAGCCTTAGTGAGTCCATATATACGAGCACAGCAATCGTTCAGAGCTGTAGCCAAACATATTGACGTAGCCAGAGAAGTCACTATTGATACGGTGACGCCTTACGGTAATGCTGCACAAAGTGCAGATTTAATACATGCTTATGCTTGCGATGAAAACGCACCAAAGTGTATGTTGATTGTAACTCACATGCCCTTGGTTAGTTTACTTGCAGACAGAATTTGTCCTGAATTTAACGCCAAGTATTTTGATACTGCCGATGCACTAATGATTGATTACTCAAGTGAAACGGGTATAGGTGAGCAATTAGTTTTGTATCAAGGTAGTTAATCAGAACTCATGATAAGAGATAGAAGTATAGGAAGTATAATGCAAAAAAATTCATTGCCTATCATGCTCCAACTTGCGCTTCAGCAACATGCTGCCTCAGCCGACATTAGTGACGATGACGAGTTGAAAGCTATCATGCTTAGTTTATCGGAGCTTAGTGAGAAAGTCGAAGCCGTAAAGCATCGCGCTAGATTACGACGGGCCAGTAAAGCCTAGTCCTCGTTGTCAGAGCTGGGCGGTATATAATACTCAGGAATAATTCTGACTGTTTTAACCATGTTATCAGACAAATCTACAATTTCTATCGGATAACCCGCCAAGCGTATGCTCACATTGGTGTCGGGAAGATCTTCCAAATATTCTAAAATTAAGCCATTTAAGGTTTTTGGACCATTAATTGGAAATGCCCAGTCTAATTCTTTATTCAATTCACGAATATTGGCACTGCCATCTACTAAGAAACTACCGTCTTGTTGCTCAACCGCTTCTTTACTGTGATCAGGCGCTATTGACGTAGTAAAATCACCTATAATTTCCTCTAAAATATCTTCGAGCGTCATCAAGCCTTGAATATCGCCATATTCGTCTACCACCAAACCAATACGCTCGCGCTCTGACTGCATTTTATACATAAGCGTATGCAATGGCGTTGAGTCGGGGGTGAAAAAGATTTCTCTTGCCGCGCGTAACATTGTGGCTTTATTAAACTGATCTTTGCTGAGTAATCGCAGTGCGTCTCTAACATGCATGAAGCCCACCGCATCGTCTATGCTGTCTCTAAACAAGAGTACGCGAGTATGCTGGGAATGCGTTAGTTGTCGTTGAATGATTTTCCAGTCATCGTTAATATCTATCGCGTATATTTCGGTGCGTGGCACCATAATATCTTCCGCTGTGACTTTTTCTAAATCAAGGATACTAACAAGCATTTCTTGGTGTTTTTGCGGAATGAGTGCGCCCGCTTCGTGCACAACAGTACGCAGTTCTTCTTGGCTCAAAGAGTGTTCTGCGCCGCTAATGGGGTTGATTCGAAGAAGAATAAGCACGCCATTAGTGATCAAGTTTACAAATTTAACCACGGGGCTAAATATAAACTGCATGGGTAAAAGAATAATAGAGCTTGGGAAGGCTATTTTTTCAGGATATAAAGCTGCATAGGTTTTAGGCGTAACTTCTGCAAACACCAAAATTACCATGGTGAGCACAACGGTAGTGACCAATGGGCCATAATCAGGACCATACATTCTCGTAAATACAATGGTGGCAAGCGTAGCTGCGGCAATGTTAACTAGATTGTTGCCAATAAGAATAAGCCCAATTAGCCGGTCGGGTCTCTCTAACAGTTTTTCGACTCGTTTTGCACCCGCATTACCTTCATTCGATAAATGCTTTAAACGGTATCTATTTATAGTCATTAAACCCGTTTCAGAGCTCGAGAAATAAGCTGACATTAAAACAAGCACGCCTAAAATGATAAGTAAGGTGGAAGTAGATATAGCGTCCAATTAAATGTTCCTAAGGGTAATGTTTGATAGCAAAAATGACACAACTAAATTATATGTTGTTATTGTCATAATAGCTTAATTAAGTAAGAATTCTTTTACCAGTCGGCTACCAAAATAGCCAAGAGTAAGCAAAAATAAGCCCAAGCAATTAAAAATAATAGTCATTCTAGCTTGTAAACCAATGAAATGATGTAGCAGGATACACGCCAAATAGCAGCATAGCGCAATACTCGACAATAACGTTTTATGCGCGTAACCGTCTGCAAACATATTTGGGACAAATACAAAACCGCTGATTAGAGCGGCAAAAAGCAACACGCTACCCATTATCATAATTTGCATAAGAATTTTTTCGACCGACAGCAAAGGAGGTAAGTGACCACTTATCATAATACGACTTTTTTGCTTTAGCTGGTATTTAATATACGCCAGTTGAAATGCGTACAACATGCTGATGCTGAGTAAACCGAAGGCCACTAACGACAGTAAGATGTGAATAATCACGCCAACGGACATATTCACGGTAATGCCGGTGGTGGTTGGGAAGAACATATCGATTGAAATAATAAACGCTGAAACAAAACAAACTAGCGGTAAAAAAAGTAAGTTCTTTATAAACTTATTGGCAATGAGCATGGTGAGCGTAACTAGCCATGCCAACAAGGTAGCGACGTAGGCTAGACTGAGCTGTTCGCTTGCATGGTAGTTAGTGTTAATCACTAAAATACCCAAATGACAAATAAGCGCAAGCATTAACAAAGGCTGCGCGTATTTTATGAGCGGGGAGGTGTGTTTGAAAAATTGCTGGACATATAACACGCCTGCAGCCAAGTAGCACAAAAGCGAAAGCCCAAATGCGACATAAGATAGTGAGATATTCACGTGAGCTTTACCTTGGGCCTGCCATTCAAGTACTTATTCCTTATTTGAGGCAAATTTGCCGTGTTGTTGACGAATAATTCTGCTAATGCTTATGCTTTTTTGAAGTACCTATTCATAAGCGGCTTCGCCACTATATTACCACATACAGTATTTATGAATAAAGTTAACGCAAACGTTACGATCACGCTGGGCTTATTGTATACTCTTTCACATATTAGAAAAAATTAAATTGTTGATTTATGTTTCAGAATCTTACGGATCGATTAGGTCAAACCTTAAAAAACATTAGCGGCAAAGGTCGCTTAACCGAAGACAACGTCAAAGAAACCTTGCGCGAAGTGCGTATGGCGCTGCTTGAGGCCGACGTTGCCTTGCCTGTAGTTAAAGATTTCATCGATAGCATCAAAACACGCGCATTAGGTATAGAGGTCTCAAAGAGCCTTCAACCCGGGCAAATGTTTATCAAAGTAGTACAAGAAGAACTAGAAAAAGTCCTAGGCGACGGTACCCAAGGCTTAAACTTAGCCGCGACACCACCTGCTGTAATTATGATGGCGGGTTTACAAGGCGCGGGTAAAACCACGAGTGTTGGCAAGTTATCGAAATACCTCACCGAGCGTGAAAAGAAAAAAGTGCTTGTAGTGAGCGCCGATGTATATAGACCTGCAGCTATTAAACAGTTACAAACGCTGTCTGAAGAGGTGGGTGTAGAGTGTTACCCATCTAACATTATGCAAAAGCCAGTAGACATCGTGAAAGCGGCAATTAGCCATGCAAAGATGCAGTTTTTCGATGTGCTTATTGTTGACACCGCCGGTCGTTTAGCGGTCGACGAAAAAATGATGGACGAAATTAAGCAGCTCCATGCGGCGGTTAACCCTGTAGAAACTCTGTTCGTTGTTGATGCAATGACTGGGCAAGATGCTGCAAACACGGCTAAAGCGTTCAATGAAGCCTTGCCTTTAACTGGCGTAATACTCACAAAAGCCGATGGCGACGCCCGCGGCGGTGCTGCATTATCAGTTAAGCAAATTACTGGCAAACCCATCAAGTTTTTGGGAATGGGCGAAAAGCTCGATGCCCTAGAACCTTTCCACCCACAACGAATAGCCTCGCGTATTTTAGGCATGGGCGATGTGCTTAGCCTAATTGAAGAAGTCGAGCGCAAGGTCGACAAAAAGTCGGCTGAACGAGTTGCCAAAAAAATACAGAAAGGGAAGGGCTTCGATTTACAAGATTTTAAAGACCAATTAGCGCAAATGCGCAATATGGGTGGCATGATGTCGCTTATGGATAAAATGCCCGGCATGGGCGGCATGAGCGCCAAAATTAAAGATCAAGCAAACGACAAGCAGTTTACTCAAATGGAAGCCATCATCAATTCCATGACGCCACACGAGCGAGAACGTCCCGACGTTATCAAAGGCTCGCGTAAACGCCGCATTGCAACAGGCTCAGGCTCGCAAATTCAAGATGTTAACCGTCTATTGAAGCAATTTATGCAAATGCAAAAAATGATGAAAAAAATGGGCGGCGGTAACATGAAAAAAATGATGCGCGGCATGGGCGGTATGATGCCCGGTGGCATGGGCGGGGCAGCTGGTGGCGGAATGCCTGGCGGTGGATTGCCACCTGGCATGAAGTTACCTCCGGGAATGGGCGGGTTTGGGCGTAAAAAGTAATCACATTTACGCTTGAAATCGTAGGGCAGAGGCCCTACACTGCGCAAAATTTTATTACATTTATCTTTATGGTCATTACATGAAATCTCCAAAATTACTTTTATTGTCTCTTGTATCAATACTCATAGTGGGTATTGCAGTACAAAAAGCGGCTCATGCACAAAATGTGCAAGGATACGTAGTAGACGCAATTCCTGTTTATGTTCATTCTGGACCGGGAAAAAACTATAGAATTGTTGGTACAGTAGATTCAGGTGAAAAAATTCAAATCACTGGATCGTCTGATGGCGGTTATTCAGAAATTGTAGACGAACAAAGAAGAACAGTGTGGATTGAAAGCAAGTACGTTAGCCAAGAACTTGGTATGAAAGTTGTTATTGAGAACTTAAAAGACGAACTAGCAGAAATTGAAACGAACTCAAGTGAGGCTTCCCAGCGCTTGATACAAGCTAATAATGACGCGAATAAGTTAAGCACTGAAAAAATTGAGCTTAAAGACGAGATAGCCACACTTAATAGAACAATGAGTGAATTGGAATCTAAAGTAAAAGACCAAGACACCAGCATTAAAAAACAGTGGTTCTTTAACGGCGCAATTGTATTAGGTGCGGGCCTTATTCTTGGTTTAATCATACCCAAGCTGTTTTCTAAAAAGAGAAGCGGCATGGACCAGTGGAAGTAGCTAAGCCTGAACTGCTAACACTGTGTTTTTGAGGTCTGCTGCGATATGTCAATAATATGACCGTTTCGATCAAAGGCCAATGCCACCATTTTTCCATCCGAAAAATCTATTGTTTCTTTATCTTGCCCAAGAACGAGTAAATCTACGACCTCTTTAGACAGTTTTAATAAACTCTTATCACAGGTTAACAACGACAAGCCATCTTCACTGTTAACAATAGTGGCGTAAGCTTGCTGATAAACCGCCAAATCGGCTTGCCGGGCGCGGTAAACGCTTTGAGCACTTTGATATTGTACTTTTCTTTCTTGCGCAGTGCTTTTCTGCGGGCTCATATCGCTTTGGCTCATACTACGTTTTGCTAGTTGTTCCGTTTCAGGGGCTAATACGTGCAGCTCAACGCTTTGGAAGCTTGACGTGTCGGCTAATTCGGCCGATTCAAGCATCATTGGAGAGGGCGGTTTGTTGACCATCTGCAGACTAATCACAATAAAGGCAACGGCAATTGAGCACGCCACTGCGCTTACTTGGGTGTAAGATCTTAAATTCATTTTCCACCAAGGCTTAGACCTTCGCTCTTTGATTGCTAAAGTATTTAGCAAGGCCTGTTTAACTGCGCTAGGTGAAGTATGCTTACCTTTGCGCTGTTGATATAAGCTGTTTAGCGCGTCATCAGTATCTTGGCTGTTGGCTTTTTTATCGCTTTGATTATTATTAGAGGGCTTAGTCATTTGCATGCTCCAGTAACTCTTTAAGCTTGGTTTTAGCATACCGTAAGCGGGTTTTAATGGTTTCTTGTTTGCAGTGGGTCATGGTGGCAATCTCTGACAAACTAAAACCTTCTTGTTGTAAGCAAAATGCTTCGCGTTGCTCAAAGGAGAGTGTCATTAGTGCTTTATCAAACAAGGCTTGAACGTTTCGAGTATTAATAGTTGAAGATATCTCGTAGTCTAAATCTTGATCTAATTCGTTTTGCTGGTTTTCAAGTTCAACTAAACGGTTTGTTTTGCGAAATTCATCAATTAAGGCATTGCGCGCCATGGTGAATAACCAAGCTTTTACACTGCCTACCGTGTGATAACTTTGCGGTTTTTCAATGACTTTAAGCCATGTTTTCTGCACAATATCTTGTGCCAACGCAGGGTCGCTTAAGGTTAATAGGTAGTGGTACATGTCGTCTGCGAACAGATTGTATAGCTCTATTATCGCTTTTTTATCTCTAAGCATAATGTAATCAGCCATCACCTGCTCGGGTGGCGGCTGCTTGCGATTGGCATTGGGCATCAAAATTGATGGTAAAAAGCTAAACATAGTGTGATGTTTTTCCTAGTTATCCCAAGTGTGGCTTATTTAGAATGCAAACTATCAAAAGCACAGCTTATTAGCAAAGACTTACACAAAAACGCTGCTTAGTTATCACCAAGGCTGAAGTCTAATCTAACCGATAACCCCAGCATTCTTACTGGCGTACCGTTTACTATTTTGGGCTGATAACGCCATTTACGCAAGGCCTGTGTAGCCGCTCTGTCAAAGGTGTTTCTGGGCTCTGATTCTATTACGCGTATATCAACAACCTCACCACTCGCTGATACCGCAAATGATAATGAAACAAAGCCTTCAATGCCCTTTGCCGCGGCGGGTACAGGATATTTTGGCGTGAACCGAATAATTGGACGAGGCTGTTGATCGACTGGACCTACAGCAAATACCTGCTTCTCAGTGGCAATAGGCGGGAGTGTTATCGCGTTTGCAAAACTTTCTGCTCCAGAAGGCTCAAGCGGCATTTCTAAAGGGGTTATAGGTTTAATTTCTACTTTAGGTAGTGGTTTTGGCTTAGGCCGTATAATCGTTTTTTCTTCCTGTAAATCTAAAATAGATGATACAAAAACAAGGGGTTCGTCTATTGGTACAGCGGTATCTTTTTGCGCAATAAGCGCATGCATAATTACAAATAAAACAAAGGTTACAATTGCGCCTACTATTATACAGGCAATAAGACGTCCAATTGATAGCGCTGAGTGTTGGTCGAATTGAGTGCTAAGGTTATTTTTACAGGTTTGCATAAAGTACTCCTTTCAGTGGTGTCACTGAAGTAACGAAGCAACAAGGCAAAAGGGGTGATGTACGTTCAAAAAATTATGCTTAAGCGCATTTTGCAAAAGCCTATTTTGATAAAAATAGATATACGGGCAAGATAGGGGTTAATTTTAGTGAGATGTCTTCGCATTCACTGATTATCCTTGCAATAGCGGGGTAAATACGTATAATTCGCGCACTCTTTTTCCCACGTAGCGGGGGGGAGGGTTTGTTAACGGTAACGCTACAACGAGTTTGAGGCATATATGGTTACTATTCGTTTACAGCGTGGTGGTGCAAAAAAGCGCCCATTTTATCAAGTGGTTGTTGCTGACAGCCGTCGTGCACGTAATGGCAAATTTATTGAAAACATTGGCTTTTTCAATCCAACTGCACAAGGTCAAGCTGAAAAGCTTCGTTTAGACCTTGAGCGTGTTGAGTATTGGGTTGGTCAAGGTGCAAGTTTGTCTGAACGTGTTTCACGCTTGGTAAAAGATGCAAAAGTTGCTGCTTAATAGTGCAACATTTGTTAGTTGGGAGTAAAGATGAGTTCAGCGTCTGACATTTTGGTTATTGGTTCAATTGGCGCACCTTACGGTGTTAAAGGTTGGGTCAAAATCAACAGCTTTACTCAAAACAAAGACAGTGTTTTTGATTATGCACCGTGGAACATTAAGTTGTCCCAAGGCGATAATCAGGTAATAAAAGTTGATCAGTGGAAAGTGCACTCCAAAAGTTTGGTTGCCAAACTTGAAGGCGTGAACGACCGCAATGCAGCCGAGTTGGTTAAAAATGCAGAAATTAGCATTGAATCGTCACAGCTGCCTGAATTAGACAATGACTTCTATTGGAAAGATTTAATAGGCATGCAAGTAGTAACTGATAAAGGTTACGACATGGGCGTGGTCAAAGATATGTTTGAAACAGGCGCTAACGACGTGATGTTAGTTAAAGCGAAAATCAACGACGCTTTTGGTCAAAAAGAACGCCTATTGCCGTTTTTGCACGACAGTGTTGTGCTAAGCGTTAATAGAGATGGCAAGATCATTACAGTGGACTGGGATCCGGCTTTCTAATGAGCGACCTCATCGAGGCCAAGCAGCGCTTTAGTGTTGTTACTTTGTTTCCCGAAATGTTCGACAACTTCTTTTCACAAGGAGTTATAGGCAGAGCGGTTAGCAAAGGCTTAATAGAAGTAGCATTGTATAATCCGCGCGATTATACCTTTGACAAGCACCGCACGGTCGACGATCGACCTTACGGTGGCGGTCCTGGAATGCTAATGATGATGCAGCCATTAGCAGACGCAATCGCTAGTGCCAAAGCGGCAGCTAGTGAACAAGTAAAGGTGGTGTACTTATCACCCCAAGGGCGAAAGCTAGATTTTGATGGTGTACAAACATTAGGTCAATATACCGATTTAGTGTTAGTAGCCGGTCGATACGAAGGCATTGACGAGCGCTTGATTGAAAGCTTAATTGATCAGGAATGGTCAATTGGTGATTATGTGCTTAGTGGCGGTGAATTACCGGCCATGGTGTTGATGGATGCAGTGTCTAGGTTAATTCCTGATGTATTAGGGCATAAGCAGTCAGCGGTAGAAGATTCTTTTACCAGCGGATTATTGGACTGCCCACATTATACAAGGCCAGAAACGTATCAAGGTAAAAGCGTTCCCGAGGTATTGGTAAGTGGCGATCATGAAAAAATTAGGCAGTGGCGCCTGCAAGAGTCTTTAAAACGTACTCAGCAAAGACGCCCTGATTTATTAAATGTTCTAGCTCTGACTGAGGAGCAACAGGCCATACTGAAGAAATTCACATAAGCATGTTGCAGCAAATGACAGTTAATACTAGAAAGTGAGGATTCGATGGCTAAAGTCAATCAAAACATAATCAAGAAAATTGAGGAAGCACAACTCAAAACTGATTTACCAGAGTTCGGCCCTGGTGACACAGTTGTAGTGCGTGTTAAAGTTAAAGAAGGTGAAAAAGAACGTCTGCAAGCATATGAAGGTGTATGTATAGCGAAACGTAACCGCGGTTTACACTCTGCTTTTACAGTTCGTAAAATTTCAAGCGGAGAAGGTGTAGAGCGTGTGTTCCAAACTCATAGCCCTGCTATAGATTCAGTTGAAGTGAAGCGTCGCGGAGCAGTGCGCAGAGCTAAACTTTACTATCTACGAGATCGTTCAGGTAAATCTGCACGTATCAAAGAAAAACTTAATTAATTCTAATTTTACGTTACCGTTAACACAAAAATGTAAAAATGAAGTACGAAAGGCTCGCCTACTGGCGGGTTTTTTTGTGTTTGGCTGCTAATGTAAGCTACGTCCGACTTAAATTACTATTGCTAGAATCTATATCCCAAAACTAGTTATCTATCTATTTTTGCATCACTAATGATATTATACTCATCTAATAAGCGTTGCGCGTGAGCGGTCTTTGACGGGTTTATAGTTTGAAGCAAATAATTTCTGCATTAGGTACATGGGCGCAACAGTTGTTTGCCAAGCACGTACCTCTACATTGTCTGTATTTACTTCGCTTAGCTGCTGGGATGGTTTTGGCGTCAACGTTTTGTGGCGCTTATGCAGCCGTCGATAATCAAAAACAATCAAGTCAAGTAAACCTTACTATTGCAGTAGCTAGCAACTTCCACTATCCGCTTTCAACTCTCATTAAAGAATCTGAGTATTGGTCGACGCAGTCGCTTAGACTTGTTTCTGCGTCTAGTGGCACTTTATATGCACAAATATCTAAAGGCGCACCTTTTGACGTGTTTTTCTCGGCCGATGAAAAGCGACCAAAAAGTTTAGAAGCGCTTTCTCTTGGTATTAACAGGCAAACATATGCGCGAGGAAAATTGGTCATTTGGCCGGTGGAAGGTAAGTCTTCATCAATCTATTTTACAGATAAGTCAATTATTTTGAGTGGAAAGCTAGCCATTGCCAATCCACAACTTGCTCCTTTTGGGGTGGCGGCTCTAGCATATCTAAATACGCTAGAGAACGCGCAAATGGTCACAAAAAGTCTAGTGTTGGGCGCAAGCGTTACGCAAGCTTTTCAGTTTGTCGATTCGGGAAATGCACAGCGGGGTTTGTTAGCCGAGTCAACCTTAATACAGGCTAAGCAAATGCTTAAGCAAAGTAAGTATTCTAACTATCTGCTCATCCCAGTTGAAGATTACCCGCTTATTATTCAGCAGGTTCTTATAGTAAGCGCTTCAGAAAATAAAGCGTCAGCACAATCATTTATAGACTTTGTGTTGTCAGCTCCTAGCCAGCTTAAGCTGAACACACTCGGTTATATACCAGTGGTCGGGGC
>Ga0115567_10004592_pt1 | contig 13457 bp, 13 predicted proteins | sample COGITO_mtgs_1204_2_FD_88679 | JGI IMG/M metagenome (GOLD analysis project Ga0115567, IMG submission 88679) | Pelagic marine microbial communities from North Sea - COGITO_mtgs_120412 | ecosystem: Environmental > Aquatic > Marine > Epipelagic | place: Germany:Helgoland, sampling site Kabeltonne...
CGCGCGCGAGTCGCGCACGCCGCGGTTGGCGCGCGGCGCGGCGCGCGTGGGGCGCGGCGGCGCGGGCGGGAAGTGACCGAGCCTCTGCCCGTGAGCCAGCCGGCCATCGCACCTGCGAGAGGGACGCGGCGTGTCCGATTAGTACGGGGTGAGGGACGCGGCGTGTCCACTTAGTACGAGGGAAGGAAGGGGGGGGGACCGAGCCCGCCGCTCTCCGAGAGCGCCGGCACCTCCGAGACACTCGACTCTGCCACGCCGAACCCCCACGCGCGGCGCCCGTTCGTGGCCGGCGGCGCGCCAGACCGGGGCGACAGGATGCCTGGGAGAGCTTGCGCCGCCACGTTACCCGAGGCGGGCCGCTCCGGCAGCCGCGCGAGGATCTCGCTGAGCGCGCCCTGTGCCGCGCGCCCCGCGCCGCGTCAGGACGTGCGAACAAGCTCGCGGTCCGGCGTGAGGGGAGGGGGCTGATGGGGAAGGTGGGAGGGGGCGGGCAGTCGCAGAAGGGGCTGCTTCTGGCGCGGCGCACCGCAGGTGGACGGGTCACACCTGCACGTCGTCTAGCTTCTTCTCGAGGTTGTCCATGCGCTCTTTGAGCGGTTGGCCAGTCTTGCTCCCCGCGTCGTAGTTGCTCCCGAAACCATTCTCGGCCAGCTCGTCAACGCTGACCATGAGCAGCTTCAGCACAAAAAGGACCGTCGAGGCCTGCGTGTTCTCTGGCGGCACCATTTCGACTGCATTCGACATCTGGCGCTGGACGTACAGCTTGAGCTGTCGCCGCATCATCAGGAGGAAGTTGGGCAGGTCGACCTCGTCGAGGTTGTTGCAGTGCGTTCCATTTACCGTTATGACGTCCCAGTCTTCGCGAGAGAGCGCGATCGGAGGGTTCACACGCAGCTTTTTAAAGCCAGTCTGCAGCTCGGCGAAAGATAACGTCTTGTTGTCATCTGTGTCGAGCACCTCAAAGAGACACTTGATGCGGTCGTCCAGATCCTTGGCGGTATCAAAATGTGCAAGCACAGCCAGAAGTGAGTCGATCGCGAACACGGCAGGAACGCGACCGTCCTCATCAGATTTCTCGCGAGCTTGTCTTTCCTTTTCATCATTCGCTGCAGAGGTAAAGTTGTCGAGAAGCACGGCAACCACGACCTGTAGAAGAGTCCACGCAACAATGACAATGAATGTGAGGAAGAAGATGATCACCCCAACATCGAGTGGCGGGCCAACGAAGCCGTGCTCCCTCGCCAACGTTGCATTGTATCTGTATTTTTCTTCGTCGTGAATGTTATAGCCATAGAAAATCGGCCGAGCAATATCAGAGGCCCACCCATCTCCTGTGCACACCTTCGAGAAAGCCCACGCGGTGAGATTGCAGAACATCACAAAACTCCTCTAATTTGGGTCGGAAACGCGCGCGATGGCACCTGAAAAAGCGTGAAGAGCGACTTTGTAAATGTGCCGAAGTACTCCTCGGACCTCTCCTTCCAGAAGGACACACCCAAGATCGCGTAGATTGAGGTAACGAGGAACATGATGAGAAAGGCGTTCGCCACTGCGCAAGAGTCCACTCAATCAGTATTCTCGTCAGATCATCTTTCGGGCTTTCGGGATAAGTTACCTGGAAGTATGGAAGAAGTTAGGGAGGTAATGATTTGCCGCAGAGATTGAAGACGCCCAAAGAGCCTCATTACCTGCATTCACCGAGTCGCATCAGCTTGTTTCTGAAAATCTTGCTGGACTCTACAGACACGTCTCGAACATTGGCGTGAAATAGAATGGTCATTCACCCGAAACGCGCGCATGAGACGAAGGTGAGAAAACCCAGGAGAATCTGAAAACATCGAGACGTAGGAGACAGTGACGACTATCAGGTCGAACATCGACCATCCGTCGTTCACGAAGTCCCAAAACCTGACAGAGTTTTTCGAGGCGCAAACATTTTGAGCGTCTCCTTCAACGCGCATCGGGCCTTTCCATCGCAAGTTTTCAAGAGGAGAATATCGAGTGTTGAGCGTACCAATTGGCAAACAAATTCACAAGGAGCTCCGCCCCGAAGAGTTGTGTGAACACGAGATCGATATCGTTGAAGAATGTGTACTCAACCGTGCCCGGCTGCGGATTCACTTCAAACTGCGCTGCGTTTGTGATGAAGTTGAAAAATATGGCGAATGCTATCGCGATCTGCACTTGATCTGAGGCGTAGAATTTCTTTGCCACCAACTGCAAAGGAAATGTTCTATCAAAATCATGGAAGTGAAGGTATTCTAATTCTGAACAACGTACGTGCATGGACCCTCAGCAAGATCAAACTTTTCCCTGGCCCTTACCTGCCAGCGTTCTATCTTGGTCGAATTTTCCTCGAAGTACTTTTCGGTGGCCCGTGCAGCTGCTTCTTGAATCATCTCAATGCATCTGTCCCTATCCTCTTCGTTTTCGCAGCGGAAAGCATACACCTTCCCAGAATTGTATCCCTGCAGCTCCACAACCGTGATTCAGCAAAACAAATCCTATCTGTCCTGAACGCAATATAATAGATCAAAATTCGTATCGACAGTTTCTGATTCTAGCATCGCTGCGGAGATGCTTTGAAACATCGCAGCGGTGATCGGGCCATACATCTGGAAGTGTAAAGATTTCGAAGCAAGCTCGCCCAGACGGTGCTTCATCCTTCGGTTCTCTGCAAATGGAAAATGACTCGCGATTTCAAACGAACCAGTGAAAGGTCGAAGCGACGCATCTACGAAATCGACGGAGAGGGGCGTACTCTTCTTTCGCGAAAGACCTCGATTTGATTTTGCTTATGAAGGACTTGTGCTCCCGTGACTTCTTCCTCGCTACGTCCACCATAGACGGTGACATCATGAGTTTCCTGTCATCAAAATGTCAAGATAAGGAAATACAGGATTACTCTCCGCCGAACTCCACGCAAGTTGGGAGTAGCGACAACAACTCACTTTGCCCTTTCGACATTTTCGGTGCTCCCTTCTTCGGGAATCGCGCGTTGGTTGTGAAGGTCGTCGATGTGGTCATCCATATCTAGCTTGTGCAAATCTACACCCTGCAGCGTTCCATCTATCAGACACAGGTCAGGCAGGAAGCTGGTCACGCTTGGCCGCTGAGACCTCGCCAGACTCTAGCTGCAGCGACACTCTGAACAGTACGATGTTCGTTGAGCAGGGCTTCATGGGTCTTACCCGAACACGGATGATTTCGCGAAGAGGAATCGCGTCCTTGATTACCGTATCTCCATCCTGCACAATTCATACGTATTCGCGTTATCGAGCCCGTTCCACACAAACGCTGCGAGATCGTTTGAAATGTGAGCTGGCAGGCATCGGAAATACGATCGAAGGAGGTAGGAGACGCGCATCGGTGACCTCTCTTAGCAGCGCAAATTTTTTGTCCGTTAGAACACAACGCCGCTTCTGCCAAATTCCATTGTGCAACCGCTTCTCGAGAACCTGCCGAAGAGGTCTCGAAGCCATCAAAACTTACTCCTGAGAGCCCTGCTGTTGGACGTACACGAAACGGGAACATGGGTGGACTGGACGCACCAAGTCAAAATGCCGCATTTCCTTCGGAGTCAGAGAACCCATCAGACCGTCTGACGTGAGCGTGCTTGAAACCTGGGCGGAAATAGCTCAGAGACTAGTATCGCCACATTCATGGCTGCAATTGCGTGCAAGCAATGCAAAGGGTACGAGGTTTCGCAAATGAGAAGGATTGGCGAAGGCTTGGGAGAAGGGACTAGGAAGAGCGCCTGTTCAGGACGGACCACTTCGATCGGCTTGGCCTCCTTCTTTTGCATAAGGTGTTCTGTTTTGACGCCGAGGATTCAGTTTCTCAGCTGCTGTCGTGAATTTCAGAAAGGAGTACTCGATTTAGCGCTGCAGGGCCGCGCTTACGTTTCCGCGAGGACAAGTCCGAGAAATTATTTACAGGACGAATGCCGAAAAAAAGCATGCACCTGCTCACGGAGAAGACATGAACAGACAAGCTCGCAAGTTTGAGGGCAAACATATCGTTAGGCAGCAATTCTTCTTTCGCAGCTTCTAGGAGACTGAGACTTACTTGCGAGCAAGAGGGATTTCCTCTTTCACCACTTCTCCTCCACCTTCACTGTCACCAAATGTGTGTGCTCCTGACTGCACTTGCTTGCTCTCGACACTGCCCATCACAGGGTCGAAGACCATCTTCTGCTTCCTCCAGCGGGAGAAGAACATCCTGGACGAGCGCGGTGATTTGGTGAGTGCGCTGTCTTGCAATGGCCTTGCGTGGTCCCATGCAGTGACCAGTACATGCGATCAAGAGAGACTCACCGCCCATCGCCCTGTCCCAGAGATGCCTCTGGGAAGGGCGAGTTGGCGCGAGTGGGTCCCATCAGCGCGACTAGTTTGAGGGCTTTCATGCCCCACCAGAGGCTGAATCTCACATCCATGTCCTAGTCTCTTGGACTACGCAGCTAGAGACGGCAGGCAGCAGCTGGATGGCGGCTGTTGGGCTTCCAGCCGCGGCTGTTTGGCTGCCAGCCGCGGCTGTTGACCTCCTAGATGGCAAAAGGCGCATCTTTCACAATTTGCGGCGCTGCCGAACAGCAAAACATGAATCAACGGATCAGGCAGAGCCACGAAAACGTGGCGCTACCTGCGTGGCAGTCGTTTGCGAGATGTATCGTTCCGCCTCCTGCGCCGCACAAGCCCCTTCAAGGGGTCTGCGGCTGTTCTTCTAGGAACCTTGCCCACCCCAGCAAATGAAGTTTACCACAGCCGGCCATGAGAAATGTTATCCTAATTGTAATCCTACCGTAGCCTCCCTTGTATCTCAGTATCACCGATACGCAAACAAAACATTGGTTTGACCGTAGTACGCGGCTGGGATCTTAAGCGGCTGTGTTCGTGCGGCTGTGTTCGTGCCCGTCACCTTGAATCGCACGTTTATTACATGATGGCACAGCACGCACTGGTCTCTGCTACAGGAATATCTGTCCCCTGGTCTAGCGCAAGCCTTGCCGCACGGCCACTTTTCCCAAGGCTGTCCAGCGCCATGCGTCCCTGCTCCTGAAGCGATGCGTGGTCAAAGTGACGCTTGCACGCCGTGACCACGAGGTTCACGACCCCCTGCTTGACAAAGTCCTCCTCGTGCCCCTTGTGGTTCGTCAAGAAAATGATCACCCAGCACGCTTCGTCCTGCACGTTTGGGTTCTCCGCGTGCTTGCGCATCACCTACCAGCGCGACGCTTAGACCCGGCGCCAGGTCGCGCAAGGCGCTGAGAGCTTTTCTATACCATCCTCGCACATTTCAGTCGGTGCACTGCACCTGCGCGATGAGGTGGTGAACGAAGGGTTCCTGCCCGACCGCAATCGCGAGTGGCGGGTCCATTGCCAGCTGCATGAGGCACCGGCATCTACTGGCAGGCAGAGATTCGTCAAAACGGTACCTCAACACAGCCGACTTGGGCAGCAGGTCTGCCATGCCGCTCGCCATTCGGGTGCAGTGTTGCAGGAGGGCTCGACGCACGCGTTCTCGCACACGACCTCATCGTTCACGTGCGCACGCATCGCGTCGACAATCTGAGCATCGAGCAAGCATCAACATGATAGAAGGAGTCAGATTCAGAGAGCGCCATGTCCAGGGTACCCATAGTACAGCATTGTCTGCTGCGACGTGTCAAACCGAACCAGTGCGTGTTGCCTGCTTCTTCAAAGGAAAAGAGCCACAAAAGCGGGGGCATGGAACGGGTAGGGACGAACAAGTGTCACGCCTCCCAGCTCCATGATCCGCTTTCGGCTCTGCGGGGTGGAGGCAAGGCTGTCAATTGCCAGGCATGCTTCCCTCTGCGTCATGGCGTGTTCCTTGTGTAGCTTCATCGCCTCCAAACACGTCTCAAGGCCCTTTTCTTTTATGATCCCGCTCCTTGCATTCTCGTTCGAGGCTATCGCGGCGATTGCCGCACACCTATTGGCGTTCACACCCCGATGAGTAGTCAGCTACCTTAATCGGTGGTGCTCAGATATTCGAGACATGGCGCTGACGGATGCATGCTGCTTGCAGCATGCGCAAGTCTCACTGCGGACGCACCCCTTAGCCTGAGCGTCTGCGTCCGCCCCGTGAGTTTTCAGTGCATTTAGAATCGCCAAAAGCCCTGCGAGAGGAACAGAATACGTCAGCAGTTTAGGATCCGCCCAGCGGCCCTTGCGTTGTGGTGGATCACCCCCGCTTTGCGCGATTGTCTCTTTTGTTCTCTCGCTGTCATTGTCTGCCATCCGCTGGATTGTGTTACATCCCCGAACCTGCATGGCCTGGTCTCCCTCGCGAGCAGCCATAGCCTTGACTATGACCTTGACACCCCCCTCCTGGGGCAAGAGAGAAGGCGCCGGGATGAGCTGCACAGAAGACCTAACCCGCAAGAGGAAGATGGGGCGGAAGCTCGAAAAGCCAATAGAAACAGAAACACGACGAGCAGGAGTGCTTGGCCGTGGCCACGCCACGCACACTGCCCTAACCCCTAGCTGAAAGATCATGAAAGACAACCTGTGTTATGATCTCCGCGTTCTTTTTGGTTTGCGCCATGTGGGAGAGCAGCCGCCAGCCTGCGCACCAGATAGTGTCAGGTGAGGACAAGCCCCGCTGCGCGCCTCGACCGCTGCGCCTGTGCCCCTGCCCCAAGCGACGTACCGGGAGTCTGGACGCTTTCATTTTTCTCGTGGGTCTGCATTGCCCTGAGACACGCAGAAACCGCCCCCAGCTCACCCAGCTCCTCGATTCGGGCGTTGTCCCATGCGAGCTTTACCAAAGCGATGCATGCTTCTCGCTGCACCCGCGGGTCCGCTTCGTGCCGCTGCATCGCCTGCACCACCGTCTAGGGGCGCGCATCCCGTAAGATGTCCAGCTAACGAGTGGCTGTAGGGAGTTACGTTGCGTGGCGAGGAAGCGTCAAGCGCATGAATTGCGGGAGGAAAACACATCTGTATCGTTCAGCCTGACTGAGTGCGAGGAGCAAGAAGAGGGCTGCACACCTTTGCCGCTGCGTTCTGCACAAATTGATCCCGGTACTTGTCAGCACGCAGGAGGTAGCGTACCACGCGACATCCTTTTTCACACACCTGTGGGCCCGCGCGTTGGAGCAGACCATAAGGGTGCGCGCTGCCTCTACGTGACGACTACGAAAAAGCACAATTTGTTCGCAGCGTGCAGCGGCAACCTCGCGGTCATTGACATGTCTCCCTATTCCCCGCACTGCGTGCAAGATCATCCCAGCATCGCTAACCTGCCCGGCCGCGGGAGTCAGCGGCGCCCCATGCGCTCTTGCCAAGATCGCGCAAGGTGGCCGTACCTTGGAGGCAAAGTCTTTGAGTAGCCGTTTCGTCTTCTCTGGCGAGACGTACGCCCCGATATCATCAAAGACCGACGGCACGTTGTGCTCAAAAATCTTGACCAAGGCACCCAGCCCGGCCTGCAAGGAGAGAACTCACCCAGCACGAATTGCTGCGGCAGGCAGGCTTTGAAGAAGACGGGCCGCTGATACGCACCCTGATGACGTCGCATGAATACGCGTGATGCATCATGATGCTAAGAATCTGAACGTAGTCGCCATCTGATTTTTCAAGGTCGAGACAGGCCTCGACGCGCTGGATTGCGTCCGATGTCTCCCTCGCAGCATTGCTCCGGCTCCGTCGCAGGCCGGCAGAGGATGACGATCGCGATTCTGTCTGAGAGGCACTGATCCTTGACGCGGTTCTCGAAAGCCTGGACTCGATCGCCTACAAGTGTCCAGCAGCGTGGGGGTACTGTCAGTCTGTGAGCCCACGAAGCGACTCCCGTGGGCTACAGTTTTTGCACCCGGCGAATGGGCAAGAACCTGCGCCGCCTCAGCGCTGCTTGCCCGCATGCCCGGCATCGTGCCGAGGCGGCAAGTTTGCTGCGCCCAGGCTACTTTCGGGCGGAACCGCGCCCTACTGGTGTTAGCTAGGGGCCCAAGGGGGGCTCCCTGGCGCCACCCTTCCTTCGGTCCGCTGAAGTGTACACTTTTCACCGAAAGATTATCGCCAGGCTCTCCAACGTTCGAGGTGTGGGGAGTGCGCACCGCACGGGTGGGCGCAGGGCGCAATGGTGCGCCAGGTGGCGCCGCGCAACGCAAAATGGATGGTCCGTGCCGCAGGCGACTTGTCAATGACGCAGCAGCGCAAGTCAGAGCTTGACGCATCCCTTAGGCGCCTTGCCAAAAACGATCCCCGTCTCCGGGAGCTCTCGCTCTCTTGGACAGGGATCGGCGACTGGGGCCTGGAGGCTCTCTCAGATGTGCTCAAGGTCAACACAGTGCTCACATCACTCGACTTATACCACAACGACATTGGTCCGCGTGGTGCTGGTGCTCTGGCTCGCGCACTGTGGCGGAATCGTACTCTGATTGATGTGAATCTCGACTCGAACAACATTGGTGATGAGGGCGTCGGGGACTTCATCTACACGATGGAGGAGCACAACACGACGCTCACAAACTTGAAAGTGCAGAATAACCACGTTGACCAGATCAAGCTCCGCGATCTAAACGACCTGCTTGAGCGCAACACAGCCCACAAGGCAAGTGCCCAGCACGGGCAAGGGTTCAACGGCTACCCGCGCCCAGCTCGCCCGCTGTGCTGACTGGCTTACGATGTACTTGCGGGTGCAGGTTGACCGGGATTGGCACACTTGCCAGAACCAGGTATGCGGCCAGCCAATTGTAGCGTCGCATAGCCCGGCCATCCCAACGCGCGCACGTTACAGCTGAGGCACCGATCCCGTCTCTAGATCCTGCCGCTCAAGCACACGCGCCATGATCTCGAGTCCGAGAAAGAACGACTGGAGAAGCTTCCAGAGGCGGACGATGCTGCGGTGATGGAGCAGCGAGAGGCGATCGAGGAAGAGATAGCTGAGATCGACGACAAGGTCACGGAACTGCTGCAGGAGGAGGAGCGCCTCATCGAGGAGGGGTCCTGGCTGAAGCGTAATTTTGTCAAGTTGCGGAAACTCGTGACGCTGAAGAAGAATGTAGACCAGGCTGTCGTGCGCCTGCGGCCGAAAAAGAAAGACGACAAGGGACCCTCGATTGAGGAGCAGCGCTCTGCGATCAACGACAAGGTGACGCAGATGCAGCGCAAGTTTCTAGACCCGGAGTCGAACAAGTGGTCAGCAGAGAAGCGCCGCGAGATGGAGAACGAGCTACGCAACCTTATGCTCGAAAAGGCGCGCATTCGCTCGCTGGAGCGCATGTACATCGCCAAGTCCCAGGCGGTGCGCAAGGTGGAACTCGAGGAGAAGGAGCTTGCAAAGCTCGAAGCCATCTCGTCGCTCAAGGCAGCGCGCCCGAGCGACAATGCAGACATGTTCAAACCCAAGACAGTGGCCAACGCGGACCAGATCCCGGACTCCGTGCGGATGCCGCTCACGGACAAGTGGACCAAGTTCGACCGCGAGCTGCGCACCGCTGGGATTTCCATCCCAAAGGACGAGATCACGTACCGGCCGCTTGGCGAGTCGCGGTCCATGGGGCGCCGCTTCCAGGAAGCGTTCCTCGACGATGAACGCCGCACGGTCTGCCCGCGCTCGCACCATTGCGCATCGCAGTGAGGTGCGCGCTCACGCCACAGAGGCCCCATCTCAGGTTCTGGGGGTGCGGCGGGCCGACAAGAACCCGCGACAGATCTACTACCGCAGGTGCGAGCCCCCCCGCACGCAGCTGTGCCATGTGCGCCGCGCGTGGTGCCCGCACCAGCGCCGACTGTGTCAACACGTCTTACGGATTGCTGGTCGGGCCATGCAGAAACAAGTACGGCGCGGATCTCGTCTTCTGAGTGGCACTGAGCGGGTCTGCAGCGAGGCGGGCTAGGAGGGGATGTGAATCTGTTGATTACGATGTGAATGTTGTACATAGACCTTATGCAGTGCATCAGAGCGGCGTGACACACGTCACTTGCTTCTCAAACGCTGGCTGGGGCATGCTTGGAGCAGAATTCGTCCCAGGAAGCGTAGCGCGGCGTCCACTTGAGCACCTCCGTCGCCTGCCGATCATACAGGACGAAACGCCCCTCAACTTAGAAACTCTTCGGCTCGCGGCCCCAAAAGGCGTGGGTTCGCGCAGCCGCAGCTCGGGGCGATGCGCGGGCGTCTCGGGCGGGTGGAGTGGTCTTGGGTTCGCGCCTTCTTCACGTTGTAGCGCTTCCCAATGGGGCCGTCCGAGCCCACAAACTCGGGGACAGTCGCGCCCCTGCGTGCGCCGCAGCGTTACACGGCGCTTATTGCCACACCAAACCGCGCAGCGTGGGGCAGCTTTGCGATGCCTGAACAGCTGACCGAGTGCAGCTCAGCGCGCGGCGGGAGGGGCACGGGGGCGTACGCGTAGCGCGCAGTCTTGAGGGCAGACACGCAGATGTCCCGCCGGGTCTGGTCACGCGGAGGAGCCGGGCAGGTGAGTGCACTGTACAGGATTTCCGCGCGCTGGAGGAGGGGGGCAATGGATAGCGTCCTCGAGGACTTGCCTGCTCCACGCCGTCGCAGATGAGGAAAATCTGCGCCGCAGCCCGCCGGTCTCAGCAACCTTGCGATGTCAGCATCTTTTGCAGCGACGTCTTCGCAGCAGCAACGCCATTCACGGCAGGGTGCGGTAGCGGCAGGGCGTGCGGGGCACCTCCCCGCCGATGTCTTCCGGGCACTTGAGCGCGGCGAGCGCGGCGCCCGCGGAGTCCTCGTAGCTGACGAGGCCGATGAGGCCGTCCGGGCGCCCGTCGACCTTCTCCTGCGACAGCCAGTAATTGTGCGCGCCGCGCTCGAGCGAGTAGAGCCCCGCGAGGCGCAGCACGGTGCCGCCGCCCTCGAGCACGAGTTTCTCGCAGTCGACGAGCTTCTTGGCGCGCGGGCCGTCCGCGACCAGTGAGCTCTCGTCGACGACGCCACCGTCCTGCTCGGCATAGATGCCGCCGGAGGAGGTGAACACGAAGTGTCCTGGCGCGCCCTTCCAGAGGCCGAGCGCACGACGCACAGCGGCGGGGTAATCGTCGTTTCCCCCTGGGGCGGCACTGAACACAACGTTGGGGTATTTCTCCGCCGAAAGGGCCGCTTCCTCCAGCGTACGCGGTTCAGCGCCGTCAGCGCGGAGCTCATCGTGGCGTTTCTTGCTCCTAGACATGGTAGAGCCGCACTTCAGGAAGCTAACATAACAAGTGACCAAGAACGCAAGGCCCGCGGCTTCCAAAACACACAAACCTGCACGGCGCGTTGGAACCTCCTGCGAACCATCCCAGACACAACCCGGCATTCCGAATTGGGAGGGACCCTGACCTGGTCTCAGCGATGATGCGAGCTGCAGGAAACTCGGCGCGGTGTTGCTGAATGAGCAGCGAGCCCAGCGTCCCGGCCCCCACAACGAGCAAGTCGTGATCCGAGCTCGAACACATCTTCATGGAGCCCGTCTTCGAACCTGCTGAGCCTCGTGGCGCACCGACACGTCGCCCAAAGATCTGTCCCACGCCTGGAAGAGAGAAGGAATGCGCCGTAGGCAGTACCGCCAGGACGAGAAGGAGCCTGAGCGCAGGCCGATTCCCCATCCCCGCGATGAAAACTTGTCCCGAAGTCCCCGCTCGAGGCTCATAGCCTGTACCGAGGTCACGCACGATTTTCGCTGATGGGGACGTGATGAAGTATCCGACATAAAGGCTCGAAAACGTTTTCGAGGTTTTCGAGCGTACGGTTCACACGATGGGCGGGTCCCAGAGCTCTTTCACGGAGCCCGCAGCGCTCAAATCCGTGGTGTTCCCTATCTTCTTGGCCACGATGCCACGGATGGACTCCAAGGTCGGCAGCAACGATGGGCTGAACTCGCTTTGCCCACGTCTGGTATCTTCTTGCTCTGCACGTTTCTCACAGCGCTATACGCGGGCAGGTCGTGGCGATCACCGGCTGCACCACCGGGACCGGCTTTATTGCGGCAAAGACAATGGCGAGCGCCGGAGCGCACGTACTGATGCTGAATCGCCCGTCTCAGCGCGTGGATGCCGCCGCTGCTGCGATCGAGAAAGAGGTGCCTGGGGCAAAAATCACGAAGGTTGAGTGCGATCTCATGAACTTTGCCTCGGTCCGTTCTGCAGCCCAGAAGGTTTTGGAAATCACGGGTCAAACAGGTCTGGATGTCCTCTGCAATAATGCGGGGATTATGGCGCTCAAGGATGAGGCAACCGGCGATGGCTACGACAACCAGATGCAGACGGTGCGCCTCGCGCCTCATCAGCATTGTTGTTCAACGGTTGTTTGAAAACCTTCAACCCGATGTGGGATCACGAGCTCACCAAGCCTGGATTCGGCTTTTCTGCAGAATCACCTTTCGCACTTCATCCTGTGCCGCGAGCTCTTTCCAGCGCTGGAGAAGGTGTGTTGCAGCGAGCCTCAGCCGTCGGCATGGCGCAGTGCGCGCTCCTGTCCACCCGAGATGCCTCGTTCGCACATAATTCTTTGGCTTGATGCTAATGGCACGTTTCGTTGCAGGCCGCTGAACTCCGGGGGGAATCCCGCATTGTGCACCACTCTTCAATGGCACGCCATGGCCCCGGCGGAAAGCTGGCAGCCAAGTACCTTGCCAAGAACGGAGGCAACCTCGGTGGCAACGGATGGCTGGCGCGCTTCACGGTTCAACCCTGCATTCTGACCCTTCACGTGTCCGTCGGGGGCGCGATGGGATGCGGACAGCGTGCTTCCGAGGCGGCACGAGCCTGACGGTTGATGCGCACCTGGTCAGCGCTACCACCACACGAAGCTCGCCAACAGTGTCATGACTGTCGTGCTGGACAAGAAGCTCAGGGCGATAGGATCCAAGGTCCGCGCGCTCTGCGTTGCACCGGGCTTCGCGTCAACGCACCTCCAGGTGCATCTTGCACGCCCCACGCAGTGCCCCGCGCCTGAACACACGCTCCGCATGTGCTCTAAGGTAGACCACAGATGAGCGCCGTGCCAGTGTTCGGCGACACTGCATGCTGGGGGGGTGCTCGGTTTAGGACACCTACATCCACTCCCGCCTGACCCCGTCGCGGGCCGGCAGGTGACGTGCGCACAAAGCGGCGGCGGCGGCAACCAGATGGCGCAGAAGATGCTGGCGCAGTCGGTCACCCCCGGGCCCGGGCGAGACGCGCGGCGCTCTCGAGGGCCCCCGAGCCACCAGCAAAGCTCGCTCCCATTCGTGTACTCTGCGCTTCGGGCTCGCTGGGCTGCAGTGGCCTCGGCACGGCAACGCGTGCGTCTGACGCAAGCATTGCCCCTGCCTCTCTCAGGCAGAGGATGGCACCGTGCCGCTCCTGACGTGCTGCATGTCGCCTGAGGCCCAGAGCGGAGACTTCTGGGAGCCCAGCATAATGCCCCCCCATCCCCCCATTCTTCGTACTAATCGGACACGCCGCGTCCTTCACCCCGTACTAATCGGACACGCCGCGTCTTTC
>Ga0115567_10004595_pt1 | contig 13455 bp, 13 predicted proteins | sample COGITO_mtgs_1204_2_FD_88679 | JGI IMG/M metagenome (GOLD analysis project Ga0115567, IMG submission 88679) | Pelagic marine microbial communities from North Sea - COGITO_mtgs_120412 | ecosystem: Environmental > Aquatic > Marine > Epipelagic | place: Germany:Helgoland, sampling site Kabeltonne...
ATCATCACGTTGAAGTGTCTGGCCGAGTTGGAGCGTTCGGGCGGTCGTCTGGGTCTGGTGACGATGTGTATCGGCGGAGGGCAGGGGATTGCCCTGGCGATTGAACGGATTGAGTGACCCTGCACCAATCGGTCCCGCTAACATTGGCGAATGGAAGATTGTCAGGCCGCTACGGCCTGACAATACGGTTGCTCTGCGTGCTGATGTTCTGGATCGCAAGTTCCAGTTCCAGATCCATCATGTTGCTATAAGCCGGCCAGCGCATGTCCTGAGTGTACCCGATCTCCGAGAAACGATTGGATTTATAATAGACGGGCTGCTCCTACCAGACCTGAGGGATGGCGAAGTCAGGCCCGGTCACTTCTCGTGCGTTGGCAAAGGCGTTGATCAAGGGCGCTTCGAAAACCAGACAGCCGCGCAGTTGTTCAGGACGGGGCAGCGGTGACAGAAAGGTAACTGTCGCAATATTAATCCGCGGCGCTCCGTTCAGCGCGGCGCGCGCCAACACCAAGCCGTCTGCAGCACTTTGAACCAACGCCTTCATATCCGCGAAGTCGCAGGCCGCCGTCAGATCGACCAGTCCCGCGTCAGTGGCGGCCACCAAGATCTGACGACTTATGCACAACGGTCCCAAGACGCACTTCAGGTTTCCTCGATGATGGCGACAGCACGGGTAAATCCCGCTGAGGCGCGTTAGATCCTGCAGGGGAAACACGAAATTAAGAACCCGTGGTCAGGCAACTGGTCGAGATTGACCAGCCTCTCCATATGGCAATAGCCAATCTCCATTGAAGCGCGGTGTCCCTCCCAGATGATGCGGGGGTCACGGTCCCGCAGCCACGGCTGTGCTGTCAAACCAAAGGGCGCATCCCATGATCATGCATCTGTGCCTGTCACCCGCACCCCACGTTCCAGCGGCCGGAGTGTTGCATCGCGCCCGATGCCGCAGCCCCTTTGAATATAGTCATCCTGCCCGTATCTCGCTGCGGCAGATGTATTCACCACCACGTTGTCCAGTGGGGCAATCTCGTGACCGATGCGTTCCAGCTCTGCCTCGATATCGACGGAGGTTGCCACATAACCATCAGGCATATGCCTGAAGTCAAGTTTCACGCCGTTTTAAAAACACCATTCCAGCGGCACATCGTCGGTTGTCGTGGCAGGCTCGCCGCCCTGCATCAACGCACGATTCATCGTGGAATGATGATGATAGGACGCATCCAGATTTGTGCCGTTGTGGGTTGCGATTTGCAAATGCTTGTTCGCCCAGCCTTCGCCTTCGGGCAGCTAATCCTTTTCCAGACCCGAAAAGAACGACGCCACCTGATCGCTGGTCTGTTAGTGATTCAGATATTCGATCTGCGGTTGGATCATCGTCGTGTCCGAGATCAGTTCGGAATCCAAAGCGACGGATATGTCTATGAATCTGCGAGACATGTCACACCGTCTTGCTTTGGGTTTGGGTGCTAAAGGACGCGGTGAGGCGTTCGCAAACGTCACTCAAGGCGGCTTGTGTCGTTGCGGATGACGCGGGAAGCGACATAAACCCGTGGATCATGCCCGGATAGCATTTGAATGCGACGTCTATCTTGCGCGCTCTAAGCCTCGCGGTAAAATGCTCTCCCTCGTCTTTCAGGGGGTCGAATTCAGCCGTCGCAACGGTCGTTGCCGGGAAGCCATCCAAATACGCGCTTTGAGGGGGCAAAAGGTCGGCAGCGTGGTTTGGAGGTGTGCCCAGATAACAAGACCAGAACCACTGCATCGCCTCTTGTGTCAGCAGCGGGCCATTTGCCAACGCGTGCTGGCTTGCAGTATCGCAACCGGGATCGAGCGCGGGATAGATCAACGCGAGGTGGCGCAGCGGAATGCTATCGCGAGCAGCAAGCTTTGCGACGCTGACACAGATACCGCCCCCCGCACTATCTCCACACAGGGCCAGATTGTCCGCGTCAATGCCGTAGTCATCATCCCGTGCGATCATGTCGCGCAGAACGCCATCGACGTCCTCTACCGGACCTGGGAACCGGGTTTCCGGGGCCAATCGATAGCCAACGCTGATCACTGCCGCCCCGGTCTTGGCTGCGAGCCTGCGGCAGATGCCATCGTGGGTCTCAATGCTGCCCCAGACAAACCCGCCGCCATGGCAGAACAGGATTGCCGGCAGGATCGGCGCGTCAACTGGGCGATATTGACGACAGGATATATCGCGTCCTTTCAAGTGCACGGCGCTATCCCGCACTGCTGCCATCTGTGGTGCATTGCCCTGCGACATAGCGGCGTCCGCCGTGCGCCGAACTTTGGCCATCGCAACATGCGCCGGCGGCGGACGGACGGTGTTGCGCGGGTCTGACAACAATTCCGCAAAGCAGGGGTCGATGGGCATTTTCTACATTTCTGTTCTGGTAAGTAGTAATTGTTACCAATAAGTATGACCGCAATGCGTTAATGCGCAAGCGAAACTGTGAAATGATGCAATCGACTGCGCAAGGCAGAAACCGGCAGCGCCAAAATGAAAATTGGTAGGTGAGAATGACGGCAATGCATCAATCCAAATTGAAGGTACGTGAGGAAGTTGTCGCGCTCAAACGTCAGCGGACGCTGGATGCGGCGACCGATCTTTTCTACGAAAAGGGTTACACCAACACGACGCTGGACGATGTCGCCATGCGTTTGGGTGTCACCAAACCCTTCATCTATACCAACTTCGGATCAAAATCCGATCTTTTGGTCGCAACCTGCCGTATCGGCGTGCGCAGCGCATTAAGCGAGATTGATTGGGTACTGGCGCAGGGCGATCCGTCAATCACAATGTTGCGGCGCTTTGTCCCCAAATACGTGGCGTCGGTCCTGCGCACCCAAAAGAACATCGCCATCAATATTCGCGAGGAAAAGAATCTGCTGCCAGAACATGCCGAGGAGCTCGCAGCGCTGCGTCAAAACTTCATGTCACGGGTCGAATCGCTGCTGATTGAGGCCTGTAAAAACGAGGGAAGCCCTCTGACTGACCCCCGCGTGACCGCCTTTGCCATCGTGGGCGCGGTCAGCTGGTCGACATTTTGGTTCAATCCGGCTGGTCCGCTGAGCGTTGAAAACCTTTCGGAAAAGATGACGGATATCATTTTGAATCTCGTCAAGAGCACCACCTGACGCTGCTGAATTTCATTCATTTATCGGAATTATTACATCGGCTTGGATTGTTCTTTTTTGGACATCAGATGGTGGCGATGTGCAATTTGCAACGAGATCGGTGCCTTAATTTGCTTCGTCGCAGAAACGAATTCAGCAAGTACATGCACATTTTCCTTGAAATATACTGATCAGTAGTATTTCGTATCCATCAGTAAACACGCGTTGCTTGAAGTGCGTAGAATTTCTGGGGAGGGGTGCAGATGATGCAAGTCGAGACATTGATCGTCGGTGCAGGCCTTGCGGGTCTGCGCGCACTTCATTCGCTGCGTGAAGCCGGAATTGACGCAAAAGTGCTAGAGGCTTCCGATGAAATCGGCGGTGTGTGGAACCACAACCGCTATCCCGGTGCCCGCTGCGACGTGGAAAGCTACGACTACTCCTACAGTTTCTCCAAAGAGCTTGAGCAGGAATGGCGTTGGACCGAACGCTATCCGACCCAGCCTGAAATCCTGCGCTACATCAATCATGTCGCCGACCGGTTTGACCTGCGCCGCGACGTGGTGCTTAACGCCCGCGTCACCGAGGCCGTCTATGACGAAATCACGGCACAATGGTCAGTCACCACGCAGGATGGCCAGCGATGGCGTGCGCGGTTTATGATGCTGTGCCTCGGACAATTGTCCGCGCCCAAGTTGCCGAACTATCCCGGTCAGTCCAGTTTCAAAGGGCAGGTTGTCGTCAGCGCCAACTGGCCCAAGGGCGGCGTTGACTATGCAGGCAAACGGGTAGGCATCATCGGCACCGGATCATCGGGCATGCAAATGACTCCGATTATCGCACCAGAAGCCGAACATCTGACCGTTTTCCAGCGTACCGCGAATTACAGTGTCCCCGCTGCCAACGCGCCGCTGACCGAAGAAGAGGACCGCGACGTCAAGGCCAACTATGCTGACCGCCGTGCGCTGATGCGCAATTCGCCCACAGGTCTGGGATTCAAACCCGAAAAGATCGCCACGCTGGACGTGCCCGAAGCACAGCGCGAAACGGCCTTCGAAAGGGCCTATCAGCGGCTGGGTTTCGGCTTTGCGCTGACCTATCCAGACATCTTGTTGAACGCTGAAGCCAACAACGTCGCCTCTGCCTTTTTGCACCGCAAGATCGGTGAGCGGATCAATGACCCCAAGACCCGCGAAAAGCTGATCCCGCGGACACATCACTTCGGCACACGTCGACCATCCGTGGACAGCGGCTATTTTGAGGCGTTCAACCGCGACAACGTCACGCTGGCGGATGTAAAAGAATTTCCAATCCTCGAATTCACAGAGACGGGCATCCGCACCGCAGAGGTGCACCACGAATTTGATATCATCATCTTTGCCACGGGATTTGACGCGCTGACGGGATCGCTGCTCAAGCCTGAAATCATCGGGCGGAACGGCCTGCATCTCAAGGATAAATGGGCGCAGGGGCCGCTGACTCAACTCGGTGTTGCAACTGCCAACTTCCCGAACCTGCTGATTGTGGCCGGCCCCGGCAGCCCGTCTGTTCTGTCCAACGTCATGGTGTCCATCGAAGAACAGGTGGACTGGTTTGTCGCCCTGCTGGCAGGTATGAAAGCGCGCGGCGAGACGGAGATCGAGGCAACTGCAAAGGCCGAACAGGACTGGACCGCCCACGTGCAGGAACGTGCGTTGGAAACGCTCTATATGACCGCTGACAGTTTCTACAACGGTGGCGAGGTCGCGGGTAAACCCCGCGTGTTCATGCCCTATTCCGGCGGCATCCGCACCTATCGCCGCCTGTTGGAAACTTGCGCGGCTGAGGGCTATGCCGGTTTTGATCTGCGCAAGACCCCTGCGGCGGCACAGGCAAAGGTGAGTGTCAGCAATGGTTGATGCCGTCCCTCAAAATGCACAGCGCGTCGGCGTTGTCGGCGCTGGAACCATGGGTGTCGGGATTGTCTATGTCTTTGCGATGGCGGGCTATGAGGTGTTTCTGGTCGAGCCGAACGCAGACGGGACCGCACGGGCGCTTGCGACATTGCAGGATGCCGCCGCAAATGCTGTGACACGAGGCAAGATGAACCGCGCGGATGCGGACACCAATCTGGCGCGGGTTCACACCTTGGTTACCGCTGACGCACTGCCCGAAGCGCTTGATCTGGTGATCGAGACCGTGCCGGAAAGGCGCGCCCTGAAAGAACGGGTACTGGGCCAAATCGCGGCGCGCGCGCCCAAGCTTATCGCCAGCAACACGTCGGCCATGTCCATTGACGCACTGGCCGGCGCCGTGTCCGATCCGGCTACATTTATGGGCATGCATTTTTTCAACCCCGTCTGGTCGCTGAAATTAGTTGAGGTGATCCGGGGCGCACAGACAAATGCTGACAGCATTTCGCAGGCCTGTGGCTTTGCAGAAGCGATTGGCAAATCATCGGTGGTCGTTTCTGACAGCCCGGGTTTCGCCACCAGCAGGCTGGATCTGGTGCAGACGCTTGAGGCGATCCGCATGGTGGAAGACGGCGTTGCGAGTGCCGCCGACATTGATCGTGCGATCACCACGGCCTACCGCCACCCCGTTGGCCCCTTGCGGCTGAGCGATATGGTCGGCCTCGATGTGCGGCTCGATATTGCGCAGCAGTTGGCCGGCACGCTGGGTGCGCACTTTGCGCCGCCCAAACTGCTGCAAGACATGGTTGCACGCGGCGAGCTGGGGCAGAAATCCGGCAAGGGTTTTTATGACTGGCCGCTTCCCGAAACACATTCCAAGACAGAATAGGCATCAGATATGGCACGCGTTTTCAACTCATCTCTCGTCGATACTGCCGAACATCACCAGATGTTGCGCGACAGCGTCGGCAAGCTGGCGGGCGGTTTCGGCCGGAAGTACTTTCAGGACGTGACTAAGCGCAAGGCCAAGCCGGTCGAGCTCTGGAATGCTCTTGGTGACGCAGGCTTTATCGGTGTTCACGTGGCCGAGGAGTATGGGGGCGGTGGCGGTGGCATGGCCGATTATAATGTCATTGTAGAAGAAGTCGCAGCACAGGGTTGTCCGATTCTGTCGCTGGTCATCGGGTCGATCTGCGCACCGATCATCCAGAGCCACGCGAGTCAGGCGATGAAAGACGATTGGCTGCCGGGGCTGGCCTCGGGCAAAAAACGTCTGGCCTTTGCCATCACTGAACCGGACGCGGGGTCCAACACCCACAAAATCTCGACGGTCACAAAGAAGGACTGCGACGGTTGGGTGCTGAATGGTGCGAAATACTGGACATCCGCCGTGGACGAGGTCGACGCGATCATGGTCGTGGCGCGCGGAGAGGAACTGGACGATAAAGGGCGCGGCAAGCTGTCGCTGTTCCTGGTGCCAACCGACGCGGAGGGGATCAGCAAGACCCCGATCGAGACCGCCCTGCATGTGCCGGAAACCAGCTTCATGCTGTATTTCGACAATGTCAAAATCGCGCCAGATGCCTTGGTTGGGACCGAAGGGCAAGGGCTCAAGCACCTGTTCGCGGGCCTCAACCCGGAACGCATTTGCGCGTCAGCCATCAACAACGGCATCGCGCGGTATGCCATCGAAAAGGGTGCAGAACAGGCCGGTGAGCGCAAGGTCTGGGGTGTGCCGATCGGGGCCCATCAGGGCGTCGCGCACCCGCTGGCCGCCGCCTATGTTGGCGTGCAGCAGGCGCGGTTGATGACGGCAAGGGCTGCGCAGTTGTATGACGAAGGATCGCCCGAAGCAGGTGAGGTTGCCAACATGGCAAAATTTGCGGCAGCGGATTCGTCGCTGATTGCGCTTGATCAGGCCATTCAGGTGCATGGCGGTAACGGTCTGGCGCTGGAATACGGTCTCGCCGACCTGTGGTTCATCGCACGTCTACACAAGACCGCGCCGGTGAGCCGCGAGATGGTGCTGAACTTTTTCGCGCAGCACTCACTGGGATTGCCGAAAAGCTATTGATGTAACGCGCACTCTGGGAGGGGATGATCATCGACACGTTTGCAAATATCATGCGCAACCATGCACGGGTCCGTCCCGACGCTGCGGCCCTGACGTTTGACGGCAGAACGCAGAGTTTCGGCGACCTCAACGAGTTCAGCTCTCGCTGCGCAAATGTGCTGGTGTCCAAGGATGTTGGCGCAGGCGACCGCGTGGCAATTCTGTCCAAGAACCGCGCCGAATATTACGCAATGATCTACGGTGTCAACAAGATCGGCGCGACGCTGGTATGCCTGAACTGGCGGCTGTCGGCGCGCGAGATTGACGAAATTCTGACGGATGCCTCTCCGTCGCTGTTGTTGGTGGATGATGCCGGCGCGGCCCTATTGCCTCAAGGGTTCGACGCCGTCGAAACCATCCGTCTGGGCGCTGATTTCGATGCTCTCTGCGAGGCTGCGGGCGACACTGACCCCGGCCACAATGGCAGCCCCGAAGAGGTGCCGCTTATCCTTTATACCTCCGGCACAACCGGTCTGCCCAAAGGCGTTATGCTGACCAACGAAGGCATGTCCTATACCCGTAATCTGGCCGAAAGCTGGGGCATGTCCGAGCGCAGCGTCAACCTTGTGGCGATGCCGCTGTTTCACGTGGGCGGATGCGGATATGGCAGCAGCACCATGTTGGCTGGTGGTCATACCGTGCTGATGAGCGATGTTGACGTCGCCACCATCATCGACCTGATCCGCCGCCATTCGGTCACGCACACCTTTCTGGTGCCCGCGGTCGTGCAAGCCTTGCTGAACGCGCCGGAAGTGGCGGGTGCCGACATGTCGAGCATGGAGTTGCTGATGTACGGTGCCTCGCCCATGGGTGACGTACTGTTGCAGCGTGCGATGGACACATTGGGCTGTAATTTCATACACGCCTACGGCATGACCGAAAGCTCCGGCACGGTGGTTTGCCTTGGCCCGGAACTGCATGACCCGGATGGGCCAAACGCGCATCTGTTGAAGTCCTGCGGCACGCCGCTGCCATGGGTGGAATTGCGGGTGGTCGATCCGGCAACGGGCACGGATATGCCAGTCGGCGAGGTGGGTGAAATCTGGTTGCGCAGCCCGATGATCATGAAAGGCTACTGGCGCAACGACGAGGCCACAACCGACGCTATAGTCGAGGGCCGCTGGTTTCGCTCTGGCGATGCCGCCTATCTGGACGACAGTGGCCATATGTTCCTGTTTGACCGCTTCAAGGACATGATTATTTCAGGTGGGGAAAACATCTATCCCGCCGAGATTGAAAATGTGCTGAACGGCCATGAAGCCGTGGCGCAGGTCGCCGTGATTGGTGTGGCACACGAGCACTGGGGAGAAACTCCGCTGGCGGTTGTGGTGACGAAAGCGGGCGCAACCGTCACCGACACGGACCTGATTGAGTATACACGCAGCCATCTGGCGCGGTATAAATGCCCCAGCCGCATCGTCTTTGCCGAAAGCCTGCCGCGCAATGCGTCGGGCAAACTGCTCAAGGGTGATTTGCGCAAGATGTATGGGGATGTGGCATGACCGACACGCTTTCCTTACTGCGCCGCTGGGTCGTGGGCTATTTTAACGGACAGGACAAGGCGGTTGCTCGCGCCATCTGTGCGCCCGATTACACGCTGTCGATCGGGGATGTGATGTTTGCAGGTCGCGATGATGCTTGGCTGCCCGCCGTCGATGTGCAGATGAAGGCTTATCCGGGCATGGGCATGACCATACATCAGACGCTGACGGGCGATGGTTGGGCCGCGATTTGGTTTAGCGAGCATGGCATGACAGATGGCAAAACTGCTGCATGGTCTGGCGTCGGTATTTATCGCAGCAACGGGTCGATGCTGACAGGCTGCGTGGCGCAGGAAGATTACATGACCCGCCGTCGGCAGCTGAAATCAGGCGTTGCCGATCAAATTGACCGACCTGCCGTTGCCCCTTGGGACATTTCACCAGAGCCACGCAATGAAGCCGCTGAATTAGTTGTGCTGGAGTGGGTAAAGCGCGGATGGCCGCGTCCCGAAGACGCGGTGCGTTGCGACGATGATTACATCACCGGCGATGCGCTGGAGTTCGACGTCAATGCGACGGAAGTGGGCGAGTTGCTGTCGTCCGGGGATTTTGTTGCCTTCAATGTCCGCCAGCACGGCACCTATGTCGGTGGTCTGCCCGCGCCTGCATCCGGTCCCATGGCGGAAACGCTGGACGTTAACGGCATTGTCCGGGTTGAAAACGGGCAGGTTGCCGACGGCCGCGTGATCCGCGACCGCATGGGTCTTTGGGCCCGGATGAGGAACGTGGCATGACCGATAAGCAGTCCCCCAAAGTGATCGTAACGCGCGAAGGTGCATTGCTGATAGTCACCCTCAACCGCCCTGACCGACGCAATGCCGTCGACAGGGAAACATCGGTGGGGATTGCCGATGCGATGGACCTGCTGGACGATGATCCCGAGCTCTCGATTGGGATCCTGACCGGGGCAGGCGACCATTTTTGCGCCGGCATGGATCTCAAGGCTTTTGTCGCCGGCGAACGGGTCGAACTTGAGGGGAGGGGCCTTGCGGGTATTACGCAGACGCCCCCATCCAAGCCTCTGATTGCAGCCATCGAAGGCTATGCGCTGGCGGGCGGGTTCGAGATCGCACTGGCCTGCGACATGATCGTGGCGTCCGAGACCGCGAAATTCGGCCTGCCGGAGGCAAAACGCGGGCTGATCGCCGGATCGGGCGGGTTGGTGCGCCTGCCGGAGCGAATGCCGCGGCAGATCGCGATGGAGTGTGCGCTGACGGCGCGGATGATCGACGCGAGAGAGGCCGAACGCTGGGGTCTGATCAACCGTCTGTGTACACCGGGCATGGCGTTGGAAACAGCCAAGAAGCTGGCGCGCGAGATTGCTGAAAATGCGCCGTTGTCCCTGACGGCGAGCAAGGAAATCATCACCAACGCCGCCCGCTGGTCGCAAGATCAAGTCTGGGTGCGACAGAACGAAATTCTGGAGAGGGTTATCACTTCAACAGATGCCCGCGAAGGCGCCACCGCTTTTGCAGAGAAACGACCGCCGGTCTGGAAGGGCCGGTAAACGCCGCGCAAGCGGGTCACCAAACCATTGCCTGCCAATCCGGCAAGCACACAAGGGAGTAAATGAAATGAAACTTACATCCATTCTGCGCGGCACCGGTGCCGCACTTGCCATCGCCCTGACAGCCGCCGCCGCACAGGCCCGCGACGTCAAGATCGTTGTCGGCGTACCACCCGGTTCCGGTGCGCATTACGGTGTTGACGCCTTTGCCGCCGATCTGGCTGCCCGGACGGACGGCGAATTGAAAGTCCGCGTGTTCCCGCCATCGCTGCTGGACCTGGTCCAGACCTTCGGCGGCATCAAAGACGGCGTCGTTGACGGCGGCTACCTTGTGCTGAACTATTTCCCCTCTGAACTGCCCGAAGCGATGCTGCCTATTGATCTGGCGATGCTGGGCAAAAACCCTTACGCAATGTCCGGCGCGATGAGCGAATACATCCTGACCTGCGAGCCATGCATTGCAGAGCGTCTGGCCGCCAATCAGGTGCCACTGGGCAATGCCTCGACAGGGACCTACGCGATCATCAGCACCACCCCGATCACCAATGCCGAGGAGCTGAAGGGCAAGAAGATCCGGGCCGCTGGCGGTTCATGGGTCCGCTGGGCCGGTGCCATGGGTGCGGTTGGCGTCAGCCTGCCGGGCAACGAAATCTTTGAAGCCGTTTCGCAGGGAACCATTGACGGTGCGTTCAATGCGCCATCCGAACTGACCTCGATCAGGCTGATCGACGTTGCAACCGATGTCACAGTCAACATGCCGGGTGGCACAGTGCATGGTCTGGACGTGATGAGCGTCAACCGTGATTTCTGGAAGTCGCTGACCGACGAACAACGCCGCGCCTATATGGATGCTGCCGCCTTGGGCAATGCCGCAACCACGTGGAAGTTTGCCGATGACGTGGCGACCAACCTCGCACTGGCCAAGGAAAAAGGTATCAACATTCACGAAGCTTCGGCCGGCATGATTGCCATTTCCGATGCGGCCATCGAGGCGGACTTGGCGGAAGTCGTCAAGCTTGCCACTGAAACCCACGGGCTTGAGGACGCTGACGCCAAAGTCGCGCGTTTCCGCGAGCTTGTGACCAAGTGGGAAGGGCTGCTGCCGCTGGACCGCGAATGGACGCCTGAGGAAATCGCCGATGTATTCCGGGCTGAGATATTCTCCAAGCTCGATCCAGCCACTTACGGCTTGTGAGTAGGGGGCCCGTGTCTGTGACTCGCAACTGGATCATAAGTACCGTCCGGAACGTGGACCGGGCCCTGATCTTCATCGCCGCCGTTGGGTTGGTGGCGATGATGGTGCACATCTCTCTCGACATCCTGTCGAGCCTGATCTTCAACGCGCCGATCTCCGTCACCTCGGCGATCGTCACAAACTACTACATGATCTCGGTCGCTTTCCTGCCGATTCTTGCGGCGGAGTATCGCGGCAATCATATCAGCGTGAACTTGCTTACCGTGCGGCTGCCCGAGGGCGCGCGGCGGGCGCTGGAAACGCTGGTTATAGCGATCACCGCCGCAGTCTACCTGCTGCTGACCGCGCAATCCTGGCAACAGGCACTGCACAAACTTTCGATTAACGCTTCCGTCGTTGAACAGGTCGGCAAAATCCCGGTCTGGCCATCGTTCTTCATGTTGCCAGCGGCCTTCGGCACCATGGCACTTTTGCTGATCATCAAAGTTATTCTACGCCTCACAGGGGGCGAGGACATTCAATCACCCGATACCGCTGAACTGGAGATCGACCATGTCTGACGCTCTGATCGGCTCCCTCGGGATCATCGGGCTGTTGGTTCTGATTGCAGCCAACATGCACATCGGGATTGCGTTGATTCTCGTCTCCTACCTTGGCCTGATCGCAATCGTCGGCGGCGACGCAGCGTGGGGTATGCTTGAAGTCGTTCCCTACACATTCATCTCTAATTGGACGCTGTCGTCGGTGCCGATGTTCGTCTTCATGGGCTACATCTGCTTTAACGCTGACCTGACGCGCGGGTTGTTCGATGCAGCGCGCCTGTGGCTTGCGCGCCTGCCTGGAGGTTTGGCCATCGCGTCGGTGTTCGGCTGTTCCGGCTTTGCCGCTGTGACCGGATCCAGTGTCGCCTGTGCGGCGGCGATGGGCAAAGTTGCCGTGCCCGAAATGCTGCGCAACAAATATGACGCCAGTCTGGCCTGTGGCACCGTTGCTGCGGCTGGCACTGTAGGCGCACTGATCCCGCCCAGCATCCTGCTGATCGTCTTCGGCGTCATTGCGCAGGTCTCCATCACCGATCTGTTCCTTGGGGGCATCGGTGCGGGCATTGCAACGGCACTGTCCTATATCGCCGTGATCCTGATTCGCGTGACGCTGAAACCCTCACTTGCCCCGCGCGTCACCGAGCAGAACACTTGGGCCGAAAAATTCGAGGCTCTGAAAGGGGCGCTGCCCGTCATAATGTTGGTCGTCGCTGTTCTGGGCGGCCTTTTTGGCGGACTCTTTACTGCCACTCAGGCAGGTGCCGTCGGAGCCTTGATGTCCATGGTTGTGGCCGCGACGCAGCGCACGCTGACATTCAAAGCCCTAAAAACTTCGGTGATCGAAACGCTTGTGACCTGCGGCAGCCTGTTCATCGTGACCATCGGTGCCAGCATGCTGACCCGGTTCCTGACCCTTTCGGGAGTTGGCTATATGATCTCCGATGCCGTGGAACTGCTGGGAGCGACGCCGGTGTACCTGCTGATCGGCATTGCCATCATCTACATGATCCTTGGTATGTTCCTGGAACCCATTGGGGCCATGTTGATTACCTTGCCGATCTTTTTGCCACTGGTCGGCACGGCAGGTATCGACGCGATCTGGTTCGGCGTGTTCGTCGCCAAGCTGCTGGAGGTCGGCATGATCACACCGCCCATCGGCATGAACGTCTTCGTGCTCAGTTCGACGGTGGGCAAAGCCGCTCCTGCGGACATCGTTTTTCGCGGCGTGCTTTGGTTCTTCGTCGCCGACATCATCTTGCTGGGTCTGCTGATCCGGTTCCCCGGCATCATCACCTTCATTCCAAATATGTTCTGACGGTCTCAACCGTTCCAAACGAGTAATACCATGAAAAAGGCCTTCATCGTTTTCACCGCCCGCACAGGCATCGATCGCGCCTTCAAAGGGTGTGAGCGGCTTGTGAGCGATACCTGAACTGCGACTCCTATTGCCTTTGAGGGTAGGGTGATCGGCCCACTTCCTTCAACATGTTTTCTCTGAAGGCTTCTGCTGGCGTCTTCCATCCGAGACATTTGCGCGGC
>Ga0115567_10004600_pt1 | contig 13453 bp, 17 predicted proteins | sample COGITO_mtgs_1204_2_FD_88679 | JGI IMG/M metagenome (GOLD analysis project Ga0115567, IMG submission 88679) | Pelagic marine microbial communities from North Sea - COGITO_mtgs_120412 | ecosystem: Environmental > Aquatic > Marine > Epipelagic | place: Germany:Helgoland, sampling site Kabeltonne...
AGTGAGTTGTTGTGCAGATGGTTTATCTGATCTACTAGTAAATTCAAGGATACGCATAGATCAAGGATACGGATTGCTATGACGTTTGACATGTTTCATTACTGCATATGCCTTTTTAAGTACTGCTCTAACATCTTCGAACATTCCGGGAACACCGTCAAGTTTTCTGGTCATCTTGGCTAGAAGGCCATTATCCTCAAAGGTATCGATCATATTAGCGAGTTGCTCCATTCTGCCGTCCCAGAGGTCATCAATTCTTTTTAGAATTTCATCCTCTTCTGGACTGTCATATGCCGGTTTGTCCATTTGCTCTATATCATCTTCTTTGAGAGGTTGTGCTATCCGATCTAATTTTTCTTGTAATGCTCTGTATTCTGTTGAGTTCATTATCTTCTTTTCCTTTTTATGATAATTTTAAAATGTTTATCTTCTTGCTCTACCAAGAGCTCCATCTTGTACATCAACATTTACATCAACTGCTTCACCGCCTGCTTCTGCATCAACATTTACGTCTGCAACTGCATCAATTGGATCTGCCGCTAGTGGATCTGCTACTGGCTCATCTATTGCTGGAGTGCCTGCAACTTCTTCTTGTCCTGGTACCACAGGAGCAACACCTGTTAGTGTTCCTTGTGCAGTTTCCATTTCAACTTTTGAAGACTGTATTGCATCAACTAGTACTGCTAAACTTTGTCCGGCTGCATCGTTGAATGCTTGTGCTTCTGTAGTGCCTATTGTTGTTTGTATACTTCCGGCTAGTGCAGGTAAATCTTTAAACTGCATTGATGTTACATCTTCTAACATTTTCTGCATTCTGTCTACCATGTCCTGTGCGGCCAAAACAACCTGTGCTTGTTGGACTTCACTTTCAGTTAGATAACGTCCTGACTTGGTTCTTAGTGTGTAACCTTCACGCATTTTTGCAAGTATAGCACCGGCTACTTTATTACCTGCTTCTTTGCTTCCGTATTTCTTACCAGCACTTTTAGCAATTTTACTAAAGTTTTTACCAGGCTTGCCAATGTCTTTACCAGCACGTGCTTTCTTTGCACTATAATCTTCTTTGCCTTCGTCCATATCATCAAGGTTTATTTTACCAGAGTCAACATCACTTTTGAATTGGTTTGCAGTAGCCATATCTGTGGTTCCAATGCTTTGTCCATTGGCAGTGATTTTTGTTGCACCAGTTTGTGGTTCAAGTTTTACATCTGCTTCACGTAGTCTAGCACTTAAACCTCTTTCCATGACGATAAGTTTCATATATGCGGTGTCCTTTTCGCTTTGTACTACTGATTTAGTTGTACGGTGCTCATAGATCAATCCACGAACTTTTGTTAACATATCACTGGCTGCCTTAGGTTTTAAAGCAGAAAAATCAATACTATTTCCAAAATAGCTCTCTAGAACCTTTTTAGACTGTTTCGTCTGAGGCACATTTAAATCAAATAACTTCATTGTCAAATCCTTTTTGTTGACAGTATTTAGCTACATTTATAGTTTTCGTTAATTGTTTTTGTAATATATTGTACTCATACTTTGCACTTGATAATCTATGTAATCCAACTTCTTTACGAAAATCATCTGTGTGCTTACTAGTTATAACATGTCTATAATGCATCATTTCGTTTTGTCTGTGCAATAGTTTATCTTCTAAAGCAACCAGGTGTTTTGCATCTATTTGCATTTTATTTTTATCTAAAATACAGTAACTAAGTGCAATCCTAATAGTACTGCAACTTGTCACATACACTTCGTTTTTGTAAATTTTATATTCCTGTGGAGTAACTTTTTCTATTTCATATTCAGCAAAAGCCATAATGCTATCACCGTTACGAAAAATTGCATTGGGGTTTGAATTCAGAAGTTCATCTGCAATTTTGTTTAATAATCGAGAGGCTTTTTCTGTTACCCGACTACGTAAGTTATCACTAACCATCCAACTGTTCCTACCAGAGCTGCAATTATACCTGTTCCCCAGCCTATAAGCTGGTCGGTTCTACGTTGAGCCATTTTCTCAACCATACTATGAACTTCGTTAATCATCATTTCTAAGCGATCAACCTTTTTGTCTAGGTTTTCTATGTTTGATGCCATAGATTTATATCGCTCAGCACATAAATCAACATGTGCTTCTAAACTCTTTTTCTCGATAGGTGCTGTATCAGCCATCGTAGTCTCTCTAATTCCTTTATTAGAAGTATTTATTTTAATCTTGATATATTCAATGCTAACTAACCGTCGAGCAGTGTAAACATTATATTTTGATTTTCGCCTTTAGCGAGTAAATAAGGCATTAAAAACCCTTCCTTGTACGTTTCGTTTAGTCCCGTAATCATTGGCACACCATGAACTTCTTCTTTTAACAAGCCAAGTTGATCATTTCCATTGTCGTATATACCTGTATGTTCAATAGCAAAACTAAACTGCCAAACTTTTTTATCTTCACGGGTCATGATAACAGGATTTGTAATATCAATTGCTTGTGTTTTTAAACTTACTACTTGTAATATAGTTTCCCAGTTGCGTTGTTGATTGCGACTAAAATTCCAATCGTCCATGGTTTGTATTTTGTGTCCTACTGCATTTACAGTGTTAGGTTGCAGTTTTCTATAACTTTTTGTACCAGTTGGAGTACAATCAAAATATGTAACTACATCAATTATTTGCATTTCGTAAACTCCAATACACTTGCAGTTTGTCGAGCATTTCTTTAAGGGCAGGGTCGTTGGCACTTTCTGCTACTATCTCAGTAAAATTTTTAGAGATCGAATGTGCGTCAGGTTTCTTAATCACCAGCTCACGTTCTCTACTGTTAGCACGCCTGCGATAAACTGTGTCGCCTCTGTCAGGGCTTTCATATATCCATTCTGTCTTTTGCATACAAATATTTAGTCATAAAAAAACCCTAGTTAATAAAAACTAGGGTTTGATATTTGTTTATAGCAAATTAAAATTATGCTAGTTTGAAGTTACCTGAAGTAACGTCTGAACCTGAACAGTCAATGTCGTTTGAACCAGCTGCTGTTAATGTTCTAACTGCGGTCTGCAATGTTGATGTTGTGTATGCACCTGTTGGATAAATTGCTAATGAAATTTGTCCTGCGGATGAATCTTCAACTTGGTAGATGTAAACACCTGCGCCACCGTTGTTGATCTCCTGGATGATTGCTTCTACTGCACCGTTTGTGCCAACTTCAGCTTGTAAGTCTTGAGCTGCGTTTGATACGTTCTCTACGATTAACTTGAAGAAGTCTAGTTTTGGACCAGTAAAGTTAACTGGTGATGATGATGCTAATGCACCGGATAAACTTCCGTTATCGGTATCAATGTGGAATACTTCTTGAGCATTACCGTGGGTTCTTGTGAATGTTGCCATTTTAATCTCCTATATCTAATGGTGGAATCGATCTTTCGGTTCCTACTTTTATTTAGCAGAGATTGTCGATTTTTGACCGCAGATCTAGCGTCTTGTAAAGGTTTTTGTACGGCGTAGAAATTCGTAAAATTCGTTTTGCAAACCTGATTTACGCATTTGTAGCATAAGTCTATCGCGTATAACATTTTTGTCTCTTGGCACAATACGGTCCCAACTTGCAATTTGTCTACGCATTTGTATAAGTGGAGCTGGTAAAAAGTCTACCATGTTACGTTGTAACATAAGCATCATATAACTGTAATCACTGTTTTGAAAGTCACGTTTTGCAATAGCACGGAGGTTACGTTTTAAACGTAGTTCAGGAATGGTAATTTTTACATCTTGTGCAATGCGATCTTTGAACTTTTCTGGTTTCATTATCATTGCTATAATATTATACAAGTCTGGTTGGCTAGTTCTAAAGCCAGGCCAATTTTGCAACTTCATTATATTCTCAGACACACGTGCCGCATATGCTGGATCACTGTTTGCTAGTATCTGCAACGCTAACAGTTGTTCAAACAGTTGCTCGCCTAGTTGACTTTGTTTAAGTCCGTTAAGTTGTCTTGGCGTTCTGTATGCACGACTTTCGGTCAACCAATCAAATGCAATTTTTTCTTTTTCAGTGCTTTCTGATAGTCCTTTTACACGGGCAATAGCATTCCATCTTTGACTAACAGTATCTACCCATTCCCATTTGTCGCCTGTGAATGCACTTACCCCTTTAACAAATATATCCCATTCACCTCTGTGTTTTTCATCATCATCAAGATGTCGTGCTATTTTATATTCTAAACCATTGTGTGTCATCAAATATGCACCTGGTTCTTTTGGATGTTTTTTAGTAGCACCTTCACTTACAGTGGCTTTCATAATTACTTCTGGCATTTTCATATGTGAAATATTACTGCCAAATGGAACAATACTTTTTTCATACCTTCGTGCTAGATCTAATTTTTCTTCTTCATTATCAGTACGATAAAACTGATTAGCAATAGCCATATCTGCAACAACAGTTCCTGCAGGAGGGTCAATAAATGTGGGACGGTATAGATTTACTTTTTTAAGATCTTTGTTTGTTAAACTATAAAACGTGCTTTCCCACTTATCTGGATGCAGTGCATACTGTCCATTGCGTTGAGGAACATAGTCAACTAACTCGTCATCACCATCATGAAACTTTCCTAGTTTTCCTAAATGCACAACTTTACCTTCAGTTGGTTTTTTTAAATAGTATTCTAGTCTGCCTCTTTCTGTGCTTACATCAACTTCTTCTCTGACTGTGCTACGAGGCATTTCATATCTTGTGCCAATTCTAAATGGCGAGTCTTCAACTGCAAATACTCGATTAGGTGTATCAAAATCTTTCTTACGCATTACAGTTTTAGCAATCAAATCCAGTTCATCATTTTCTTTGTCTAATACTAGTGCAAAAGGCACATTGATGTTGGTTTGTAAATCACGCATAACTGCTTCACTGTCAGGACCCATCTGTGCAATAGGTTTACCATAACGTTTGCGTTCTTGTTTAAACAGTCTGGTAAGCTCTGCTGGCACTATTGGCTTGGCATTACGTTCACTGTTTACTCTATCCATAAAATGTTTTGTAAACTCCACATCGATACCAACGTCTGCAAATATTCTATCTGCAAATGTTTCTAGTTGTTGTATATCTACTGCGGTTACACTCATTAACTTAACTTTTTCTTTATCCATAAAACCAACGCATAAACTGCTATTGCATATACTGTTGCTATGCCTACATCGACTATGTGTTCTCTCATATTGTATATGAATTGTATTCCTGCTTCTGCGTCGCTCATTATCTTTTACCTTGTCCTTTATAGGCCTTATAACTACGTCTTTTGTGTTTGTTCATTTTACACAATGAAGGCTTTCTTCCTATGCTGGTTTTTACAAATGTTGGTTCGTGTGTTGAACTTGTTGCATACATTTTTGCCATTATGCGACTCCTGGGTTATTAGCCGCAAAGTTTACACGGCTGAATTTATCTCTATCAACAAGTTTTATGCCGTCTCCAACATAGCCCTCATGACCGCTTACGCCTTTAATATCTGCTTTTACATCTTGGTCTTGATTGTCAAGATCTTTTATCAATTTATCTTTTAGCAGTGCTATATTTACAAAAGAACTAAACAACGCACTCACTGCACCTTGATTTTTGTTCATCCATTCAATTATTCTTGGTGCTTGTGTAGGCATTTTTTGTGTTACCCAAGGACCAAAATCTTTTACCATGTTTGTAAAACCACCTTGACGTACCTTAAAATTTATGTATTGCTTCATCAACTTTGGAGTGCTGGTAATTTTCCTGTTTCTTAGCTCTGATGGATTTAAAAATGCATCAATTGCAGGTGCATATTCGTTATAAGTGTCTTGTATTTTAATTAACAGTCCTTTGTCTAATTCTATTGCACTTCCGGTATCTTTCATTGTACTGTCTAATGCTAATACACCTGGAACCTCGTCGAGAACGCGAGTTGTTACTGGACGCACTGTTCCTTTAGGCTTGTCTATTTCTGTATGAACTGCAATACCTACATCACTGTTTCCTATTTGTTTTCCAAGTGGTGTATCGGCACTTACTCTGTAAGTTACTTGATTAGGTGTAAACACATATGAGTTATTTTCTATAGGTGGTGTTGCACTATACAACAGATCTGCTTGAATAAAACCTCTAAAATGTTGTGGCACAGTTCTGCTCAATAACGGAAACAATTTTTGATATACACCAATTAAATCTGTGTAATCACCCTTACGATTACTAAACACTCTTGCCATATCTTTTGCACTAGTAGCCAATCCATTATAGCCTGTGGCTACAAATCCACCTTTATCTGTCAGAATAAACTGTCCATTGTTATCTCTGCCAAAAACAATAGCAGGTTTTCCATCCCATTTGATAGTGTTAACTTTTGCTGGTTCTTCTGCACTGCGTCTTATTGCATCAATTGCTTGTTTAATTCCTTTGGATCCCATGTCAAAAACTAGATCTTCGGGATGCTCAATTCTAGCACCTTCTGCCAAGTATGGTTTGTATGGTGATTGATTATCAGTAACTACTTGCATGCCTTGATTTACAATTCTATCACGCAGTCTTGCGAGCCAATCACTACCGCCTTCTTTGATACTTTCGAATTGCAACCCTTCACGTTCTGCATATCCACGGAAGTCTGCTAACTTTGCATCTTTGTCTGGATCATTCTGCAATGCACCAAGTATTGCTTCTACACTAAAAAGATCTTTTTCTGTAGCACCTTTGTTTAGTATGTACTTTGCAATTTGTTCTGGTTGATCAGTAATAAAACTATTGTCTAGTCTGCTTAACAAACCTGAGTTTGGTGACAATTTGTATCCAGCCGCTTTTGCAATTGAATTCATAAGCACATTACGAGTTACACCTTTGTATTCACTGGCTGGATCTGCTCTCATTAAAAATTTACTAAAGTCTGGTTTTTGTACAAACATAAAATCAGTTTGTATGTAACCTTGATCTTCTCTGCCTGTGATTGGTGCTTTAAAGTGTACACTAACTCCCGATTTGCGTATCCATTCTTGAGGGTCAAATCCATGTGATTCTGCCCACTTGGTAAGTTTTGCCACAAGATCATCTTTGCTAATTGTTTTAGGATCAACGGCTAGATCTAAATCACCAGACGTTGGTTTTTGTCCAGTACTTCCAAGCATGTTATCCATAAGGGGTAATCCAGTGAGTTGCTCTAACCACTGTACTGTAGGTTTTACATCTGTTTGATTAATTCGTGTTGTTGCTATTGCACCGTCAGCATCTTTGAAGACGTTACCACCTTCTTTGATATACATTATGTCACCGCATTCAAGTATGCCAGTACTTGTTTTTTTATTGCTGGATTATTATTAATTTGTTGTGCTAGTCCCATCACAGGATCATCAGTTGCAATTTTCTTAAGGTCAGGCATCTTTATTCCAGCAGTTTGAAATGCTTGTTGCATAACTGCACCATCAACACCTTGTGTTGTTAACCATTGTGCAATTTGTACACTATCAGTTGGTTTGCCTGCTTTGTTCCATGCTTTCATAAGTTTGTCAGCAGTAACTTTTGTTGTAATATTTGTACCAACTTGACGTGCTTTCTGTCCTAACTTAGTAACACCTTTGCCAATTTGCTTTTTTAAATTTGAAAGCATTCCTGCTTCCATTAAATTTTGTTTGTATGCGACTGCTACAAATAATTTTGTAATTTGATCTTCTGACAATACGTTTGTATTAGTACTATGGCCGCTTTGGAAGGCCATCGACTTTCCGCGATTTGATAACTGTTGTGCAGTTGGCTTTGGCCTTGAGGCAGCAGCTTGATCAAATTTTTCTGCAGCTCCGTCTACATTTGTTGTTAACCATTCCTTAGCCTCAGGACTCATTGCATCTGTGCCTGGAAACAGTCTGTTGAATTCTTCTATTTGTCCTGGGTCTGTAATTGGAATGTTACCTCTTACAACAATTCCTTCACCTGTGCCACCTGGTGCAACTAGATCAGCTTTTGCTTGTAGGTCCGCTCTGCCTTGTGCAACTTTATCAGATACACTACCGCTTTGTGCAGACGCAGTTCTATCAGCACCCGAACCACCACTCATTTCATCAGGATCAATATCTACATTGGCACCACCACCATCAATATGTGACTGTAGTTGTGCATTATATTGATCTATAACATCATCTGGTATTGCATCTTGGTTTTGTAAGTTAAGTATACCGTCCATTTGTTCTGACGATAATGGTTGTCCAGGTTTGAAATCTGCTAGGTTTAAGCCAGCTTCGTCATACATAGGTCCTAACTGCACATTATACTGATCAATAACATTCTGTGGTATACCATCTTGATTTGGCAAATCCTGTATCATGTTCATTTCAGCAGTTGATAATTTACCATCAAAGTCTGCAACAATATCATCAATACTTGTTGCACCAGCAATATCTTGTATGCCAGCAGCTCGCATATCTGCAGCCGTTCCAGCATCAACGTCGGTAATTCCGTCAAGACTATTTCCTCCGCCAGCAAATGCACCTTGTTGTGATCCACCAGTTGTTGCACCTGCACCAGTATCAGCAACTGCTTCACCACCACGTACTAGGTCTCCTAAGGTGCTTGCACCAGCGGCCAATGCACCAGTTTTGCCTGCACTGTATAATGCACTTCTAATGTCTTTGCCTTGTAACAGTTGATCAGTAAGTTTGAACAAACCCAGTGCGGCTGCACCACCTAAGCCTGCACCACTTACACCTGCGGCGGCAATCAATGCGGCGTAGATAAAGCCTTGCATTACTGGATGTTTCTCAGCAAACTGTCTATACTTTTTAACTGCTTGCATAACACGGCCTTCGTCACCGCCTGCACTTTGCTTTAGTTGTTCTGCGGCTGCATCATATTTTTGTGCAAAGCCTTGCATAGGTCCTGAATTGTAAACTTTTGACTTGAGATCATTCCAAGGCTTTATAATAACTTGATCAACTTTATCTTTTGCTGATCCAATAGCAGTTCTATTTGAACCTGCGGCAGTTGCAGTTTTTTCTATCTCTGCAAATAATCCTTGTATCTGTTGTGGGCTAAGTGCAGCTTCTTTTAGTTGGTATCCAACATTTTCCCATATTAGATAGGTATCTCGATTACGTTTATCAAGACTTTCTAAGAGTGTAAATCTATTTTCGTACTTTTTAAATTCTGTTATCTTCATGAGATTGCCTTTTTCAACTTTGCCTTATCACCTGCTTGCAATTTACTAATCTTATCAGTCGTATCTGCTCCGAGTTGTTTATTAATCTGTGCTGCGATATTTGCCATTTTTGGATCATTAAGGTCAATTTTGTCTTTGCCTATTTTTGCAGTAGTTACACCTGCTTTTTTGCCTACATCTTTTGCAGTTGATGATGGTGATCCAGGAACTTTTGTTGCAGTCTTTCCTGCTTGTTTTTTTAGATTGGCAACGCCTTTGTTTGCACCTGCAATATCAATTCCTTGACTTATTCCGCTTTGCTTTACGCCACCTTGCTTTTGTTGAATCTTCTTTTGATTACGTGCAATACTTTTATTAACTGCATCAGTGTTCTTATTAGTAGCAGCCGCTTGCGATCCTGTAGTGCCAAGTTTCTTTTCTAATCCTGCTTTACGTTGTGCTTCTGCATCTGCTTTAGGATTTGTAGTAGTTGTAGTTGGTTTATCACCAGCCTGTTGTGCAACATTCTTAAATCCTGCGGCCTTTGCATCCTGTTGTGCTTGTGTGCCTTGTCGATATTGGTAGCTATCTGCCCCTACGACACCTTTTCCAAAACGTTTTAGAGCCGCACCTACACCAGATTGCGGATTCTTTGTTGTGGTTGTTTGTGTTTGTGTTTGTGATTTTGTTTGTTGTGCTTGTTTTTGTTTTGCAGTGTTTACATCAGCACCACCGCCACCTACAGTTTGTTTGCCTGCCTGATAACCTTTTTTGATAGCACTGCCTAATCCAGCAACTCCTCCAGCCACTGAGCCAATTGCTTTGGCACCAGCACCAACTGTGCGTCCAATACCTCTTCCAAGTTTGTCTAATGCATCAAACTCAGCAAGCAATTGTTCTTGTAATTTTTGTTTGTTATGATTTGTCATCGGCTCTCTTCACTGATCTAGCAAATTTATTTGGATCACGCAAACGAATAGCATTTAATAGTTTGCGTTGCAAATTTTCACTTTGCTCTGCATCATACAACTCGTCGATCTGTTCCATTAAACGGATAGCACTGGCAATCACATTGCTGGCACGACTTTCTACAACATAACCACGCTCTTGATGTTTAGCATAGCGTTCAGTGTAGATGCCGTCTAATTCTTCAAAGATGCTACGAGTCTTTTTTTGCATTTTTGTTTCCTTTGTCAGTATTTATGTTTTTTTCACAGGATCCGCAATGATCATCGCAGATAACCAAACGCCCAGTTTTGTAATTTTTTTCTTTCCAACGTTTTTCAACAGTTGAAAACCATGATATACAGTGTTCTATACTGTATGTAAGAGCATTGTTTTCTTTTATTAATGATAATAGTTGTTTGTTTGCAGCCTCTCGATACTGTCCTTTTCCGTATGTTTGAGGATAGAATCCCATATAGCAACACGGACTTACATCACCATTGGCAGCAATATAGATACTTTTCATTCTTTGAGTTTCACAGTCGAGCGTATCACTTGGAATTTTATCTTCTATAATGTCTTCTAATAGTATAGTATCATTCATTTTTCTTGTCAATAGTTTATTGAAGTCTGTTTCCCCTTTATAATTTCCAAGTGTATGTGTAAGTTTGCCATTTTTATCAAATACAGGAGCCGTATTTCTACCGTCATCTATTACTATAAATCTTTTAAATCCAATTTTTTTGCTAAGTGCTTGGCATTGTGTAATTTGATGTATATTATGTTTGAATTTGATCATTTGCCAATGGGCTTTTCCTCCAGCATCAATAAAGGTTTTAGCATTTCTCATAACTGTTGACCAAATAGTATTTTGTCTATAAAGACTGTGTGTATCTTCTAATCCGTCGATTGCAAAAAATACTTCAGCACCCAAACTTGCTAACTTTTTCCACCAGGTACTATCGCGAGCGCCAGCATTGCTACTAATTTTTATTCTTAGATTATGATTACAACTTTTGAAGTATTCTATAATCTCTAAAGCATCTGGGTTCATAACAATATCACCAAAGTTACCATTTATGCGTATATTCTTAAGTTGTTTGAGAAAATCCTTGCAAAATATTTTCTTGGCGTGTTCACATGTAAGATAAAGTTCTGGGTAGCCGCCATTAAATGGATATCCCCAAAAATTTCGAGGGCACCATGGGCAACTTGCATTACACAATGTAGATATTTCTAAATGCACATCTCTGATATCTTTATAAGCAATCATTTTACAGACTCAATTTGTATTAAGGGAATACGAAACGGTTGTTGAATTATCCATTTAATTGTACTACCAATATGTTTGGTATCACACATATCTTCACCTATACCGCCAATTACTACGTAAGTTGTTTTTACACCTGATATTCCTGTATTAGCACTGAGTTCTATACTCTTTTTTCTAAGTTTTTGTTTGCTTACATTGTAAGAACTAGTATCATTGGTGTTTTCAAGTGTAGTGCCGATGTTCACAATATGTCCTTTAATGTCCTGTTTCATCCATCGACTATAGCATATGTGCATTAACTGTTCTTGTATGCCTGGAAAAACAAAAGCACTGTTAATAAAGACTTTGTAGTTTGCAATTTCATCTTCAAACTTTTTTTTAGATTCGTTGGTTCGAAAGTCATAACCAGTGCTTAAACTGGCATATTTGTCAGGTTTGATTGCGTAGGCAATAGTTTTGCGAGCAGGGTTACCTGTACAAAAAATCATTGATATAATGCATAGATACTTAATCTACCTTCATGTGGTGTTTGATCAGGCACACCGTGTATCATTGTAGGATTGTTATACATGATGTATCCTCGATTGCGTCCATATTTTATCATACGATCACCAAATTGTGTTCCTGGGGATTCTCTATTATCCAGATATATTTGCACTGCTACACGTACTCTATCATTATCAAGATGAGGAGACATTGCAAAGTCAACATCATCTTTCCATAGTGTAATGCCCATAAAGTCTAAATGTTCAAACAATGGAAGATTCTCAAACCAGTTGTGTGCAATTTCAATCGGACTATCTAGCAACCAACTAATTTTTTTCCTTGGTAAATTTTCCTGCATTTCTTGTAGTTGCCAATCTTGATTTGTTTCCGCAAAGGTTACTAACTGATCAACTAGACTGTTTGGCAAAAAATTTTCAACTTCTACTATCATGATGCAAATATTTATAGTAGCATATTTTCTGGAGTAAATATACCTATTAAGGCATCTTTAGGCAAACATAGGCAAACATGAAAACAGAAATAGAACAGATACAATCATTATTAGAACAATTTAGAAGACCAACTCCACAAGGCAAAGAATACCAAGACAGACTAGCAGAAGAATTTCAAATCATTCTTGAACAACGGTTCACAGATTACTTTCTCAAAATAAGACTTATACTTGATCTCAACAAAGACATACCACACATGACCAGAGGTAGTGCTGGTAGCAGTTTGGTTTGCTATCTCATGGGCATAACTGACGTTGATCCTATTGAATGGAACATACCACTGGCAAGATTTTTGAATCCGCACAGAGATGATTTACCAGATGTGGATATTGATATTCCTCATCACAAACAAGAACTAGCCATGCAGAGAATATTTGATCGATGGCCAACACAGAGTGCTAGAATATCAAACTATGTGCTTTACAGAGAAAAGTCAGCACGTCGAGAGGCCGCCAAGCGACTAGGTGCAAAAGGCAAACTACCTGCTGACTTTGAATACAAAAAACTTGGCATAGATGAACAAGAGGCAACTCGCATTGAACGTAAACTTATGGGCAAAAAACGTTGTATAAGCAAACACTGTGGTGGTGTGCTAGTGTTTGATAGAGCATTGCCCAAGAGCTTGTTTCGTGATGACAATCTTATACTGCTTGACAAAAACGAAGTAGAAGACTTAGAACATTTAAAAGTGGACATATTAGCCAACAGAGGTTTATCACAACTGTTGGAAATAGATCCACACACAAGACTAGATGCTTATCCAAAGCAAGATGAACGTGTTAGCGACTTACTGTGCAGAGGTGATGTACTTGGTGTAACACAGGGTAAATCACCAACCATGAAAAGACTGTTTCGTGCATTGCAACCAACAGGTGTTGAGGACTGTGTGTTTGCAAGTGCATTGGTACGTCCTGTTGCTATGGAAGGCAGACGCAAGGCTAGTTGGTTCCGTGACTGGAGTGAAAAAGGCATACAAAAGAATGCAATAGTGTACGAAGACGATGCCATACACAAAATAATGAAGCTGATTGGCATATCACCATACGAAGCAGATATGTATCGTCGTGCTTTTGCAAAAAAGAATGAAGAAAAGATGATGCAGTTTATGGCACGA